>OBJA01000488.1_pt1 | contig 34451 bp, 24 predicted proteins | sample 1519751 | NCBI WGS metagenome assembly OBJA01 (sample SAMEA3881238, study PRJEB22517) | soil metagenome | biome: lake sediment; feature: soda lake sediment; material: sediment, water from around vicinity | place: India | collected 2013-12-23 | depth 3 m
TCAAGACCAACGATTTCTCCAGGCGTACCTGTACCATCTCTAAGTGTCAACGCTTGACCTACAGTAACATCTGTTGAAATTGCTGAAACTAAAAGCATTGGATCATCAGCAGCAAGCACATAAAGTGCGACAACCATCGCGTCTATTTCTTCTTGTTTTAGACGTCCATTGACATTTCCGTCTTCATAAGCATCAACAGGTACTTTACCTTCGTCATTTGGATCTAAGTTTGCTTTAATTTCATCGGTTAAAACTTGTTTAATGATAAACGAATCTACTGTTGATAGTTCATCAACTTGACCCACGGTGATTGCTGAGAAGTCAAGTGAATTAACATCCTTAGATAAATCACCTTCAGCAATGATAATGAGTGCTTCAATCATCGCATTAAGCTCATCATTTGATAGACGAGTAGGATCAACATCATCATAAGCTTCAGCTGGAACTCTTGATTCGCCTTCTGGCATATCAGCATCGATATTATCAATAATCGTTTGAGAAATAAGTTTCTTAGTGATATTAGAATTGAGATCATTTAAGTCGCTTACTTGTTTAACAGTGATACTTTCTGTGTCAAGATCTTCAACAAGTAGTGTTTCATCTTCATTGGATAAGATGTAAATTGCTTGAATCATATCTTCAAGTTCGCTTCTAATAAGTCTTGTCTTTTCAGGGCTAGTATATGCACTATCTGGAATATTATCTTCCTCTAATAAATCAATAATTTCATCTGACAATATTTGTTGAATGATTAGTGAATCAAGACCAACGATTTCTCCTGGCGTACCTGTACCATCTCTAAGTGTCAATGCTTGTCCTACAGTTACTGCTGTTGAAATCTCTGATACTAAAACAGTAAGATCATCATTTGATAATACTAAAAGTGCAACAACTAACGAATCAATTTCTTCTTGCGATAGTCTTCCTGACTCATCATATGCATCATCAGGTATCTTACCTAAATCATCAGGATCTAACGCTTTTTTAATTTCATCAGTTAAAAGTTGTTTAATCACTACTGAGTTAACAGTTGATAATTCTTGTACTTGACCAACATTGATTGCATCAAAATCAATGTCTGTAATTGGTGTATCTGGATCATTATTGGCTAAAATGAGAAGAGCTTCTGAAATCGCATGGATTTCATCCATGGTAAGTAATCCATCTTCTGGATCTCCTTCAAATGCGTCATTAGGTATTTTACCTACATTATCTGGATCAAGTGTATTAATGATTTGTTCTGAAATCAAGAACTGAACAAGTGCTGATTCATCTTGAGCTAAAATATCCAATAACATTTGAATAGTAATATTTTCTGGCTCAAGATCTTCTGGATTCACAATTTCAAGAATGAGTAATGCATTTAATACAGAGCGAATTTCTACTTTTTTTATAAATCCATCGTATGTTCCACCAACTTCAAGAGCTTTAGAAGGAACACTTAATGTTTCTTGGTTTTGAAGAAGTACACTAATCATATAATAGAGATAATCCGAACTCATGAAACGATCAAATTCATCTTCTTGTGTATCTGGATCGATGTCCGTTCCAATCATACTTGTTAACAAATCTAAAACAACACCTGGATCTTGTACTTCTGATAAATCACCTAACATCGATACAGATGTTAAAAGTCTTCGATATTCTAATTTAGATAGACGCCCATCTTCGATAGGATTTAGGGGATCGATTACTTTAATCGATTGTGGTGGATTAAGTGATACACCTTCAAGTCCTAATGTCGTACCTGCAAAGTCACTAAAGCCTTCAAGTGCAATGGCACGATCTAATAAAATATAAATATAATTAGCAGCAAATACACGATCAAAGTCATCCTGACCTTGTTCGTCTTTTGTTGCCGGATCAACAAGTCTTATAAATGTGTCTTGATTAATTGATGAAAAATCACCGTTTTCTAATCCTAGTGCACGTAGTGCAATAAAGATATTTTCTAGTTCCGAAACTTTAAATAAGTCACCATCCATTAGAACTTCCTCATCAACTTGAAAGAAGTCATCTGGTAGAACTAAAATTTCTTGAATACCATTTACTTTAGTTACACCAAAGAGTTGAACACTCGGATCTGTAAGTGCATTTGAAACTATCGAATGAATGATCTTAGAAGCTAATAAATCAGGTAATTTTCCTTCATCAACTAGTGTGATAAATGTATTTAAACCAACGGTTTGATTCAAGTCTACTAACGCAATTGATTCGAAAAGTTGAGCTATCTCACTACGTCTAATGACTTCATTTTCATTATACGCTGTTGTATCATAATGTAGGACTTCTTTTGTGAGCGTTAGCCCTTCAAAGGTTGGATTTCCAGCAAGTCTGCTATTTCCAAAATCGACTAATATTTGGTCAATGCCAAAATCGTTATATTCGAAATTAAGTAACTTATCGAAGATTGCAACAATCAAATTAGACTCTGTTACGACATCAACATGTCTTTGGCCATCCATGCCTTCTTCAAGCAAGATGTTTGCAAGATTAGATGCGATTCCAGCACCAGCACCCAGTTCTCTTTCTGTCCAATTCGCACGAGTTCCAGCGATTAAGAATTTTTTAATTTCTGAAACCTTAACTTGACCAGCGCGTTCTCCTTCTGTTTCTAACATCTCGTATTTAGGTAATACAAAACTTACGTTTTCACCAGTTAATGTGTGTGAAACGCCTGTTTGATCAAAAATTTGTTGTTCTAAGATATCTGCAAGTTGTTCATAAAGTCCTTCATCTGTAAACACATAATTTAGATTTTGGTATAGCCAATTAGATTCAAATAGTTTTTCGATAACCAATGTATCTGTTATTTTTTGATTCATCAACTCTAAATTTTGTAGTTGTGTTAATTCTTCTAACGAATTAACTTGTAGTTCCTTAAATGCAAAAATCAGGGATTTGATTTCATTGACATCAAAGTAATTATCCTCATCTCTTTGAGTACCAAGTGAAACAATAAAGTTCGTAAAATCAGGGTTGATTTGACCTAAAAGTCCTACTCCTGATTGGACGCCAGCATAAGCATCATTAACTCGGGTTGCTAATGACTCGATGACAAGCTCATCGGTTAGTGCAAATGTGAATACTTCTTTTAAAATGGTCGCATCAAAGAAAGTATCTAATTGGTCACTAGATAATTGATTGACAAATCTATAAATTTCTCCAGATGGATTATAATAAAACGGAGCTGTTATTTGTAATGCCTTAGCTGAAATGAATAGTTCGGCTAAATCAGACACTGCTAATACATCATCTTCTCTTTCAAATGCCATAAATGATTCAGAAACAGTTATCAATCCAGATGCGTTAACAACATCTCTTACATATCTTTGAACATTTTCGTCAAGTAAAACTTGTGAAATTAAACCTCTAAGTAACGTGATTGAACTAAAAATCGTGTATGTTTCATCTTCTACTTGGTTAAGTGCTTGAATGTATAAATAGTTATCAATATTAGCTGTTACATCAGCAATCGTTTGAAAATTTAGTGTTTGATTTGCATCAGCTAATAGCGTTGATATTCCCCATATTAGTTCGACAAACATATCTTCTTTAATGACGCCTTGTTCTAATGCAATTTCTGGCATGGTTAATTCGAATCCATCTATAAATGATAGACTATCTGTACCTAAACTTTCAATTGCTGTACTGATGCTATATCTAAAGATTAGTGATTGATCAAGCCCTCCAAATGCTGCATCAGCTTTAGACATATCTTGATCAGCAAATTGTGTAATCAGTGTAATGGGGGCTTGCATTGGATCTTCAGAAAGTTTTAATACTTCTCTAATCGAAAGTTTTAAAACATCTGATTCGTCAAAAAATGCTCCTAAGTCAAAAACCGCACCTAAAAGATTCGCTATTTCTGTATCCCATAATTGGTCTTCTGGTAGCGCTGTTAAAAGCGTTGATGGAATGGTTATATAATTTGATAGTGACTCATTTTCTGCTAAGAGTAAAATGTTATGCGCTATATTGCTTATAATAAGTGGCGAATGATTTTCACCGGTAGGTAGTAAATATGATCTAAAGATCTCATCAGCTAAAAGTGGTGCAAAATCAACATCTTCAACATATTGTGTTGATAAACTTTCATTATATAAATAATGGGCTGCATAATAAGCAAAGTTGATTAATGATGACAAATCATCACCTAATGATACTTCAGATGGAACAAACAACTCTGTAATACCTTGATTCAATTTAACATACTCTAATCCAGATTTACCAATTCTTTCGAATAACTGCATGTTTTTTATTGCATCATCAAAACGAGAAAATTGGACCTCAGTAAGTGATCCAAATGAAGCAAACAAATCGATTTGATCAATGAGTTCCATGCTTGACACATTACTGAGCGTTTCAGAAGTCGTAAATGCTAATACTGTTTCCACTATGGTTAATATATGATTGAGTTCTGATCCAAAATTGAAATCAACAACACCTAGTTCTGAATCACTAATCAAAGCTTCTAAAACTAAATTTTTAATATCTTCGTCATTTATAAATCGATCGATGAGTGTAGGTGATGCATATTCAATAGCAACATTGACAACTTCACTGTCTTCAAATATATGTTCAATAATGTTACGAATACTATCCATATGATTTTGAGCCACATCATCAACGAAAGCGAAATAGTTAGGATTATCACCAAGTATTGCAGATATACCGATGTTTAACACTTCTTGATAAATGCTTCCCACATTTAAGATTTCTTCGTCCCATGCGTTATCTTCAAGAGCTGCAGAAATTTGATTTGCTAAATCTATTGATATTTGATCACCAAATGCTTGATACAAACTAAAATCTAAACCTAATGGAATGGTTTTGATTAAGAGTTCTATTTGAACCAGTTCGTCTAAAAGACCTCCAAACCATGTAGGGTTTTGTAGCTCGATTAATCTTTCTAAATCACCTGCTGCTTCATATAATTCTTTAATGTTTACGTCTTCATCAGCAAAAATGGATTCAATAAAATCAGCAATACGAGAAATTTCACCGCTATCCCCAACAAAGAAATCTGGGTTATCTAAAATGAAGGACAATCTATTTTGAAGATATGCTTCTCTTTCTTCTGATTCTATCCATGAAACGAGATTTTGCACACTTTCATAAGATGTTGCAAAATCAATACCTGCATTTAATATATAAAGAGTTTCTAAGTTCCCAAAGGCACGAATAATGTCTGTAAATGCTTGAGCTTCTTCTGGTGTCATTTCAAGTAAAGCAATTGGATCATTTGCATAAATCATCAACTCTTCATAGGATCCAAATTCTAAGACAGCTTCAATGATTCCATAAATGTTTTGGAACTCAATTTCCCAATCGATGGATGTGAAATTATTGATGGCATCACTTGTTGCTGGTCGATCATATAAATTGGTGCCATTAATATATTCTGGAAGAATATTAATTACTGCGAACTTTGTTCCAAGAGGAATCATGGTTTGTATGAGTGTAGAACGACCAAGATGACCCATTATAATTTCAATGTCAGGAAGATTATCTGAAGATATTGTCTCAAAGTTGTAATCGTTATCCAAATATCCACCACTTACTAGTACTTCAGCGATTCCAACAATTCCTTCAAGCTCATTCCCCAAATTAATGCTTCCTACTTTTTCACCTGATTCAATGATATCTGCTGAAAACACCATATCAAAGGCTATGCGATCAATACTTTTACCATTGATGACTATTTGGGAAGCGATGCTACCCAAACCTTTTTCATTCATTTCAATGATGTTTTTAATAAGAGAATCAAATTCACTAGGTACATCAACCATTTCTTTACCATGAGTGTTTAGTTGATAACCACCATTAGGATTTGCCAAAAGAGCAGATCCTAAACCAGATACAAATCCACCAATAACGATGATAGGTAATAAGAAAACAAACCCTACAACAAAACCTCTGATAGCTCCCATGAAACCGCCAATAAAACGTCCTAAAATAGGCTTTTTAAGTTTTTTGCTAGGTTTGAATTTACGATTGGTTTGACCTTTTTTCTCAAATGCTAATTTATCTTTAGCATTTTGACTTCTTAATAAAGGCTTTTTAATAAAGAGACCCCAAATAGGTCTAAAGATAGACATAGTTAAAGACCATTTCAATATAGGATAAATCAAAATGAATGCGACAATTTTTAAAACGATATCAATAATTGCAATTAGCACAGCACTTATGGTTGGATCTAATATATATTCTACAAATTCAGCGGGGATGATTCCACCTGAAAGATTTTGGATGGTAAGAATGAAGGTTTCTAAAGACATGAACGTTGAAAAAAGAAGGTTCAACGATATCTTGGAGACAAGCCATAGCGTGACAATCGTTAAAACCAAACTAACTATAGAAAAATATGTTGACTTGCTCGCACCTCTTAAAAATCCAATGACAAAGTGAATCACAACAAAAAATCCTACAACACCCCATTGAATTAAGTAAAGTTGTGGTAAATCCATGTCATCCCGCCTTTCTCTTGAAGAGAACCTATGGCTATATTTTAGCAAAAAAGGCAATTAAACTCAATAAAATATAACTTTGTTTATATTTTTCTGTCGTTTATATGCCTTAAATAGTGTTTGATTTCTTATGTGGGTTAACATGAACCATACAATGTATAACTTCAGGAAATTTTTTTTCTACTAAATGATGAACATTTTCAGCTATAAGGTGCGCTTCTTCTAATGACAATGTTGAAATTACTCCAATTTCAACATCAACATATAATTGGGTCATATGTTTTCTAATTTTTAGCTCATCGATTGCAATAACACCATTGACTGAATGAATGATTGCTTTTATATCTTTCATTTCTTTGGTTGATGGTGCTTCATCTACAAGATAAGATATCGATTCTTTTAATATTTGAAGACCAAGTCTTAAAATGAAGATGCCGATGATGATGGATGCTATATAATCAAAGATGATGAGATTAAATTGTGTGAGTAAAATTCCTATGATTGATATGAGTGTTGCCCATGCATCAATCATATGATTTTTAGCATCTGCTTTAATCGTTGGTGAGTCTACTTTTTTGCTCACCCTCTTGTAAAAAAAGTATAAAAATAATTTAACTGAAAAAGCGAAACCAGCAATCCATAGAGTTAATAATCGTGGAGGATTAATTTGATCTGGCGATGATATCATTGATATGATACTTAACACCGCTTGAACAAAAATGTAGCCTGCTGTCATGATAAAAATAATACCTAAAACAAAATATCCTAATCCTTCATATTTCTCATGACCATATGGATGATCGTGATCTGGTTTTTTGGTTGCTAAACCAAGCACTAAAAGTAACATGACACTAATAAACACATCTGAAAATGAGTTTAATCCATCACTAATTAATGCTTGTGAATTGCCTATAATTCCAAAAGATACTTTGACAATTGTTAGTAAAATGTTAATAATCAAACCAACTCTAACAGCTGATAATATAACTCGCCTAGTTTCTTTAGTCATTTTTTATACTCACTTCTTCAATAGATTCGATAATATAGGAATTTCGTTGTTTGTATGTATTGGTTTTAATGTCGATTATTTTGATGTTTTTATCCAATTTTTGTTTGTTTCTTTCATAGTCAAAAAGAGTAGCTTCAATTTCGGTAAAACCGTCATCAATGGTTAGAAATGCCATTTCTTTACCTTGTTTTGTTTTAATCACTTTTGTTTTCTTAATGGATGCCAAACATTTAACCTCTTTGTTATCTGAAAGACTAGACAAAGGTTTGAGTTTTAATTTTTCAATGATATCTTTATACAGCAGATGTGGATGATATAAAACATTGAATCCTAGAGCTTCTTTTTCATGTGCTGCTTTTTCGGCAAATGAAAAATCTTCTAAAACGCGGATTTTAAAATCTTCTATGTATAGTTCATATCCAGCTTGTTCAATTTGGTTATTAGCAAGTAAAGTTGGATGGTTGTATCCAAAACAATCGAGTGCACCACTATGGATGAGCATCTCTAGATTTTTTTCATTAATGTCTTTTTTAATCCTAAGTTTAAAATCCTGATAATCTTTATATGGGGCCATTTTTCGCTCATCAATGATCTTTTGAGATGCGATTCTGCCAATACTTTTAATAACAAGAAACGGCATATAAATCGTATCGTTGATGAGTGTAAAAGCATTTGTTGATTGATTTAAATCAGGTGGCATTATTTTTATATTTTTCTTTCTTGCTTCACTTAAGTATTCATTTACTGCTTGCTCATTACCGACAACATTTGTTAAGAGCGACGACATAAAAAGTGCGAAATAATTAGCTTTTAGATAAGCCATTTGATATGCGACAATCGCATATGCAACACTGTGACTTCGATTGAATCCATAATCAGCAAACTTAACAATATAATCATAAATATCCTTTGCTAATTTTTTGTCACGTCCTTTAATTAAACATTTTTCAATAAATCTTTTTTGCTCATTTTCTAATGTTTCACGATCTTTTTTCGAAACAGCTCTTCTTAAAATATCCGCTTCGGCTAATGTATATCCAGCAAAATCGGATGCGATTTTCATGATTTGTTCTTGATAAATAATGATGCCATATGTTTTCGATAAAATACGTTCTAATGCTTGATCAATATACTCGAATTTTTTACCGTTTCTTCTTCTGATATACTCATCAATGTTGTCCATTGGACCCGGTCTATATAATGCTAAGATTGCGACTAAATCTTCAAATGTGTTAGGCTTTAGTTTGCGTAGTGTTTGACGCATACCAGGAGATTCTAGTTGAAAAACTCCTGATGTCTGTGCATCTGTTAACAACTGATATGTTTGTTGATCATCTAAAGGAATGTCTGCGATTTGAAATGTTGGATCTTCTTTTTTAATATTTAATACGACTTCGTCGATAATAGATAAATTTCTAATACCTAAAAAATCTATTTTTAACATACCTAAATCTTCTAAATCTTTTTGTTCAAACTGACTTTGGTAAAAATCATTAATACCTTGTTGAACCGGAATAAACTTTGTTAAATCTTGTCTAGCAAGGACAACACCTGCAGGATGCGTACCTGTATGTCTTGGTAATCCTTCAATTTTTTTAGCAACTTCTAAAAGACGCATCATTTCATCATCAGTTTCATCAAGGTCATGTTTTATCACTCGAGCTATAATACCATTTACACGATTTTGATCAATTTTCATAACTCTAGCGATATCTCTTATGGATGATCTGAGTGCAAATGTACCAAAAGTGACAATTGATAAAACATGATTTTTTCCATATTTGTTTTTAACATATTGTAATACAATATCTCGTTTATCGTCTGGAAAATCCATATCGATATCTGGCATTGTCATACGATCTGGGTTTAAAAATCTTTCAAAAAGCAAATCATAAGCAATTGGATCAACATCAGTGATGCCTAAACAATAAGCTACCAAAGACCCTGCTGAAGATCCACGTCCAGGTCCTACAAAAATACCATTTGTTTTCGCAAATTTAACAAAATCATAAACAATTAAAAAGTATGTATCAAAGCCCATACGATGAATAACATCAAGTTCATAAATGAGTCGATCTTGATATGTTTTTTCATTTGCCTGTTTTATTTTTTTTAATCTCTTTTTTAGTCCCACAATTGCTAATGATCTTAAATAATCTTGTTTGTTACTATCAGGTGTGTGATAATCAGGCATTTCAAAAGTAATAGGTTGATATGTAAACTCGATTTGATGAATCATTTCACTTAAATGATGAAAAACGTTTGGATAATCTTGAAATAATTCAATCAGTTCTTCTTTATTTAAAAATGCATAGTTCGCATCTTTATTTTTTTCATTTTTTTCATCATCAATCTTAATGAGTGCTTGATATGTTTCTTCATCACTTTTATCGAGATATGATGTTTGATGAATCGGTAATAATTTCACAGAGGCTTTATCTGCCATTTTTTTGATAATAGGTGCAACTTTCATCTCTTGATCAAATGAGTCCAATGATAAACCAAGATAAACGTGTTTTAACTTTTTAAAGCGATTTAGATATTGATACGCATTTTCTAGTTGATCATGTTGAATATTTCTGTCAATTGCACAATCTAAACCAGCTGTGACATGAATAAGTCCTTCTTGATAAACTATTAAATCATCTAATGTTAAAGTTCTTTCTAGACGAATTTGATTTAGTTTAAGTAAATGCATATAACCTGTCTTGTTTTTAACAAATACTAAAAAACTTGATTCTTCTAAATCAAGTGATATGTTAATTTTCATGCCAATAACAGGTTTAATTGGTCTATCCTTCATCTCTTTAAAAAACTGGTGCGTCTGATATAGATTCGAATTAGATAAAGCAATAAAATCATATCCTCCATGTTCTGCATGTTCTATTAACTGATTAAGAGGAATTGTGTTTTTAAGCATCTCATATGAACTTTGTAAGTATAGAACTCCAAACAATTCAATCACCTAATCTTATTATAACAATCAAACGATCATTTTTTATAAAAAAAATGCTTTGGTAAGCATTTTTAAAAATTTGTAAATTGTTCGCCAAATTCAACACATTTTTCTTCTTCTTCACTTGAAGGTGTTGAGTTGACTTTTAAACCTTCATCAAACAACTGTGCGCCAGCTGCCCTAGTACGTTCTTCCCAAGCATCCATCCATTCACCTTCACCCCAGCCATAAGATCCAAATAATGCAACCTTTTTGCCTGATAATGAAGATTCAACAGCTTCAAAGAAAGGTTCGAACTCATCTTCTTCAAGTACTTCAACACCCATTGATGGGCATCCAAATACAATTTTATCAAAATTTGATACTTCGTTTGCATCAACTTGATCTACAGTTCTCATATCTACAGTTGCACCAGCTTTTTCCATGCCTTCTTTTATCTTTTCAGCCATGATTTCTGTGTTACCCGTGCCACTCCAATAAACAAGTAATATATTAGCCATATGAATCTCCTTTTATTTAGATTGATTTCAATTATACGTAGCCATTATAGTTAATTTTTATTGATTTGTCAAAATATATGGTCTATCTCTTCTTCCAAAAATAATAGGTTGTAAAAGCTCCAACAATCAAAACGATTAACATTGGCACATAGTCGTTTATTTCAGCTTCATGAGCTGGTTCTAAAACTGTAACGACTCTATTAATTTTTGATGATCTTCCTCTTTCATCAGTAGCAATATAAGTGATATGATAATTGCCAGGTTTTGAAGTATCTATGTTTAAAGGATAAATGGCTATTGTTACATTTGAACTATGATCTTCGATGATTAATCCTTCCCATGGATTAAAAAAACTATCGAATGAAATGGTTAGAGGATCAGCTTTAATTATTGGAACTTGATAATCATCGACACGATATTCCAATATTTTTAAAACAGTATTATGTGATTGATCACTCAACATGTATATAACTTCATACACACCAATCTTATCTATTTGAATATTATGGCTGATCATAACTTCATATAATGATAAATCATCATAGTCATCGTATGCTTCATCAATCAAGTCATAAAGATTGATAACAGGATCGTTCAATTTGGCTAAATAAAGATTTGATTTTAGAGATAAGATGGGTGGATGAATATCAAGAACAAGTATTTCAGTTTGAAAAATAGTTTCATTAAATGATTCATCATAGGCATAAATGATTAATGGATAAATACCAATTTCGTTATAGTTAACATGTGAATCATCGATCACTAATCTTATGTTTTCACTCTTTGAATACTGATCAGTGACACTAAAATATGAATCATAAACTCTTTTTTGAAAGTCAACAATAATAATCTGACTAAGTTCTTCTATGTTAGGAGGTATGCGGTCAACAATTTCAACATAACCTCTATAAATAACTACATTTTGACTCGGATCTTTCGCTTCTATAATGATTTGATAGGAACCTACAGTATTCATTTTTGGAGAGGTTGTAATTTTGGTGTTAATTTTCTCATCATCATAAAAATTATCAGTTACTTTTATATAGTCTATAAAATGTGGAAGGGGATCATAAACATCAAATATCAGAGGATAAAGGATTTCAATGGTAGGTGGTATGTCATCAACAACTGCCACGTTTAATTTTGCTTCTGTAAAATTACCTGATAAATCATAAACATGAAAATAAACGGTATAACTTCCTAATCTTTTTGTATCAATATCATGAAAAATGGATACATCGTCAATTGTAATATCATCATAGTTGTCATAAACCCATAAAATATAGCTTTTTAATAATGTATCATCAATTTCAGAATGAACTGATATCTCTTTAGGAAATGCATTCAATTTAATTTGAGGAGGTGTTTTATCTATAATTTTAATTGAAAATGTTAGCCTTGTTTCATTGTCACTTTGATCTTTTGCACTTAATAAAAATGTGTAATCACCAAGTGTTTTAAAATCGACTAATGATAAATCAAGTTCAACTGATACGACAAGATCATAATTATCTTTGATGTTAATATATTTATGATAAGAAAAAATTTCGCCAACAGGATGAATAATTTCACTCTTTAATGTAACATCAGGTGGTAAGTGATCATAAATTTCTAGTGTTGATTGGACTTCGCTTTCGTTACCTGATGAATCTACTATTTTGTAATAGATTGGATAAATACCTACCCTATTTTTAACGATATGAGTTGTATTTACAAATACTTTAATATCTTCCTCTGCATCATAATTATCACGATACCTTAATCCTTCAGTAAAAGAAGGGAATGTTTGTAATAAGGTAATTTTAAAAGAAGGAACTTCAATAAATTCGGGTGGTTCAAAATCTTTGATTTCAAATATAATCGCTTTTGTGTGTGACACATCATACGTTGGAAAATGTACGCGATAATAAATGGTATGTGATTTTACATAATTTGTTGAAACTGTTGATAAAAATGTTCTTTCAACTCTATCTCTTTCGTAATACATTTTAGAATCTTCAATTAATTCATCATCGATATATAAAAATGCTTCTGGTATGGTAATGTAATCGTATAAATTATCATAAAGTGGAATAATCACGTGATCATTTACCCATTTTATATGTGTACTCATCACCGTTACTAACGAACATAAAGATAACAAAAAAGACATGGAATCTCACCTCTACATTATGATAGATGAATCCATGTCTTTTTACTTTTAAATAATGCGTTCTAACTCTTGTTCTTTTTCTTTGAAAAATTGATTACGATAAAGTTCAAAGTATGCACCACGTTTTTTAAGTAGTTCTTCGTGATTACCCATTTCTATAATTTCACCCATTTCAAGCATAACAATTAAATCTGCATTGACAATGGTTGAAAGTCTATGAGCTACGATAAAGCTTGTTCGATCGTTTAATAGTTTTTCTGTAGCTTCTTGAATAATTAATTCAGATTCTGAGTCAATTGATGAAGTAGCTTCATCTAAGATAAGAATGCGAGGATCAGCAAGTACGGCTCTGGCAAATGAAATCAATTGTTTTTGACCAACAGATAACATATTACCACCTTCACCTACAAATGTTTCATAGCCTTTTTCAAGTTTTGATACAAAGGAATCAACACCAACCATTTTGGCAGCATAGATGACTTGTTCATCAGTAGCATCTAAGCGTCCATATCGAATGTTTTCCATCACTGTTGTACTAAATAAGTGTGGGCTTTGCAAAACATATCCTAAACGTTTATGAAGCCAATGTATACTTCTTTCGCGGTAATCCTTACCATCGATTAAGATGCTTCCTTCTTTTGGTTCATAAAATCTAGAAAGTAGGTTAACAAGTGTTGTTTTACCTGATCCTGTATGGCCTACAAGAGCAACACTCATTCCTGGTTTTACTTTTAAGTTAAAGTTAGTTAAGATGTTTTCATTGTCTTTGTAATAAAAGGTAATGTCTTTAAACTCAACTTCACCATGAAGATCTTCCCAGTTTTCAACATTGTCTTCAAATAGTGTTCCATATTTTTCTCTAACTTGATCTGTATCTACTAAATCTGGCTCCGTTTCTATTAACCCTACAATTCTTTCAGCTGATGCTTGTGCATTTTGAAAATCTGAAATGATTCGAGAAATAGCCATAATGGGTTCAAAGAAGTTAACAACATAAGCAATAAACATAGCAAGTGTTCCAACTGTGATCACTGTATCAATAACATAGACAGTTCCACGATACATCGTTGCTGCTACTGTGACATAAGCAAGCACAAGTAAAATGGATGAAAAGATAGCACTTGAGACAACCGCACGAATAGATGCTTTTCTAAGTTTAGTTGCTGTGATAGCAAACTCATCATAATTGAGATCTTCTATTGATAAACTCTTAGTTGTCTTTGCTCCCAAAAATCCTTCACTATATTGTGCAGTTAATTGAGAATTAAACTTTCTTGCTTTACGATGTTGCTTCAAAATAAGTCTTCTAAAGAAGTATGCAACAACAAGCATCACTGGTAAGACCATGGTAACAATAAGTGCTAATTTAATAAATGTAATGTATAAGATGGTCAAAATGAATATCATCGATAAACCAGCCCATACAAAGTCAACGATACCCCAACTAATGATTAGAGATAACCTTCTTGCATCTGAAGTCATTCTTGCCATAATCCAACCTTGTGGTGTTTTATCAAAATAAGAAAATGACTGCCGTTGCAAGTTTTTAAATGCTTGTCTTCGAAGTTCGTAACTTGTTTCTGCTTCAATAATACCTGCTTCTTTAATAAATCCCCATACACTAAAACCAAATCCTGCAGCTAATAAAACGTTTGCTACAACATAAAGTGGCCATGTATCATAATTACCTTCAACGAAAAATTTGTCAATGGCATAGCGATTGAAAAGTGGTATGATTGCATCAAGTGCTGCGAGTATTGAAGAATAAACAGCAAGTGCAATTAAATGTTTTTTTGACTGAAATACAATACTAATTATCTTTTTCCAAGTTCCAATCTTTACCTTATATTGGATATCTTGATCATCTTCATGATGCATGTGATTCACCTCCTTCAACGAGGCTCATAAATTCGGCTTCAAGTTTACCTTGAATATCCCATAACTTCTTATATAAACCTTCTTTTTTAGAAAGTTCTTGATGTGTGCCGATTGCTTCTATTTTGCCTTGTTCAAGAACAATAATTTGATCTGCTTCTTTAGCTGTTGTAATACGGTGTGTAATGATAATCGTTGTATGCTTATATGTTTTATTAGCTAAAGCATCACGAATCATAATGTCTGTTTTTGTATCAACTGCTGATAAAGCATCATCAAAAATCAATATCGGTTTATCAGCAACTAAGACGCGAGCAATCGCAACTCTTTGTTTTTGACCACCTGATAATGTTGTTCCTTTTTCTCCAACTACCGTGTCATATCCTTGTTTAAATGTTTTAATATCTTTTTCTAGTGCAGCTGTTTCTGCAGCACGATAAACGCGATCTTTTTCTGGTGTTTTTGATGCAATAGCAATATTTTCAAATACTGTTTTAGAGTATAAGAATGGATCTTGCAATACAACACCTATTTGGTCACGAATATGTTTCTTAGATATGTCTTTTAAGGATATACCATCAATAGTTATATCTCCATCTTGATAGTCATACATGCGTAGCAGTAAATTGATAATCGTTGATTTACCGGACCCAGTCCTACCGATAATTGCAACTGTCTGTCCTGCTTTGATATTAAAATCGACGCCTTTTAATAAATGTTCATCTGTATCTGAAAATTTAAATGAAACATTTTTGAATGCGATATGACCCCGAACTGCTGGTTTCTCTGTACCATCGTTTTCATATTCGCTAGGTTTAGATAAAATCTCATTGATGCGGTCTGATGCTACTAGTGCACGACCAAAGTCATTGATGATTCTACCTAACCCACGAATTGGCCAAATAAGCATACCTACTAATGCTAATGATGCAACAACACCTGCCGCATCCATCATACCGTTTTGAACATAATGAACCCCAACTGCGATAATGATTAAATATTGGCTGATTCCAACAAAGTCCATAACACCCCAATAAATTGCAACAATTCGATTTGCTTTTTTGAGTGCTTCGGTATAGTCTCTATTTTTCTCATCCATTTTTGAAATTTCATAAGCCTCATTAGCGAACGCTCGTACAACACGTGCACCTGACATGCTTTCTTGAATAACAGTCATCATCTTCGATTCGGTCTTTTCAATGTTATCGAAAATTTTCTCGATTTTAACAAAATAGATGGTTGATGCAACACCAACAAACGGTACAATTGAAAGTGTAATCCAAACCATAGTAGGATTAATCAATATAAGCTGATAAGCTCCAAAAAAAAGTGTAGCCAAGAGATGTATGATATCTAGCGATCGACCTGCTAAGAAGTTGGTCGTCGTTTCTACATCTGATGTTACACGTTGTATTAGATCTCCTGTATCTGCTTTGTTATGAAATTCATAATTCAAATCTTGAATATGACGATATAGACGAATTCTAAGTTTTTCACCCATGGTTTCATGGAGAATTCCTTTTGTCCACATTTCAACAAACCTTAAAGAAAACCTAAACAACTGCAAGACCAAAAGTGCTAATGCAATACGAAATACAATTTCCAAAACATCTGGTGTTTTATCAAAAAATGCAATCAAAAAGTCAGGTAAATTTACCGTTCCAACTGAAACATTTCCTGGTGCAACTCCAGGTTGTGCAAGTAAGGTCTTAACTAAATACTGGGTAAATAAGGGAACATTTGAGTAAGTCCATTGATGAAAGGCCGTGAGAATAGCAGCAATCATAAAGAGTACAAAAAAGCCCTTAGCCAAGCTGATTAATTTAATAAAGCGCATCTGGTTCCCTCCTTTATCAATAAAAGTATAATGTATATTATGTTTTTAGTCAATGAAATCTTAGAAAAAGAAAAGGAAATTTTCATTTCTCTTGGTTTTTTTGTTAATTGGCTTGATTAAGCGTTTTTAGACGAGGTATTAAAGTTTTCATGACTTGAACAGCTTCTTTATAATATTGGTGTTTACTAAATAAGTTTTGAGCATCTGTCATAATATAGTCTAAAAGTTGATAATCATCTGAAATATGTTTGAATCCTAACACGGTTCTTCTTAAATAGTTCAGTAAGTCTTCTTTTGATGCCATATATTTATATCTAAAATGATTCAATAAGATTTTTGATCCTAGTTTAGCATGTTTTAACTCATCTACATGATTGATTAAATAAACGATGTCATTGATCAATCCTAATTGATCAAGTGTCATTAAATATAACACCAACCAGCACTCAGAATCTTTGTAGTATTCAATTGCTTTATGATAGACTTCAGTGTATTTTTGTTTATAGAAATGAGCTTTCGCTTGAATATACTCTTTTATATGGTTAGGAACGTCAACCATTTTAGACATGTGTTTTTTAATATATCTCGATGGTTGAAAATACGCTTCATGTTTCAGTTGTTCAAGTGAAATGGATTGTAGCAATGGAAAATATTGTAGTTCAATTAAGCGATAGGTGTAATATGGATAACTTATCGATATTTCAGATGACTTATTCATTTTATATGCATTTACTAGCTTGAGTTTAGTTAATAATAAATTTAAATGCTCATCTGTATCATTAGCCAACTCTGGCACAAGATTAAGAAGTTCATATCCTTCACTGTATCGATGATCACGATAGAGCATGATGGATGATAATATAAAATATAAAGCAATTTCATCGTCTTTTAAGTTAATCACATATCCTCTTAGAAGGTTATATTTTTGAAATGCTTCAGTTTGCATGTGGTTGATGACTGCATAGGTCATCTGAATAAGATAAGCTTGATAATCTTCTCTTTTTTCGTAAGTTGATAAGATGGTTGAATCTAGTTTCGATTCAAAAAGTAAAGCAGACATACACGTTTGCTTATCATTTTCATACTGATCTAGATCAATATCAAATGATTCGTGTAGTGCAAAGCGATCAATTAATAACTTTAAAAATCGTTCTCCAGGTGCGATGAGATTATTTTCTAGTTTTGATAAATATGAAACACTACAGATCCCTTCAGCAGCTTCTTCCAATGTCATTTTCATTTCCAAGCGTTTAAATCTAATGGCAGAACCAAAAGGTTTAATTTCATAAAGTTTTTGTTCTTTTCTTTTATCGAGTTGTTTTTTTAAATATGGTATATGAATATACATGATACCCTCCCAAAGTTGTTTTCCTCTATTTTAGGGGTTGACATGGATTCAATCAACAATATTTTTTTTAAAAATATGTTTAATCATTAAAAAAAAGACTCTATTGGTCTCTTTTTTTCTTATCTTTCGATAGACACACATCATAAAGTGGGCAACTATCACATTTAGGATTTTTAGCTAAACAATGATATCTTCCAAAGAAAATCATTTGATGATGTGCCTTTTGCCAGCGATCTTTTGGAAACTTTTTCATGAGTTTTTTCTCAATTTCAACAACGTTATCATTGGATTTTGCTAAACCTAGCCGAATAGAGACACGTGCTACATGAGTATCAACTGCAATGGCAGGAATGTTAAATGCGTTTGATAAAACAACATTTGCTGTTTTTCTACCAACGCCTGGCAACTTTTCCAAATCTTCTCTAGTATGTGGAACGATGCCTTGGTGTTTACTTATGAGTTCTTTTGATAACGCAATAATATGTTTAGCTTTATTATGATATAAACCAATTGACTTAATGAATGATTCAACATCTTTTACATTTGCCTTTGATAAGGCTTTAGGTGAAGGATAACGTTTAAAAAGGGTTGGTGTTATTTTATTTACCGAAACATCTGTTGTTTGAGCTGATAACACGACAGCAACTAGTAATTCAAAGTGATTTTTATGATTTAGTTCTACTTGAGCATGTGGAAACATGGCTTCAAGTGTATCTAAAATCAAGATTGGCTTTGTCATTTCATTTTCTTGTAAAGATCATCAAGTGCTTTGCTGACATCTTCATCAATTTCAATTTCTTCCGGTATGGTTTGTGATAATATACGCTCTACATATTTCACAGATATTCTATCTTTAGCTGTTTCGATAGCTTTATTAATTTGATCATGGGTATAAGCTTTCTCATCGTACCAAACACGAATGTTTTCAAGCTCATATGCCATTAACATGCGCCCTAAACCTTGTTCAAATCTTTTAATGGTTTGTGCAATGATTGACTCTTGTTGTTGTTTGATTTTGTCTTTCTCATCTTGATGAAAGAGATTTTGAATTTTTTGAAATGTTGGATCAAGTTCAAAAATTTCTCGTTCTTTTTGATCTTTTGTCTCTAATGAGATGGTTAAAAATCCTTTATTTAAAAGTGATTCAATATGTGTTCCAATTTCATTACTATGATACTCAACACGTCTTGATATAGCGGATATTGAAAACGTCTTTCTCTTTTTATAAATTGAAAAAAGGGCAAGTAAAACTTGCATTTCTTGCATCGTTAATGCGAGTCGCTTATACTCTTTAATTAAAATACGTTCAACAGATAAATCATATTCTTCATATAATCTTTTCAGCATTGTAATTACCCTTCTTTAAAGCATCTTGAGCTGCATTTTGTTCAGCTTCTTTTTTGGTTTTTCCTTTTCCAATTCCAAGCGTTATGATATTATCAAGTTTGACTGCTGCTTCAAACACTTTATGATGTGACGGACCACTTTCATGAATAATATGATAACTAATGTTTCTTTTATCGCCACTTTGAATAAGTTCTTGTAATGTTGATTTATAATCTTTAATATTCCAAACTAGCATTAAGTGTGGAATGATAATTTGATCAAACAAGTCTGATGCGTGCTTAAATCCTAAATCAAGATAAACTGCACCAAATAATGCTTCAAAAGCATCAGCAATCATGGATTGATTAGCACCTTTTTGGATTTCACCATTACCAAGCAAAATATAGTCTTTTAAATTTATTTTTTCTGCATATTTCATTAATGCTTCTTCACAAACAGCTTGGGCTCTTTTTTTTGTCATTTGCCCTTCATCTGCTAAATCTTCATTATAAAGATAGTCACTCATCAGAAGCTGAATAACAGCATCACCAAGAAACTCCAATTTTTCATTTTTTTCCAGTTGATTTTCATGAGCATATGATGCATGCGTCATGGCTGTTATATAAATTGACTCATCCTTATAGGGAAGATTAAGCTTTTTCAATAAAGCTTTCACTCTTCACCAACTTCTTTCTTTGATAACACTTCAGAAACTAACTCAATCACATTCGCTTCAACCATTTCTTTTGCTTGACGAATACCATTATAAAAACCATATGCTAATGATGCACCTTGCGCTTTGATAACAACGCCATCTAAGCCCATAATGAGTGCGCCACCAATTTCAGATGCATCCAGTGATTTTTTAAACTTAAATAAAGCTTTTTTCATAAATAAAGCTCCTATTTTCGAACTTAAACTTGACTTGATCTCACGTTTAAGTAACATGCCCATACCTTTTGCGGTTCCTTCCATGGTTTTCATGACGATGTTAGCTGTAAAACCGTCTGAAAGCAGTATATCTGCATCTGTTGTAAATACTTCTTTAGGTTCAATGTTACCAACAAAATTCACATCTTTGCTTTCTTTTAATAACGCAAATGTCTCTTTATCGAAATCACGACCTTTACTATCTTCAGTACCGATATTAATTAAACCAACCGTTGGTTTAGATCTTTTAAGGACTTTTTCAGCCATCACGGTTGCATAAACGGCAAAATCAAGAAGGTGTTCAGGTTTGAATTCAACATTAGCACCAGAGTCTAAGAGAAGTCTTCCTCTCCCATCATAAGAAGGTATGACAGGACAAATCGCGACACGCTTCATGGTTGGCATTCTTCGAATGATAAAATGCCCTCCCACAACTAACGCTTGTGTTGGGCCTGCTGAAACAATGCCATCAGCTTTTTTATCTTTGACATGTTGCATCGCTAAAAACATCGATGCATCATCTTTATGTGTGCGGTATTGCTTAATTGGATCTTTTTCACCCATATCTAAAAAATAAGGTGTATGAACGACTTCTAAACGTGAATGATCTTTTAAATAGGGTGCCATTTTTTCTTGATCACCAAATAAAGTGATATGAATGTTATCAAACTTTTCAAGTGCCATCATGGTACCTTTTACAATTTCAGCTGGTGCGTTGTCGCCTCCCATGCCATCAACTGCTAAACGAATCATAATTATCCCTTCTTTCATCAACTCATTATATCATAAGTTTTTCTTCTTTAATAAAGCGATTTAAATATTTATATTTAGGGTTTGTTAAAAAGTCAGGTTGTGTAATAATAGCTTTGACATTTTTATACGCTTCATCTAATATGTGTTGATCTTCGAGTAAGTTTAAGTATTTAAAATCTAAAAATCCACTTTGTTTATCACCTAAAAAATCACCGGGACCTCTTTGGATCAAATCAAATTCAGATAACTTAAAGCCATCTTGTTCTCTAGATAAAAATTGAAGTCTTTCAATATCTTCTTTTTCTGAAATTAAAAAACATGTGCTTTTTAGGTGAGAACGGCCAACTCTCCCTCTTAATTGATGGAGTTGAGATAGACCAAAATGCTCAGCAGAATAAATTGCCATGAGCGTAGCTGTAGGTAAATCTATACCAACTTCAATCATGGTTGTAGATAGTAAAATAGAGCCTGGATCATAAATAAATGATTCCATCATGGATTCTTGAACTGCTTTAGGTTGATTCCCATGAAGTACGTAGATGTTTGTATTAAATCTTTCAATTAATGCTTGATGAACGGTTTCTATATTATCATCTACTTTGTTTGAAGTAATTGCTGGAACAACAATAAACACATGCTCTCTTCGAGAAATTGTGTATTTGATAGTTTCATACAAGTCGTTTATTTTATCTTTAGTTACATAGATGGTTTCTACGGGTTGACGCATGTTTGGTTTTTCTTTAATAATGGATACATGTGAATGACCAAACATCATTTTAGCAAGTGTTCTTGGAATAGGTGTTGCTGTTAAATAAAGAATATCTTTGCTTTTAGCTTTAGTGATGAGTTCATCTCTTGTTTGCACACCAAATTTATGTTGTTCATCAATAACGATAAGTCCTAAATTTTTAAACATAACATCTTCTTCAATTAATGCTTGTGTTCCAATAACAAAATCTATTTGTTGGTTTTTAATATCTGTTTTTAATTGATCCTTTTGTTTTGTTTTACCAGTCAATAAAGCGATTTTTACGTCATTTATCATCGAAAAAAAATACTGAAAATGTTGTTGTGCAAGCATTTCTGTTGGAGCCATAAGAGTGACTTGTTCACCTGCTGTTATTGCTGCATAGATAGCTATGAGTGATACAATCGTTTTTCCTGAACCAACGTCGCCTTGAATGAGCCGATAGCTAGAATAATCTTTTTTGAAGTCTCTAAATATATCATTAACAGCTTCTTTTTGGTCTTTTGTTAATGAATAAGGAATCCTATCGATAAGTGCCCTAACTTTATGTATATCATAGGACTTAGGTGTTCTTTTAAACATACTAGGCTGACTTAATATTAGTTTTAGATGGAGAAAAAAAGCTTCTTCATATTTAAATCTTCTTTCTGCCTGATAAATATCTTTTTGTGTCTTAGGAAAATGCAAGTTGTAAAAAGCTTCTTTTCTACTTAATAAATGATATTTATCCAAAAGTGGTCTAGGTATATTCTCATAAATAGATACTAAATCCTCGTCAAAGATAATTCTCATCATTGATGATAGATTTGTATCATAAATACCTTCTATGTGATAAAGCGGTTTAATATCAACTTTCTTTTCTGGTTGAATGATTGTTTTAGCAATGACTTGTTTTTTATAAAGTTGATATGTTCCTTTGACAATCACTTCATCATCCTTAGCAAATGTTTTTGCCAAATAAGCTTTCCCAAAAGCAACAATCTTGACATCTTGATAGATGGTTTTTAACGTGAATGAAATCAAACCACTTTTGTTAAAGCGATGTGTTGTAATGTTTGTTTTAATTTGTCCTTGTAATGTAACTTCATCTTTATCTTTGATATGATAAAGTGATGTTAAAGAATAATCATCATATGCTTTAGGGGTGTTTAAAACAAGGTCATATGTTGTCCATATGCCTTTGTTTCTAAGTATTCTTAATGTTTGAGGTCCAACGCCTTTTATTTGATCAAGTTTTACGTTCATAAGATACTCACTTTCTAAGTGTGATTATATCACAAGTCTAGTAAGACTTGCATGAAAGAAAAAGACATTTCAAAATGCCTTTTTCATTTTATGTTTGCTATTAAAGATGCGAAGTGTGTTAAATACCGCGAGAAGAGATACACCAACATCAGCAAAGATCGCATACCACATCGATGCAAAACCTAATGCGCCTAAAATTAGAACAACAAGTTTAACCCCAATCGCTAGAACAATATTTTGCTTGACAATTCTCATTGTCTTTTTAGATAAATGAATCGTTTCAACAACTTTAATAGGCTCATCATTCATAATAACTGCATCAGATGCCTCGATGGCTGCATCACTGCCAAGTCCACCCATGGCTACACCTAAATCCGATATCATCAGAACTGGTGCATCATTGACGCCGTCACCAATAAATGCAGTTTTACCTTTTTTTATTAATGAATCGACAATATCTACTTTATCTTGAGGTAAACAGTTTGCATAATATTTGATATTTAAATCAGATAACATATGATGTGTTGTATGTTCTTGATCGCCTGTTACTGATAAGACTTCTATATGCATATGTTTTAAATGATCTATTGTTTTTTTGGTTGTTTCTTTTAATGTATCACTAATCAATATAGACCCGATAAACTCATGATGATATGCGACATAAACGATGGTTTGTGCGTATAAATCTTTTTCATACTTTATTTGATGATGATCCATAAGTCTTTCATTGCCAACTAAGAGCTCTAAATTTTTATATTTACAAATGATACCTTGTCCAAAGATTTCATTAACCTCAGTTACGCATTTTTCGTCAATCTTTTTTTGATATGTTTGAACGATTGATTGAGCAATGGGATGGTTTGAAAATCTTTCTGCATGAGCAGCATATTCTAAACACTTTTCTTTTTGGCTAGATTGAATTGACACAACTTCAAACTGTCCTTTGGTCAATGTTCCTGTTTTATCAAAAACGATATACTTAAGGTTTGCAAAACTTTCTATATCACTCCCACTTTTGATTAATACACCCTGTTTAGAAGACGCTCCAATACCTGAAAAAAACGAAAGAGGTATGGATAATACAAGGGCACATGGACAGCTTATCACAAGGAAAATAAGGGCACGTTTAAGATATATGTTTAGCAAACTTAAATAAGTCTCATTTGAGTTTAGAAGTACATGAAAGAAAGGAACGACAAATGCCAGTAAAATGGCGAGACCTACGACAATAGGTGTATAATACTTAGCAAATTTTGTTATAAATTTTTCTGTTTTAGCTTTTTTATGTGCATTATCTTTGGCAAACTGGATAATCTTATACACTGTAGAATTCTCATAGGTTTCACTAACTTTCATAGTGATAACACCACTTAGATTAATTGATCCTGATATGAGATTAGAATTTATCGCAACATCGACTGGGATACTTTCACCAGTTAGTTTTGATTGATCAACTGTTGAACTACCCTCAACTAAGATACCATCTACCGGTATTTTTTCTCCTGGATAAACTTTAATATGTTGATCAATTTTCAAGTCTTCAGGTTTCACATTTTTAATTTCGTTTTCATCAAGTAAGTGAGCGATAACTGGATTGATATCTAATAAAGCTTTTATACTTTTTTTAGATGAATTAACGGCAAGATCTTGCAGGTATTCACCAACTCTATAGAAAAGCATCACTGCTACTCCTTCAATATACTCGCCAATGATAAACGCGCCTATTGTAGCAATCGACATGAGAAAGTGTTCGTCTAAAAATTGTTTGTGTAAAAGGTTTTTAATCGCTTTGTAAAGAACTTTTCCACCAATCATCACATATGAAACAATGTATAGAAGAAGAACTATATAATTGTGATTGATGAACTTGAAATGAATCGAGATTATATTGAACAATAAGATCATAACACCTAAAATATTTGTGATAAGCTCTTTGGGAACTTTCTTTTGAGAATCATCTTCTAAGTGATAATCATCATGAATTTCAACTTTATGTTCAATCGACTGTGCAATCTTTTCTAACATTTCATTTGAATAATGATTTTTGGATTGTATAAAAACCATTTCTTTTGCATAATCAACTGTTGCATGTTCAACGCCTTTTAATTTAAGAAACTCGTTTTCTATTTTTAAAGCACAATTTGCACAATCAAGATTTTTAATGTAGCAAGTCTTTTTCATGTTACTCGTTTATGTGTGTCAATGCTTGATTAAAAATTTGATGAACGTGATCATCAGCAAGTTGATAAAACATTGTTTTTCCTTCTCTTCGATTGTTTACTAAATTTGCATCTTTAAGAACTTTGAGCTGGTGAGATATTGCACTTTGCGTCATGTTTAAAATTACCGATATATCACAAACACATAACTCTGTTTTCTCAAGTGCAAAAAGTATTTTAATACGTGTAGGATCTGATATCACTTTAAAAAGATGACTGACCTTTTCTAAATCTTCTTCTTTCAAAATGTGCTTTTGAACTTCTTTAATGGCATCTTTATGAAGATGGAGCGTTTCACATTGATAAGATTGCATCATGTCCTCCTATTTATATATGAATGCATGTTCATATGTTCATATGTATTTTATCACACATGGAAATTTTTTCAACAAAAAAAGGAGATTTCTCTCCAAAATTAATGACATGCATTATCTATATTAAGATACTTTAACAAAAAAGATTTTACTCCCACTAACTTCTTCCTTATATAATCGATTACTACTTATCGAAAAATATTCATTAAAGCCTCCAGTGTTCGTTAAAACAAGAACACCATCTAAGATTTGCCAAGTACCTGTTGAGTCTTGTGAAGTCGTTTGATTTGCAACTTTAGATGTGTAGCTCAAACGTTGCAGATAAGTCCCATCTGAGTTAAGGTCAATCGTATGATAATTGACAAAATAGGTTAACTCTTGTGTAGATAGCTCAAATGTATAGTTACCTGCAAGGTAAGACTCCATTTGTTCATTTCTTTTTGCTTCTACGTAATCTAGTTTATCTGATGAGCGTTCTTCCATCTGTTGTACAATCGTCTCATAATTAAATGCTGCATGCGCATCCAACATCATATAAGTGATTGGATCTCTTTCCATTTCTTCAAATTCAGAAATAACGATTGCTTCTGATTCTACCAAATCTTTTTTAATCTGAATCTCTTCAACTTTAGGTAAGTCCTTATAGGTATCATAAACTGATTGAATGACGCCTTGTAAATCGTTAATACTTGGATCTGTAACCGTCATATCGTTACTAAGTTGTGTGTATAGTTGATTTAAATACGTCTCTTCATCCATATCAAGACGCTCTAAAGGATCAAGGAGCGCAAATGGTAGATTATCATTTTCAATAAATGTTTTGATGTTTGCAAATAAATCTTGATGATAGTTTTCATCTTTTTCATGTGTCGCAAATAATTCAATGATGTTTTCTTCTGACATAACATCTAAAAATCCTGATTTATATGCTTCTTCGATAATTTGCTCAACTGCTTCTTCGTCATCTAGTCCAATAATATCCATATCTGACAACAAGATTTCAGCATCATCGTTAGCAGGCATAAAACTAACAACTTTGTAATTAGCATCTACTACGATCGTTATGGAAGGATTAATTTGAATATCAATAATGCCGTATGCTTTTTCCGTTGTTTTATTTTGGCAAGACACTAACCATACAATCAAACTTAAACATAAAACAAAAGTAATTTTTTTCATTTCTTTTCTCCTATTAAACTGTTGATATATGCATATATGTTTTTCAAATCGTCGCTTAGAACTTCATTACTTGATAAATGTGTAATTTTCACATGCTCAAGACCTTCTTTTTCAAATTGGACTTCACCAATATCATCTCGTTTGATAACAAAGAACCAATCTGAAGTATCATCTTTCAAATCACGTAACCATCGCTCGATATCGTTGATACTGACATTGATTCTTTCTTTAGAGTCTATGGATACATTTAGAAATTTAGACTCTCCATAAAATTGAAATGTCTTATGACTTTTCGTTCTTCTGTTAAAATATGCTTCATCTTCAAAAAACTCTTCTTTTTTAGGTTCAAAAGAAATGAGTTTATGAGCTTGATATACGAGATGACCTGACTCGTTTTCATGTAGCGCAAGCCACGCTTTCTTTTTCATCTTAAATATCAGTTTATTACCCTTAACAGGTTTAAATTCAGCAAAATACTGTGTTGTGCGATAGCCATTATAGGAATCAACTGTTTCTGATGAGAAATTTTTGTTAACTACTTTCGTATCAGAATATAATCTCATAATCTTTGCTTTTGTTTTTATCACAGGGCTATTTCTAAACTGTTTTTGTTTTCTCATCATGACAAACATAGCAACAAAAACAGCTATAACTCCAAGTAAAGCAAACACAATTGCAAAAATGACAATAGGATCATCCATAACACGTTCTCCTTTATGATGTTTATAAATATCCGATTGATGATGGTTCTATAAATAAAAATCATGTCAAAAGGACATGTTTCTTTTTTAAACGACACAAGTTGCCAAGTACTTTATGTTTATTTTAGTGAAAACATGAATAATTGTCAATCCATTTTGTAATTGCTTATCACTTGCGCAAGTGATAGAATAAAAATAGAATCGCCACTTTGCTATGCACCATCAAAACACTAAAGGAGAATTATCTATGAAAAAAGTATTTGCTGGATTTGCGTTTTTATTTGTTATGTTGTTTGTTTTAGCTGCTTGTGGTGGTGATGATGACAGTAACGACAATAACAATGAGAGTGCTAGCGTTATTAGCACTTTAGAAGCAGCAGGTTATGTTATGTCTAAAAGAGATGCAGACAGTACAACGTATTACGAAACAAATCATGTCAATCAAAAGTTTGATTTATCGTTAGATGTGACCGATCTCTATATAGGTTATATTAATGAAGTTGAACGATGGGTGGAAGTGATTGTTATGAAAAATGAGTCACAAGCAACAACTTTAAAAAATAAACTTGTAGAAGAAGCTGAATTCGGTCGATTTGTTATCCAAGAAGGTTCTGTTATCATTTTGACTTTCTCTCAAGAAACAAGTGAGCTATTTGACTAAATCATATGTAATAAATTATTAAAGCCACTCAAAGTGGCTTTTTTCATACCTGATAAGCTTTATTGATTAAATATAAATCAGCCAGAACAACAGCTATAGCATTTTCGATAACGATACCTGCTCTTCTTGCTATACACACATCATGTCTTCCACCGATTGATAGTTTTTCAATATCTTTGCGCTCCATATGAAATGTTTCTTGTGGAATAGATATACTCGAAGTTGGTTTAATAAAAACTTTAACAATTAAATCATTCCCATTTGAAATGCCTCCAGATGTTCCTCCACTGTGATTTGTTTTCGTTTTACCCGCTTCATCGATGATCACATCGTTAAACTCACTACCAAACATGTCGATGCCTTCAAATCCTGTACCTATTGATACAGCTTTTACTGCAGGAATAGATAACATCATCTTCCCTATTTCTCCATCTATCTTGTTAAAAAAGGGCTCTCCTAGTCCAACTATCATATGTGATACTCTCACTTCGATGATACCACCTACCGAATCACCTTTAGCCGTAACTTCTTCGAGATATTCGTCAACTTTCGACATATCTTTTAATGACCCAACTTGTGTTAATTTGTGTTCGAATTTGAAAGGAAGAATCATCTTTGCCAGACTTCCAGCAGCAACCAATGCTGCAGTTAGTCTACCTGAAAAACGACCACCACCACGATAATCTTGGAAACCTTTGTATTTTACATGTGATACAAAATCTGCATGTCCTGGGCGAGGTTGCTTTTTTAAGTGCTCATAATCTTTTGAACGAATGTTTTCGTTTTTAATCATTAAATGAATAGGTGAACCCGTTGAATAATTGTTAAAAACACCAGATAATATATGAACATCATCGCTTTCTTTACGTGGTGTCGTTCCTACATGATGAGGTTTTCTTTTTTCTAAATCAATTTTAATTAGCTCTTCATCAATTAAAATACCGGATGGCATGCCATCAACAATGACTCCAATTGCTTCTTGATGCGATTCTCCATATAATGTTATTTTAAATAATTGTCCATAGCTATTCACGTTCAACCACTTCCTTTAGCACTTGATATAACGAATCTGTTAACCTAATTTTTCGATCGAGCCAGATCTCTTCTGATTTAATTGCTTGTATAATCATCATTGAAATACCGTTAATACCTCGATTAGAAAAAGACATGATTTTTGTTATAGAGGGGTTATATATTAAATCAATGACAGTATGTTTTTTTACAAATGATTTTGGTAACACAGACTCATATATATGTGGGTAAGTTCCAATTGGTGTAGCTTGAACATATAAGTCAATTTTTTCGGGTTTAATTTCGTCATATGAAATAACATGTTTGAATAGTGGATTAATCGTGTCTTTTCTACGTGATGCAACAATCACGTTTGCACCCATTTCCTCTAATGCAACATAACATGCTTTTGCTGCTCCACCGCTTCCTAAAATACAAACGGTCTTTTCTTTAACTTCAATCTTTTCTCTCATTAAAGTACCAATAAAACCATCATAATCTGTATTATCACCTATAATTTTATGATCTTTTAAGTAAAGACAATTAACTGCTTGAATTTTTTTTGCTGCAGGAGTCAGTTCATCAACGTGGTTGATAATTTTTTGTTTATAAGGAATCGTCACATTAAGACCTTGGATTTTTTTAGATCTCAGTTGTGTGATGAGCTTAGGAATATCTTCTTCTTCAATATCAAATAGATCATATTGTATGGGCATGTTTAAATGCTGTCCAATCTTACGATGAAGAACAGGTGATTTTGAGTAATTGATATTTTTCCCAAGCAATCCCAGATAAATCATTTTTGAACTTCCTTTGATAGATGCATGATATGCTTAATAAATGAAAGATAGGATGAAACAAGCGTTTGATCCTTGATTTGTTTGATATATTTGGAAATGAGCTCATCTTCTCTCTTTTGGTCGAGTATAGAGAGTTGATGCTCTTTTTTGTATTGTCCTATTTTTTTAGAAACATGCATTCTTTGAATAAATAGTTCTATCATCTTCATATCAATTGCTTCTATTTCTTTTCTTAACTCATCAAGATTCATGAATAACTCCTCCTAATTTCTTATATGCTTCATAAAAGGTAGGATAAGATTTTTTAATCACTTCAGCACCCTTAATTTCAACATCACCATGTGCTCTTATGGCAGCAATTGCAATAGCCATCGCAATCCTGTGATCACCAAATGAATCAAACGATTGATTTCCAATTAAGAAATCTCTTCCTTTGATTGTTGCTTCATCACCGTTAATAGTCATTTCAACACCGAACTTAGTTAATGTTTGATACATGGCATCTAAACGATCTGATTCTTTAATTCTTAGTCGACTAACTTGTTTAAAGATAGTCGTTTCCTTTGAGAGTGCTGCTAAAACCATGAGTACGGGTCCTAAATCAGGTATATGTGTTAAATCAATCGTTACTCCATGTGTTATGGAAGGTTTAACAATATAACTCATCGATTCACGATCATAATGGATATAGCCATTCATTTGATGGATGATTTCTACTATTTTATGATCACCTTGTAAGCTATATGGATTAAGTGAACAAAGTTCAATTTTATTACCGATAAGACCTGCAATCATCCAAAATGCTGCTTGTGAAAAATCCCCTTCTACTTCATAATGTCCTGTCTGATAGGCTTGATTACCTTTGATGTAAAAATAAGGTTTTGTATAAACAACTTGTATACCAAATTTTTTGAGCACATCAAGGGTCAAATGAATATAACCTTCTGATTCAAGTGGTGTGATATGTTCAATCACTGAATCTTTTTTTAATAGTGGTAATGCGAATAGTAGTCCTGTGAAAAATTGAGATGATATGTCACCTAGCATTTGATAGTATCCTGCTTTAAGTGGACCTTTTATTTCAAGTGGTAGTTGACGTTTTGATAAAAACTTGTATTTAATATTTTTTTGCTTAAACATTGATAAATACACATCAAGAGGTCGATCAGGTAATTTTCCTTGTCCTATGAATGTCACTTTCTCAGATTGCAAAAGACTAATAGGTATCATAAAGCGAAGTGTTGAACCTGATTCTATACAGTCAAATGTAGGATGTTTGAGTTTTATTTCACCTCCTGTAATTTGATCATTTTCACATATAACACCAAAATTAGATAATGCATTTTTGGTTGCGACTAAATCGTCAGAAGATAATACATTTTTTATTGTTGATGTTCCTTTAGCGAGCCCAGCAGCAATCACATACCGATGAGAAAGTGATTTTGAAGAGATAACATCAATTTTTCCAGTTAATGGCTTAGGTGTAATCTTGATATTCATAACAAATCCTCTTCTTTAATCTGTATGATTTTAGCTTGACCGACTTTTGAAACGATAATAAATTGTAATAAATCACCGATATATTTCTTGTCTTTTTTTACTTGGCTTATATAATCTTTTGGATCCATTAAAGGTTCTTCTACTAGATTCCTTTTGATTAACAGGTCTTTAACTTGATCATATAATTCAATATCCGTTTCACCCTTTTTAACACCTACTTGCAGTGCAATGAGCATGCCATAACTAATAGCTTCACCATGCTTATAAACTAAGTAATTATGTTTAGATTCTATAGCATGTCCAAATGTATGACCAAAATTTAAAAACATTCTTTCTTTTTTATCATAAGGATCAATTAAAACCACATCTCGTTTAACATGAATAGCTTGTTGAATTTCTTTAATGGTTACTTTTTCATTTTCTAATAAATATTGGTAAAGATGCTTATCCCCAATAAGTCCAGCCTTAATCATTTCAGCTAATCCGTTATGATATTCTCTTTTAGGTAGTGTCTCTAAAAATTTAGGACTGATATAGACTAATTTGGGGTTATAAAAAGAACCTATTAAATTTTTACCTTCAGCTAAGTCTATACCTACTTTTCCACCAATACTACTATCAACCATTGCTAAAAGCGTTGTTGGTATTTGAATGAATGCTACACCTCGATAAAGCGTTGATGCGACAAATCCTGCTAAATCACCAACTACACCACCACCAAAAGCAACCATCAAGTGATTTCTTTTCATGCCTAGATTAATGAGTTGTCGAATGACTTCATGATATGTATCAAATGACTTGGATTCTTCTCCTGATGGAATAACCACATAATCAATCTTAAAACTTGGTAATGAATCTTTTAAGATATCTTGATAAATACCAAAAACAATATCATCAGTAATGATAAAGAGACGTTCATAATGGTAAACTTTTTTAATTTCAGTTTCTAAGTCTTTCGTTCCAACTTCATCAAGATAGATATCATAATCTGGCATTTTAATAAATATCAAAAGATTTCCTTCTTTCTTTAGCTGTTTTTAAATACACCTGAAGATCTTCTTTTTGATCTTCATCGATAAGTTTTTTAATCTTGCTTAATTCAACTTCAAAATCAGTGATTTTTCTGAGGAGTGCTTCTTTATTTTCTAAAAAGAGTTCACTCCACATGATTTCATTAATTTTCGCGATTCGTGTTAAATCACGATACGAATCACCGGTTGCATCTTTAGTTAATGTTAAGTGATCACTGTGAACAAGTGAAACAGCTAATACATGCGTTAGCTGTGATGTAAAAGCAATCAGTTCATCATGAGCCTTTGCGTCTGTTACTGTTATTTTACCAAAACGAAGTGCGTTTGCGACTTCTATCAAAAGTTTTTCATCTTTCTCGGTCGATCTTAACCCTTTAACGATGATAAAGTTCGCTTTCCTAAACATGGTTAAATCTCTCGATTCAAAACCACTTGTTTCTTTTCCTGCCATTGGGTGATGTGATGTATAAGATACTCCATTTGGTAGTAGGTTTTCAATATCATTCATCATTTTTGTTTTCGTCCCACTAACATCTGTTACAGTTTGTCCTTTTTTAAATAGTGATAGATTCTCTTTAACAAATGCTACATTATGCTCTGGATATAATGCTAAGATGACAAGATCGCATGATGTTAATCGTTTAAGTGAATTGTCAGATTCGATAAAACCTTGTCTAATACCTGTTAACACATGATCATGATTACGATTATAGGCGTATATTTTATGCCCCTTTTGATGGAGACCTTCTGCATATGATGCACCGATAAGACCTAAACCTACGATAAATATTTTCATTAGAGCCTCTTTTCTAAAACATCTGCTACTTTTTTAATTTCTTGCATCATGTGAGAAAATTTATTGAGTTTAAGTGATTGTGCACCATCACTTAATGCATGTTCTGGATCATGATGAACTTCAACGATTAAACCATGAGCGCCTACTGCTAAACTTGCAAGTGATAACTTTTCAATCATGGTCCATCTTCCTGCTGCATGACTTGGATCAACAATAACTGGTAAATGTGATAGTTCTTTTACAGCAAGTACAGAACTGATATCAAGCGTATTTCTTGTATATTTTTCAAAGGTGCGAATGCCTCTTTCACATAAGATAACTTGCTCATTACCTCCTGCCATAATATATTCTGCAGACATCAACCATTCTTCAATCGTCGATGATAATCCTCTTTTCAGTAAAATAGGTTTTTTTGATTTACCTAAAGCTTTTAATAAATGAAAATTTTGCATATTGCGTGCGCCAACTTGAATGACATCAACATACTCTTCAAAAATTGGAAGTAAATCTGCTGAGGGTATTTCTGTTACAATAGCAAGTCCTGTTTCATCACCGATTTTTCTTAAAAGCTTTAATCCTTCGATTTCAAGACCTTGAAAAGCGTAGGGTGAAGTTCTTGGTTTATACGCTCCCCCTCTTAAAAGATGAGCCCCTGATTTTTTAGCAGATTTAGCAATGGTGCGTAATTGATCTTCTGATTCAACGGAACAAGGACCCGCCATAACGACAAACTGATCGCTGCCAATCTCTACATGATCATTAATCTTAATAATCGTATCTTTCTTTTTAAAACTTCGGCTCGCCTTTTTAAAAGGTGTAGATACCCTTATAACCTCAGCAACACCTTCGAACGCATATAAATCTGCAGGTTCTAGACTTGTTGTATCCCCAAGCACACCAAAAACAACGACATTTTCACTTGATGCATCAACAATTTTTAAACCTCTGTTTGTTAAAAATGCTACAATATGCTCAAATTCTTTCTTAGTAGCTGTCCTTTTCATTTGAATAATCATAATATTTACCTACTTCCTTCATTTAAATAAAAAAATCCCTGAGGAACCCCAAGGATGAAAACATTCATGTGTTG
>OBJA01000489.1_pt1 | contig 34219 bp, 29 predicted proteins | sample 1519751 | NCBI WGS metagenome assembly OBJA01 (sample SAMEA3881238, study PRJEB22517) | soil metagenome | biome: lake sediment; feature: soda lake sediment; material: sediment, water from around vicinity | place: India | collected 2013-12-23 | depth 3 m
GGGTAATCCCACCTCTTGGCAAGACCTGCTGTCAGATCAAATCTGAACTACTACAATTAATCATATTATGAATATAATTATTGTTATTTCTATCGAGAATTGGAATAAATCTGATCCAACAGGCACATCGTCAAATCGGGTAACTGTCAGATCGGGTCGCAACTACTACAGATAATCAGTTAAGCAACATTTTTCAACTTTCCCATTTCTGCCTCATATTGTTTGGACTTTTATAGCCTAGGCATGAATGCAGTCGATGGCTGTTATAGAACATCGAAATATATTGCAGCACATCTTGCTGAGCTGCATAGCAGGTTAGGTAGCATTGCCAATGGATTTGCTCCGTTTAAGGCTATCGAAAAAGCTCTCGGTTACTGAACTATCAGTCCTGTTTGTGGCTGGCATTGCCAGACAGCCGTCTGTAATGCATTACAAACCAGTCTTGCTTCATATGCTCCTGGAAAACAAATCAATGGCCACAGCCACATACAACCGGCCTTCCCGAGTCAAATGTAAGTGAAATACTTCGCGCATTCAGCGCTTTTCCGATTCTGCGACTGCCATAGCCGTAATGGTTGGATTTCGCTATGTCCTTAACTATTTCAAGTATTTACGATAACAGAGATCTGCAGAACAATTGTTAGCATATCGAACATAATGATAGTAGACATTCCGGCTTACACCCATGAGCTGGCACATCAAACCAACTGGGTATATCTTTCTCCTCTGGGTGGAAACGAGTATCTCACTTCGTTTCTTTCGCGAAAAAGACCGTCGCTTCCTTTAAGATGCGTTTCTCCATTTCCAGCCGCTTGATCCGGATCTTGAGCTTTCTGATTTTCTCTTGCTCCGGTGTTAGCTTCCCATTACTATGGAAGGCTTGTCCCATATCATCTTGTTAATATTTTCCTTGCTCCACCTTCTCAGTATATTGGCATTGATTTCCAGATTTCGGGATACTTCTGTCGCTTTATACCTTTGATCCAACACCAGATTGATTACATCCAATTTGAATTTTTTCGTGTATGCTTCCTTACTCTCATTTCTTCCTCCAGTTAGGTAAGCTACTCTCTCTTAACTGGACTGTCCGGTTTCATTAAACCACGTCATACGTTTGAATATTTGCCGGCATATTCATCAGACCTTAACCTCATTGAATACAAGTGGGCTCAAGCCAAAGCAATCAGAAAACAATAAAACCAAACCATTGAGCAACTTCAAAATCGAATTATTTTTTGTGACGTAATATAATGGCCGCCCTAATAAGTGTACCGCATACTCACTAGAAAATTACGTGGTTCGCCGTACCAGTTACCTCCCTCAGTTGTACCTACAGTTTTATAATACTTTTTGTCGAAAATATTGTTGATGTTGACTGCCGCAGACCAGCGCTTATTGAAATAGTATTGTGCAAATAAATCAACCAGTACACGCCCTTGTTCGGTAAATGCATAGTCAACTGACGGACCATCATATAATCCGGTTGTTGCATTGAAAGTACGTGCCGTGCCGCTCAGATAGGTACTGCTTTGTGCGGTGATACCTCCACCCAGTTTCAGACCGCTAAGGCTACCTTTCAGCGCATAACTCGACCATAATTTGAACAGATGCTTGGGTGTAATAGTGCTGTATCGGCCGTTACCTGCCTTGTCTTCATTATTGTTAAATGTATAAGCAGCCTGAATATGCCAGCCATCAATGATTTCACCACTGACTTCAACATCTACACCACGACTGATAATCTTTCCATCATCTAGATAACAACAAGAACTACCTAAATCACTTGGTGTATACGGATAATTTGGATCTTCCACTGCCTCCCCTGCGCGTTTAATAGAATAGAGCGCAAGTGTTGTATTCAAACGATCATTAAACAAGCTACCCTTGATACCGATTTCATAGCTGCGTCCGGTGACAGGATCAAGTGATGTGCCCGGTGGTGGCCCCTTCCGATTGGTTGCTTGAGATCGATAGGTTTCAGCTATGCTGCCATAGGTGGACCACTGTTTTGATAGGGCATAAACCAGACCAACATAAGGTGTAAAGACTTTATTTTCCTTAAGATATGAAGGAAAAGATGCAGAAACATTACCTGTATTAAAATTGTAGAGATCAAATGTCTGATCGAACTTATACCAGCTTAATCGCCCACCAATGATCAGTTTCAGTGGATCTATTATTTCAATTCCCAATGAACCGTATACACCGTATTGTTTGGTGTTAAGAAGTGTATAAGCTTGAGATCGGTAAGATTCATTAGAACGATAAACTGCAGGATCAAACTCAAAAATATTAGGAACATTAATGAAATTATTGCGCCGCTGAGTAAATCCTTTGTCTTTGCTATTACTATAATTAGCGCCCAGTTTTATATTGTGCTGCCCGCCCAGCAAATGAAAGGATCCTTTGAGAACTGTATCCAGTGTTTCCTGGATTTGATTATAATGATATTTAGCGCCACCCCAAGAGCTGTTAAGACCTGAATAGGTAATTGGGTTGATGGCACCCCGCCATAAAAAATCTTTTCTTGTGTTATCACTTTCATTCCGTGATGCTTCGACACTTAACGACCAGTCGTTTCCAATTGTCTGGTCGATGCGGATAAACTGATTATTGTTTTCTCTCAACCACTGGTCATCGGCAGTACCTAAAAATGTACTGCGCGGCATGCCCAGATCATCTCCATTTGAATAACGCGGTACGCTATAGCGCATATAAGTGCCATCTTGGCGCATGTAATTGCCACCAATTGTCAATAGTGTGTTGTCGGTGATATCCGCTTCAATAATGCCATAAAATAGAGCTTTGTCACTATTGGCGACATCGTAAAAATATTTCCGGTCTTCATAGGCGCCGACGAGGCGCCCACGAATACGTCCTCCAGCCATAATCGATCCGCTAATATCCAGTTCGCCGCGATAGTTATTCCAGCTTCCCCCATAAGCCAATGCTTTTAGCTGAAAATCCCTTGTCGGTTTTTTACGCACAAGGTTGATTGCACCACTTGGTTCGCTGGATGTCCCATACAGCGCATCAGATCCGCGCAAAACTTCGATGCTATCGAACATAGCGATATCCAGTTGGTTTGTGTTGTAACCATTGATAAGTGGACTGTTGCCGTCGATCTGGAAATTAGTTATTTGGAAACCTCGTGCATAAAAAGCCGAACTGGCAGTATCAAATTGCTCAACTGTTATACCAGGCGTTTGGACCAGAACGCCGTCCAGCGTCGTCAATACCTGATCTTCAATACGCTGGCGAGTCATGACCGTAATGGTTTGTGGCAATTCTTTGAGACTTTGTCCCTTGCCGTAGGAAGATTGACTGGTCGTGTAAGAGCCTGTGCCTTCAGTAGCAGCGCCTAAAGCCGCTGCTCCAGATACCTTTATGGGTGGGAGAGTGGTAGCACCATTTTGAGATGAATTTGCTGTTGGGATGAGTGTGGCTGAATTGCCGGATAATGTATAGGTTATACCTGTACCATTTAAGAGTTGATAGAGAGATTCGTTTGCTTTTAATGCTCCTTGTACAGGTGTGGAAGTTTTACCTGAAACGAGCTTGGCATCGTAGATAATTTGAAGATTGGTTTTTTCTCCAAGCTCTTTGAGCGCTTCTGAGAGCGGTTTGGCAGGAATGTTAATGACTTGCTGCGCAAGGGCAGGTATTGTGATAGTTAAAGTTAATAAAGTAATCCAATAAGTTAAATAGTATTTTAGATTTCTCCTTTCAAATATTGAAAATGCTTTTATACACTTGCAAGACATATCGATCTCCCTTGATATTTTATTTTAATCGCTATAAGGAAAACGAATAGCTATGTGCAAAATTTAGGAGTGGCCAGACTGCTTTGTCCTGCAGGCTCAGGTTGATTGTAGAGTTGCTAAAGTTTGATCTGATTTATGTTTCTTGACTCAGAATAGCTTGAGATGATGCTTCTATTTGGTGGGTATATTCATAATGCTACCAGTGTGTCTTCCATGATTCTGCCCTGATCAAGTTGGATGAGCTTGTCTGCTACGGTGAAATAGCGGTCATCATGGGAGATGACGATGATGGTTTTGCCGATTTGTTTCAGGTCCGGAAGTAACTCCGTATAGAAAATCCGTCGGAAGGTGGGGTCTTGGTCGGCTGCCCATTCGTCAAAAACAAGAATGGAGCGATTTTCCAGCCAAGCGTTGACTAGTGCCAGACGTTTGCGCTGGCCAGTAGATAGATCTGTGGTGGTGAAGGCGCCATCCCGGATGCCGACCTTATGTGCGATAGCCATTCGTTGCAAATAGGTTAAGGCTTGCTCCGGTAGGTAATCCTGTCCATGGATCAGTTCTTCAAATAGGTGATAGTCGGAGAAAATGGTAGTAAACAGTTGCCGATAGTCATCCAGCGATTCATCGGTAACTGGCTTGTCATTGAGTAATATTTGCCCTTGTTGAGGCGAGTAGAGACCGAGCAACAGTTTGATCAGTGTGGTCTTGCCGCAGCCGTTTTCACCAACAATGAATACAATTTCGCCAGCGTGAATATTCAGATCAATCGGACCAAGTTGGAAGGGCGACAAGTTTTCTACAGCGGGAAAAGTATAACTTATCCCTTTTAGCTGCAGTTTCGAGAACTCTGTCGGAAAGTGTGCATCGATATCTTTTTCTTCTGATTGTCCCACTGCTTGGGTTAGTAATCGTGGTTCAGGTGATAAAAACTGTTCAGATAACTTCGTGATGCGCTGGAAAGCAACCTGAGCCCGTGTAATGTTGGGGAGGGTTGTTATCATATGTTCGAGGGGGGCTTTCATATACAACATTACTAGTACAAAGCCACTCAGCATAGTCTTATCGACGGAGGGCCACAGGGTCTGATACACAATGGCGATACTGATTACTAAGAAAAACAGAATGGAACCGAATACACCAGCACTGATAAAAATATTGGTGGAGTGAATATTGGCTTGGCAGATGCGTTGTGTGGTATGTGGGATCTGATTGAAAAACATCTGGAAGCGACGTTGCCGTTGAATGCGAAATTCTTTGGCAGCACTGGATAAGGTTTCATAAAGTTTTTGCAGGTCACTGGTAGCGTTTCGCGCTTCATCCAAATAAGTTTTACCAAACTTGTGGGCCAGGTATTGGACGAAACTGCCGATGGCAACTGTAAGCAGAGTTAACAGCAACACTTGCCAGGATAGATAAGCCAGATAGCTCAGACACCCTACAGTAATTGTAAAAGATACAATCAAAGGTGCGATATCGAGCACGAATTGACTTATTGTGCCTACGTCATTGACCAGAACCGGTATTAACCGGTGGCTGCGGAATTGCTCTAACTGTGTGATGGGCGCCAGCAGGACCTGTTTGGCCAAGCGTTGTCGCAGCTGAAGAATGATATGCTGGCCAATGTAATTAATTATGAGATTTGATAAGGTGGAACATGCCATGACTAACAGGCATAGGCCGGCAAAGGTAGCAATTAGGTGGCTGTTGGGGCCATCGGCGGCATTCAGAGTAAGGTTAAGGGTCGCCAGCAGAGCGGTAGTGCTCAAACCGCTGGTAATACCTAATGTGGCAGCAGCTAACATTCTGAAGCGAAAAGGCTTTATCAGCGTGTAGGTTTCCCACCATAAGCCATGAGAAGATGTAGCCATATGAACCCTTTTGAAATAGCAACCTGTTATTCTGACTGACCGGTGGCAGGAAGTGCTTGCGCCTGTACTTGCTTCCATATCCGTAAGAAATTACCCCCCCAGAGTTTTTCAATATCGGTATCCGAATAGCCACGCTGAATGAGTTCTGCCGTAACGTTGCGTGTTTCGCTGACATCTTTCCAGCCAACCACACCGCCACCATCGTTGAAGTCAGAGCTTATACCGACATGGTCGATCCCGATTTTCTTGACTGCATAATCAATGGCATTACCCAAATCATTCAATGTTGCTTTGGGTTCTTCTTCGATGATGCTGTAGAGCGCTCCTGCGTATTCTCCAAATTTCTTTTCGGGCCAAATGGCAATTACTGGATCACCTGGCATGTGGGCGTAAGCCAAGTTAGGTAATGTTTCCAGAGGAGGAAGCTCGAACTTTTCCCGCAACTTGTTCAGTTTTTCCAGTGTAGTATTGCTTAAAGGGCGGAGGTAAGTGGGGAAGCCAACGATTTGTACGACCCCGCCGGTGTCTTTGATCAGCTGTAACTCTTTATCGCTTAAATTCCTGGGAATATCGACGATTCCACGTATTGCGGAGTGTGATGCGACAACGGGGGCACGGGTAAGCCTGGTAATATCCTCCACAGCGTTAGCGGACATCTGTGATACATCAATAATTACGCCAAGATCGTTCAGCCGTTTGACTGCCTGTTCTCCCAGTTTGGAAAGCCCACCAAGCACATCGGGCGTATCGTTGAAAAAAGCCATAGGTCGGGAGGAGTCCACCCAGGCATTGTTGCCGATATAGCTGAGGCCAAACATACGCATGCCACGCGCAGCCCAACGGTTGAGCTGGGATAAATCTTCTCCCAAAGGGTAGGCGTTGAGCATGCTGATCACAATGGCGAATTTTCCTTCATCCGTCAGGCGGTAGAAATCGTCTGGTGTATAGGCAATCCCGGCTCGGTTCGGAAAATCCCGCACAATATTTTGGATGATCTGATAGCGGATTTCCTGCTGATGTTGGGCTTCCTCACGCATACCAGGTGTGGGGCGATGGGGAGCGTTGGGGCCGTTCCACATTTCGGGCCAGGCAAACACTGCGAGTGCTGCTCCAGACAATCTTCCTTTGCCGGCTTTAACCAAGTCGAATTGATAAGGGCCATCGGTATCGGCTTCTTTGTCTTTAGTATTGAAATCAGGCGGGATATCGATATGGCTATCAAAGGAGAGAATGCGCTCGTGAAGGGCCTCCGCGTGTTTCATGATCTCCCGGGAATAGTGTACTTCACTCTGCCACCACAGATAGCCGGCGCCTGAAACGCTACCAACGATCAGGATAAATATTAACCAGAGCCATATTGATTTAATGCCAAGCAGTAATTTCATCTGTTCCTCAAAATTTGCGACCGTCTACCTAAGGAAACATTGATTTATTCCATTCCGTCATCACGAGGAACGCAGTGAGGTGGTGATCCAGTGCTTTTGTAACCTACCGACTGGATTGCTTCGCCGGTTACGAGCCATCTCGCAATGACGTTTGTCGATTTAATCAGTGTTTCCTTATTCCTTAAAAGAGGAAACGAGCGGCTGTAGTCGAAATTTACTGGATGTGAGCATATTGTTTGCTATCGGAGTGGTAATGGTACCCATACCTAGTAAATTTCCAGTGCCTATCAACGTTACCAACGAGTAAGGTTTTGGTTTATTGCAAAGAATGTTCATTGGAAAAGGTTGAATCACTCAATGAGATTTTCTCGGAGGAAGTTTCTGGCCTCGGTATCTACTGCAGGTCTGATTTTACCAGGTGCCTATTATGGCCAGCGGGAGGTCAGGCGTCGGTTTGTCGATGAGGAAGTGACACCAGATGAGGCGGCAGTAGAGCCGGCCTCGGATGATGGAAACTGGCTGGCTGAGCGGTTGCGGGGAATCTGGGATTTCGAGTTTGTGGGTGATGGCAATTTGGATGGCTTGCCCGGCAGCGGGCTGCAGATGGTATTGGATATAGGATATACCGGCCGGGCGTTGCGCGGTTATATGGGGACGTTTGAGTCACTGCGTGGTGACGCTGATCCGGAATATCGTGTTTCCGGCAGTCTGGCCAATATTGAGGGCAGCAAACTGCGCTGGCTGATTTGTGGCCGTGATACTCCCCGTTACGAATGTGACGCTGTTCTGGATGAGGTATGGAGTACCTGGAGCAATGCCGGAGATGGAACATTGAGCGGCAGGATACGGGATCTCAACCGCTCCCTGCAATTGCCGGAGCAGCACTATACATTCGTTGCCCGAAAACAGCGTTTTCCTGAAGCGAAAGAACGCATTCCTTATAACGCAGCTTTACAGGAGTGGTTGGTGTCAGCAGAGCACCGCCTGTTTCACCAGATGTGGCATGCAGCTCGCGATAAATGGCACCGCCTAGCCGAGGAAAAACAAGAGGGGCTCAGAGGGTTGGGCTGGCAGCCAGGGCCAATCGGGAAAGAGCGCGATGCGAGAGGGCAGCACAAACACCGTAACGGCTCCGGTGAGGATTTTCTCTTTATGCATCGGCATATGCTGCGGCAGGCATTGGCGTTGCAGCCGGATCTGGTTTGCTGGTCCCGTCTCCCGTTACCAGCACCGTTCATCGAACGTGATCGCCAGGGTTTTATCCGCTATTACGAAAACCATGATGGCTGTTCCGTACCCCCGGCCTGGGAACCACCGGGTGATCCGGAATACGGCCAGTGGTTGCGGGGAGTGAAGGGCAGTGAAACGTTCTATAGCAACTACCAGGTATGGGAGTCGCTTTATCAGGATCCGGAGTATCTGGCTAAACTGACTCTGGGAGAATTTGGATCAGAAGTGGAACTGAATATACACGACTGGCTACATATACGCTGGGCGGCAGTAACCCGTGATCCGAGCAATGGTATGCCATTGTTCTGGGATCGTAACACCAGAGATTTTTCTTCCCGTTGGTTTTTACCGGAAAACGATTATCTGGGCGATCCTTTTTCCTCTCATGTCAATCCGGTGTTCTGGATGTTTCACAGCTGGATCAATGATCGTGTCGAGGATTGGTTTCGTGCGCATGAACGCATTCATCCGGGTGCAGTCAAGCGGCAGATAGTAAAGGGAGTGCCGTGGTTTGCTCCCGGGGAGTGGGTGCAAGTGTCTGATCCCTGGTTGGGATCATCGCCTTATGGTTGTGTACCTTCCGGTCATCAGACCGATGCGGTGGTTCTCGATACTGAAGTCATGAAGCTGGCGCTGCGTATTGCACTGAGTGGCGAAGAGGATGCTTCCGGATGGCTCAAACGCACCCCACGCCGACCCTAGTTTGCGCGTAATTTAACCGAGAAAAAACTATTGAGAAATTTGTAACTGATTTTCTAAATCTAAAAGTTTGCTATTCGTTCTCTTACTAGGGATTAACAAGCTTCAGCAGGCTCCAGAGTGTTGAACAAAATAGTAGTTAAAAAAGCGATTGGCCGCATCAATGGTGGTCTTAAGCTATTAGTACAATAAGATAGGGGTACACACATGACTCAAGTAACTGAATCCAAACTTTATGATCTGATTGGAATTGGCTTTGGGCCCTCAAATCTCGCTTTGGCAATTGCTTTAGAGGAACAGACCTATGGTCATAAACCATACAATGTACTGTTTTTGGATAAGCAAGCTGACTATCGCTGGCATGGTAATACACTGGTCAGTCAAAGTGAGCTTCAAATTTCCTTTTTAAAAGATTTGGTTTCTCTTAGAAACCCTGAAAGTCGTTATTCATTTGTTAATTATTTACATAAACACCAGCGGCTTGTGGATTTTATCAACTTGGGTACCCTATATCCCTGCCGTATGGAGTTCAATGATTATCTGCGATGGGTAGCGGGTCATTTTAGGGGATTATGTCGATATGGTGAAGAAGTTCAGGTAATCGAGCCCATAATGCGTGATGGAATCGTGGAAGCATTGCGAGTAGTTTCACGTGATATTAATGGTATCGAGCGTAGTAAGAAGACCCGGTCAATAGTAATCAGTACAGGCGGAACACCAAGTATCCCAAAAGTATTTCAACCTTTCCAAGGTGATCCTCGTATTTTTCACCATGCGGAATATATCAACCGTATGGCCCGGATGGGCATTACCCCCTCAACGTCTATACGAATAGCAATTATTGGTAGTGGACAAAGTGCTGCAGAAGCATTTATCGATCTTAATGATTGTTATCCTTCGGTACGTACTGATCTGATTTTGCGAGGATCAGCACTGAAACCAGCTGATGACACACCTTTTGTCAATGAGATATTTGCCCCGGAATTTACTGATCTTATCTACAAACAGGATTCTGCAGAGCGGGCACGTATCATTGAGGAATACCACAATACCAATTATTCGGTAGTCGATATTAATTTAATTGAACGGATTTACGGTATTTTTTACCGGCAGAAAGTAGAGGCAAAAAATCGCCATGTATATCGTCGTTTGACGAGTGTCGAGCAGGCAATAGCTGATAATGATGGAATAGTGCTTGATTTGCACGATAGAAGTACAGGTAAGACGAGCAGTGAGAGATATGACGCAGTTATCCTGGCAACGGGCTATGAACGGAAACTTCATCGACAGTTACTATTACCCCTAGAAAAATATTTGAGTGAATTTAAGGTTAATCGTGATTACCGTATTCAAGCAGACAGTCGTTGTAAACCGGCCATCTATATGCAAGGGTTCTGTGAATCTACTCACGGATTAAGTGATACATTGCTATCGGTATTACCTTATCGGGCAGAAGAGATTGCGACATCCTTTCGAAATTATTTATATGATAGCTGTACAGTCATAAAAGAAAAAAAGACGAATTTAGGAACTGTTCAAGTCTAATCTTTTTATTTGAGTCCAACTTTTGGTTACTCCGCTAATGGGTGTAGCCGGTTATTCAGAAAGAAATCTTCGCGTGACAGCATCAATAGTTGTGCACGTTTATGGGGAAAATCGAAGGTTCTCAGGGTACTGAAACCAAGTCGTTGGGCATGATGGATCAAGCGGATATTGTCATGTCTTGGTTCTGACACAATGCGTTGTGTTCGAGGATCATCCAGGAAAAGATAATGCTGCAGTGAAGGAAACCATGCGCTGAACCAGGGTCTCCCGCGGTAATCTTCCTCACCCACCAATAAATGCCAGCCGCGATCATAATTATCCGCTGTATAAAACGGAGCAATTCTATCTTCTTTTGCCCAATAAACTTCAAAATAGGCAAAAGGAATATCGTCAAAACATCCCAGTAACGTTTGGCAATGAGCATCTTGTTTTAATTTTTTCAGATATTCCTCGAGTTCTTCCTGACTATCCGCTTGCTGCCAAAATTCACTAACTCGCGGATGGTGCATCCATCGATGAAATCTTTCCAAATCTTTCTCGATATCCAGAGTCTTGAAACTTAGCGTCTTTTCCAGCCACGGGATAAAACGACGATAAAGTGTGCCGGTTTTCTTGGCCGGCCTGACAGGATGGCAACGTTGTGAGTCATTCATGATGAGTTTTTGGGGGTAAGGCGCAGGATTGGGCGATGTCAGCCAAAGGTCGCTTAGTTGCCAGAAAATATCCTGGCTGATGACAGTATTACCGGTAGAAGATATGTATGCTATTCCTGATTGAAGCAGGAATGATTGCAGAGATGAGCTTAGGGTTAAGGAGATGCTGTTCAATGAAGATGCCAGACCGAACAAACTCTCTAATGCAGGAAGTAATCCATCGTAATTAGCTTCTTCTCCGGCAATCAGAGTACTGGTTTGCGGATTCCAGGACCAGGTTTGTTGTTTCGATGCGGGTGTTGGCTTAAGTGTCAGAATATCGTCCTGGTGAGATACGGCTACCGGGTGTCCATGGTAATAACTGGTATAGGTTGATATCTGAGAGGAGTGTTCGATTGAATGATCTGGTGTGCATGATATGGACATAGTAGGTTCCCAATTGTGAATTACATTCACGGATAACGTATGGCCGCCATCGTGATTTAACTCTGTAAATTTCATCCTTTCGTATCCGTTACCCGATGTACAGGAATTAATTAAATAGTCTGAGAAGGGTGGGCTAATGCTAGAGGGTTGGTGTATTTCGCCGGTATTACGTTTCAATATAATGCGGTTACAAGTTCTATCGGTTCTGGTCGTTGCCGTATTACAGACAGGGTGCGCAGTCGAGCCCACAGGGCAACGGATGGCGGATATTCGCTGGACAGCCTATGGTGTGCCGCATATTCAGGCAGATGATGAGCTTGGTTTGGGCTATGGGATTGGTTATGCCTATGCGCGTGATAACGCCTGTTTGCTTGCACAGGAGGCGGTTACCGTACGTGGAGAACGCGCCCATTTTTTTGGTGCTGAAGGAAAATCATCTGCCGGGCTGAATAATATCGCATCGGATTTATTTTACACCTGGCTGAATACAGATGATCAGATCGATGCTTTCTGGCAGGCGCAGCCGGGGCCGATCCGGGAATTACTCACTGGCTATGTTCAGGGCTTCAACCGTTATCTGGTAGGAGCAACAACGGAAAATATCAGTTGCCAGGGGGATGAATGGCTGCAGCCGATTGCTGTTAGTGACCTGGTTCGGCTCGTTCGCAGTTTGCTGGTTGAAGGGGGGCTGAAACAATTTGTCGGACCCTTGATTGCTGCCGCACCACCGGATTCATTACAAAAATCATCAGACCGCATGGATGCCACCCGGTGGATTGAGTATGTCGGGTTTGATATCAAAACGTTGTTTGGGGGTAAATCAATCTCTTCGCTTGGCAGCAACGCGCTTGCTGTAGGTAAAGCCCGTTCAGTCAACGGCAATGGTTTGTTGTTAGCCAATCCTCATTTTCCGTGGGGAGCAGGGGCGCAGCGCTTTTACCAGATGCACCTGACCATTCCCGGTAAGTTGGATATCATGGGCGCTGCATTACCAGGGTTGCCATTGATCAATATCGGCTTTAATCGGCATGTTGCCTGGACTCATACGGTTGATACTTCCAGTCATTTTACGCTCTATCGATTGGCGCTTGATCCTGACAATCCTCTGCGTTATATCGTGGGCGGTGAGTCTCGTCCGCTCAAAAAAATGACAGTAGAGGTCACTGTAAAGGGAAATGATCGTAATATGTCCACGATCAAACGTGATATTTACGAATCGGAATATGGTCCGGTGATCGTTATCCCCAGTATGCTTGAGTGGAATAAAGAGGCCGCTTTTGTGCTGCGGGATGCCAATCGGGAGAATACGCGCGTTTTGGCGCAGTGGTACGCAGTAAACCATGCGCAAAGTAATGAGGCATTACGCCAAAGTGTGGCGCAATGGCAGGGGATCCCCTGGGTGAATACAGTGGCGGTCGATAAAGCGGGCAAAACGTTGTATATGAATCAGTCCGTGGTGCCTAATGTGACGATAAGCCAATTGAATCGTTGTGCCGATCCAGCTGTGCTTGCGCAGGGATTAGTCGTGCTCGATGGAGCAGCACTAGAGTGCCACTGGACAATCGACGAAAGAGCAGCGCAACAGGGTATCGTTCCGGCAGTGGATATGCCGGTATTGGAACGCGAGGATTATGTTCAGAACTCAAATGACAGTGCCTGGTTAAGTAATCCATCCAGTCCACTTGCGGGTTTTTCACCCCTGATCAGCCGTTCGGAGTTAACGCTCGGATTGAGAGCGCGATTTGCGATTAATCGTCTTAACGATTCGGAAAAATTAACTACGTCCGACTTACAAAAATTGGTGACAGACAACCAGGTATACCTGGCTGATCTGATCATGGATGATCTCTCTAAGCTGTGCCAGTCGCAAAAGAAGGCAGAAGGTTTGATGCGGGCCTGTACACGCCTGGGGCAGTGGGATCGTACAGCCAATTTGAACAGTGGACCTGGTTTGTTACTATTTACACAATTCTCCAAAGGATTTGCAAAAATAGAGAACCGCTGGCGTATCTCTTTCGATCCCAAGTATCCCCTGGATACGCCGCGTGGCATCAACTTGGATGATCCGGCAGTGGTGGACGCCGTGGTGTCTGAGCTGATTGCGGCGAATGCGAAGCTCAAAGAGGATGGTCTATTAGATAATATTCGCTGGGGGGCGATACAGGCTGTTGTGAAGAACGGTCACAAAATTCCCATTCCCGGGAGCTATGGCGAGTTGGGTGTCTACAATGTTATCGAATCGGAGCCTGAGGGTGATTCTTTCAAAATAACAAGGGGCAGCAGTTACATTCAATTGGTTGAGTTTACTGATACGGGGCCACAGGCTCGAGGGCTCCTGGCTTATTCCCAATCCAGCGATCCGCTATCTGAACATTTTTTTGATCAAACCGAACTTTTTTCTCGCCAATATTGGCCTGTACTGCCGTTTACCGAGGCACAGATCAAGGCCGATCCTGCACTTAAAAGTATAACGTTGTGGAAGCATTGAGCATTGCGAGTCGTGCCGATGATGCATTCATTAGCCAGATTGACGGGACTGACGGGTGGCCGGATGATAGCGCTATTGTCCAATCGGCATGCTTCTATGATGCCACTAGGTATGACGAGTCGCTGTTCAGGATGTTGGGGATTGCAAAACCGGAGCAATTGCAGCGAGCAGTTACCAAGCGTAAAGCGGAGTTTCTGGCGGGGCGTTATTGCGCATTACGCGCGCTTGAGCTATTAAGGCTTCCGGGTGCCCGCATTGGTATCGGCAGTCAGCGGCAGCCGATTTGGCCGGCGGGTGTTTGTGGGGCGATCAGCCATGCCCGTCAGTTGGCCATTGCAGTTGTAGCGCACGACACCGATGTGTATGGTGTGGGTGTGGATGTGGAAGAAGAGCTCACAGCAGACGCGATGGCGCAGATACAATCGTTCGTTCTGAATGCGGATGAGCGTCCGCTGTTGTCGAATGTGCAATTGCGTCATCAACAACTCGTCGCTTTAATTTATTCCATCAAAGAAAGTTTTTTTAAAGCAGCGTTCCCACTGGTACAGCGTTATTTTGATTTTGATGCCATTTCACTGCTGGAGATAGATGTCAGCAAAGGGGAGTGTTGCTTTCAGATCAATACGTCACTGCATCCTTTATTGTGGCAAGAAAGACGATTGAAGGGACGGTTCAGTTTTCCTCAGATTCAAGGATTGGATACCTGTAATATAGCTACGCTGGTTGTTCTGGCTAGGGAATAGCCATCGGAAACTGTTTTATTGCGGGCGACTTGAGAGTACCAGGCCGCCAAAGAATTGTTTTTTGATCGTCAAGGGCAATGCTTGAGGGAGAGCATTGATGAGGTCGTTCAGGTTTGCAGTATTGTAAATACCGCCAATGTGTAAATTAGCAACGGCCTCATCGTTTAAGGTGATCGACTGGTCAAGATAGCGGCTAATTCGTGGTATAGCAACAGCAAGAGGCAGATCGTCCAATATCAACTTACCAGATTGCCATGCCAGCGTTTGGTTAAGATTGCCGGGTTTGGACTGAGGTGAGTTGTGATCGATGTATTCAGCTTGCATACCGGGGGCCAGGTGGACATCAAACGCGTTGTTACTGACTGTAACGGAGCCCTCGGCAACCGTGACCACGACGTTTTCCTGGTACTTCCACACATTAAACGCTGTTCCTGTGACTGTGATGGTTCCATTGGCAGCACTAATCTTAAAAGGATGGTTGGCATCGTGAGAAACGTTAAAGAAGACCTCTCCGTTACCATTAATGCTGACATAGCGCCTGTCCCGAAAATTGGCGTAAGTGATTTGTGTGTTGAGGTTCATTTCTACGCGTGTGCCATCTGGTAGAGTTACTTCCTGGCAAGCCTGGTCGGTACTGTAGCGGTGGTACTCATTGGGTACCCAGTTAAGCAACCACCCCCCATAGCCGAGCGGGATGAGCAGCAGGATAGTCAGTGATAGTGCCAGCGCAGCCCGTTGCCATTGCCAGCCGCGAGATTGGCAATGGGCAGGGTACTGCTGGACATTACTCGGAATTTCTCTGCGGGTGTTCTCCCGTTCCGGTTTGGCAGCTGATACTGTAGGGGTAAGGAGTTCACTTAATGACCAGACTCGGAGGATCTTGTTATAGGCCTGTACGTGGATTGGATTCTCCTGGAGCCATTGTTCCAGAGCTTCCCGATCCTGCTGGCTGCACTCATCTGATTGTACGCGCATACACCAGTCCGCTGCCTTCTTTATAACGTCAGCATTATCATCTTTCTGGAAGGTGTGTGTCCGCGTATTCATGCTGATAATTTTACCTTAAAGCCATCGGTTTGGTACGGCTATTGAGAGTTGTCATTATCTATAACGTATTGTGTATGTTTAAATTTATGATGATTTCATGGTTATACGTATCAGAAGAAGCTTTATTGATCTTTTTGAATTAGGCCAATTACACCTGATTTCAACGATAATTCCAGAGAGTCTGACTGTTTTATCCACATAAATAAGTGTTCCTGGAGAATATGCTGTTTTGAGGAGCCTCTACAAAACTTCGTTATTGTGAGAAAAATTCTTCAGCTGTAATGATGATGAGAACGTTATGCGAACCCTTCCTAAATTTTGCCCTGTTATCCTCGTTTAACTTATGTGGTTATTACATCAGGATCGGTAGGATCATCTGAGATTGAAGATGAGTGAAGAAACTAAACCGGTAGTTTTTCATTGCTTGGAAGTTGAGGTTGTTAGGCGGGAAAATTACTAACTGGATTCAATAGCAAAGGCGGAGGCGCCCGATATGGAACTTGAGAGTGTGGCTGAAAAAATGTTTGCACGTGCCAATAAAATTCCCGGTATGCGAGGTGTCTTGGAGTTTCGATTGGGCGAGAGCTCTGTTGTATCAGTTACTGTCGCGGATACGGTGACTGTAGGTACTGCTCACCCAAATCCGGATGTGACGGTTACTATGTCTGCCGATGATTTTGCCACTGTGGCGGCTGGGGAAGGTGATCTTGCCCGCATGTTCACTTCGGGAAAAATCCGTGTTGATGGTGACCTTGGTCTAGCTACGCTGCTGCCGCAGGCGATCGGAGTATCTCTGAGTGAAGATTCAGATGATAGCGAGGATGAGATTAATACGGATGAGCAGCGTTACCTCGCACCGGAGCGATATGCGGAGTCGATTACTGCGGCACAGCCACCGCTGGAGAAGGTTGAACGCTATGACCGGGGTGATTTGACCCCTGAGGATTTTTATCACCGCTATGTATTGCCTTGTAAACCTGTCATCCTGACGGATGCATTGCGGGACTGGCCGCTCTACAACATGAGCCAGGAAGAGAGTCTGGTACATTTTGAGGGACTCCAGGGGATGATTCGTGCTGGCGATTACGTGTCAAAGACATTTTCCAAGAATCGTACTTTCAGGGCGGAATCTATGGCGGCATTTGTACGTGCCGCACAGGAGTATTCGGCCACGGATGACTCGGAACCACCGCCTTATCTTGGGAGTAACACTATGCCGGAATCTCTGGAGGCGCTGATACGCTGGCCGGACTATTTCCGGCGTGATCAATATATTCCTCCACGAATCTGGATCGGCCCTAAAGGGACGGTAACGCCTTTACACCGTGACGATACCGATAATCTTTTTACTCAGGTGTGGGGAGAAAAAGCGTTTATTCTTGCCGCACCGCATGAGAGAAGCCGGTTATATGCTTGGACCACTTATCGGCAGGGTGGCCTGGAAGGCAGTGAGGTGGATGCTGAAAATCCTGATTACCAAAAACACCCTGAGGCTCAGGGAGTTAACTTCTTGCATTTGCGGATTGGTCCTGGTGATATGCTATTTATCCCTGATGGGTGGTTCCACCACGTGCGTTCGCTTTCATTATCGTTATCAGTCAATTTCTGGACGTCTTCGGTACGACGTCCGGGAGAAGCGGAGTGAATGCTGTAGTGTCTGGGGGTTACCCCGCCGAGGGTCGCTTTCACAGTGTCGATGTGATTCGAGGGTTAGCGATTGTATTGATGGCACTGGACCATATTCGGGATTATTGGGCACCCACGGAGTTTTCAGCGCTCGATCTTTCGCATACCTCACCTGCCTGGTTTGCAACACGCTGGATTACCCATTTCTGTGCACCAGCGTTTATCTTTCTGGCGGGTGCTTCGGCCTATTTTCAGCTGGCCAAGCGGGGTGACAAAGCGGATGTAAGCCAGCACTTGTTGTTGCGTGGTCTCTGGCTTGTCTTGCTGGAGATGATCGTCGTCAATATCAGTTGGAAGGCCGCATTACCGGTTGATTATCTTTGGTTGCAGGTTATCTGGGTCATTGGTTTATCGATGATCATCTGCGCTGGTGCCATCTGGTTACCTACTTTACCGCTGGCAGTGTTGGCGATATTGATCGTCGCAGGGCATGACTCGTTCAACCATTTTCAGCCTGCGGAAGGGTGGCTATGGCACATTCTGCACCACCGCGGTAGTTTCGAAGTATTCAATAGTGGCTACGACTTTTTTATCGCCTACCCGTTGCTACCCTGGCCAGGGGTGATGTTGTTGGGCTACTTGTTCGGAGGTTTATACGTTAAATATCCCCAGTATATCGTGCGGTGGTCGGCTTTATTGGGTATTGCGTTCTTGTGTTTGTTTGTCCTGTTGCGGATCTGGGGGCATTACGGTGATCCTTCTCCCTACGTTAGCCAGCCGACTGCGATTTTATCCGTTCTGTCATTTCTGAATGTGAGTAAGTACCCGGCATCGCTGCAGTTTGTTACGGTCACGCTGGGTCTGTGCCTCTTGTTACTCGCATTTGCTCAGCGTTTCCAATTCTGGGGCGCCAGTGTGCTCTCTACTTTTGGTAGGGTTTCCTTATTTTTCTATTTGCTGCATATTCCTTTGATTAACCTGTCCTCACAGCTTTGGCTGGCACTCGGCTACGGTCGAGCGGTGAATATGCTGACCGCTAGCTCCAGCGATTGGCCAGAAGGCTATGAGCCGGCTCTGTGGCGGGCTTATCTGGTATGGGCCATGCTTCTAAGCGTTACGTATTTCTTGTGCCGGGCTTATTGGCAGTTGAAATCAACTCGGCGGGATGTTTGGTTATTACGCTGGATATAACCGTGTATGGATACTTGCAATGTTATGCTACGTTCTATTATTTCTTGGGTCATGACTAGAACAGAGGATTAGTAGAGATGTTAACCTCTGGTTATTGTTTAGTCCCCCATTTAGTGCCGCTATTTTGTTGGCTATCTAACACTGAGAAGAATTTAAAGTTTTTAACGGTGCGGACAACCGGGCCAGCAGCAAGGGCGGCGTTTTCCTTCTATAAGCTCCGTGCGCGTCCTCTCGATCCTATGATTCCTTGTCTCGGGTTTTTTAGCAGACTCAATCCAGCATATCCATTCATTCCGTGCGAGAGGGGTAATATCCTTCCAAGCCGCTAATGCTTTGGGGTCGGAGGAAAGAGTTTTTCCTAAATCCGTTGGTACTTCGTGTACTACGCCGCCGACGATTTCTTTTTGGGTCATGTTGCCCTTCTATTGAGAATTTCTCTGTGAATATAAAGCCTGTTCTATAACTCTCACCTTCATCCATCAGTGCTGCATTTAAATCGGAAATAGCGTTTCCCTGACGGATACCAAGAACGTCTTTCTCAAGTCGTCTGTTATACCTTCGTTTTCCAAGAGAAATTTTACATCGAACAGATCGCGGGGGTGCGAGCTACCTTCCTTTGCCAAGCTGCGTTGGATGGAGAAATGGAACATCTTGTAGTACAACGCATAAGCTTGCGCGTAGCGGGAAGGTGGCGTAGGACAAAAACGAGATGACATACAAAAGTGGCTGGATGCACCAATCGGATACTGTTGTTATGTTTCCAGCCACTTATACATAACCAGCGCATCAACATAGCCTTTGGACGGATGATGAAACGCCTTGGGTAATCGGCCCACGGTAGCGAAGCCGAGTCTGCTCCAGAGTCTCACCGCACCTTCGTTGCTGGATGCAACGAAATTAAATTGCATCGCTTTATACCCAAGCGCTCTCGCGATTTTCTGGGAGTGTTCGCACATTGCGGTGGCGAGGCCACGCCCTCTGGCTTTTGATGAAACCATGTATCCGCAATTGCAAACATGTTAGAGATTTTGTTCACGGCTCAGCAAGCGTTGCGTGGAACTCAAAGCTGCAAGCGAACGTCTCCAATAAACAAGCATGATAACAAACAAGAAACAGACAAATCCAATAATGACTGGAAACAGTAATGTCGCCAGCGAGCAGTGCTCCAGTGCGAGGATGACGAGAAAGTTGCAGGCGGAGAAATGTGCAAACGTGAGAACGCTCTCTCCTTGTGTGGAGGTAATAGGCGCGGTCTGGTCGCGGTAGATCACCGCGGCGAAGTGTTTGCCGTGTCAAAATGGGTCGGCCTGAAGCCAGAATCCAGATAGCCAAGGACATGACGGTTCGGTTGGAGATGCTTTCTCAAGAGCAAAAGAGTGTGTTTGACGCCCGCAAGACGGAATTGGAAGAAAAGCGGCAGACACTGGTTCGTCAGCACAGGGATGAACGGCAAAAACTGCGAGAAACACAGCATTCAAACTGGCAACACAAGCAGCAGGCATGGTGGAACAATTTCAATACCGGCGTTCGCGCCCTGTTTGACCGGATTATGGGCAAACGCCGCAAAATCGAACAACGTAACGAACAGGATGCATGGCACGTCAAAATGGGCCAGCAGCAGGAATGCGATGCGCTGGTTTTTCAGCAATTGGAAACCCGCCGCACCTTGCAATCCCGTATCGAACGGCTTGAGCAACTCGAAGTACAACGCCGGGAACATAATCGGGACCGTCCGCCGCCTCGCCAGCGCGCCCCGGACTGGTCACGCTGACAATGTATGGATCTTACGATAAGCAACTTACATAGAAAGACAAAACGATGCAGAAATCAGCATTTGAGAAGAAAAAACATATTCCATTTTTCCTGATCCCCAAAAATCCGCAAGCGCCATGTGCCGCCGGTTTTTGGAAACCATGAAGCGCAATGGCAATTATTCGCCGAAGGCGCACTCAGGAACAGAGTATTTCATGATGATGTGATGTATCGCGGTAAAACTTGTCTGGCCTGCAACCGGCATTTCAATCACGAGCACGCCGCCGTTTCGTCCAAAATCGACAAACACCATTATTGTTATCTGCGCCTTTGTATCGGCAGCATCCTGCCGGAAGATTCGGAGGATATCTACAGATCGACCAAGAAGGAGGAATATTCACCCGTGCCGGATTACAGGCAATGTAAAGCCAGCAATCCAGAATATTACGCAGGATGTATCAGGAAAATTTTTCCAGTTCATCATCGATGCCACACTCATCTTCATGAACGGGAAAAATTCTGGTTCAGCGCTTTGGGAAAAAAATTGTTGTGCCGCTTTCATTCTGCCGCTTCGCCACAAAAAATGTAAATGATGGCCGTAAACATGCAACCCTGCCTCATAGCAAACAGGGAGGATACAAACGGACTGAAAAATCGATAAAGAGGATGCGGCTTGAAAGGACTTACCCCGAAAACACGGCTTTGACTATTTTTCATGAAGTGCACCGGGGGCGCAGCCCTAAGCCAGTCTCACACTAATTTAAGTCTGAATCAAGTGTAATCGGGTATTATCGGGCATTCTTCCTACCTAGATTCACAGAAGTTTATCCTTGCATATTAAAAATATAAATTTTAATATGCAAGGATGATAAAGCGCAGTATCTATCAATCAGTCATACAGGCTTTGAAACGGCAAGCCGCTGTAGCTCTTATCGGGCCGCGTCAGGTAGGCAAGACCACATTGGCGCTTGATATCGCCGAGGAAAGGGGCGCCGTTTATCTTGATCTTGAATCTATGGAAGATCGAGAAAAACTTAGTAATGCCAGTTTATTTCTGACACATAACGAAGACAAGCTGGTTATTCTCGATGAAATTCATCGGATGCCGGAAATCTTCCAAACCTTGCGCGGGCTGATTGACCAGGGCAGACGGAAAGGTTTGAAGACTGGCAGGTTCCTTATTTTAGGATCGGCTTCCATTGATTTACTGCGCCAGTCTGGAGAGACGCTGGCCGGACGGATTGAATACATCAATATGGAGCCTTTAACTGTGCTGGAAACAGGCTCCAAAAGTAAACCCGATTCCACAAAACTGTGGGTGCGCGGCGGTTTTCCCGATAGCTATCTTGCAGCCAGCGATGGAGACAGTTATGCCTACCGGCGCAATTTTGTCCGCACCTATCTGGAACGGGATGTGCCGCAATTCGGGCCGCGTATCCCGGCAGAAACACTTGAACGTTTTTGGACCATGTTGGCGCATAGTCAGGGACAGTTACTCAATGCCTCCAAACTGGCCAGTAATCTGTCCACCTCCGCTCCCACTATTAGCAATTACATAGATTTGCTGGTCGATCTACTACTGGTGCGACGATTGCAGCCGTTTCACGCCAATACAAAAAAACGTCTGGTGAAAGCCCCGCGTGTTTATGTACGCGATAGCGGTATCACGCATGCCTTGCTGGGGCTTGCGGATTATAATCAACTCTCCGGCCATCCGGTATTCGGGGCAAGCTGGGAAGGTTTTGTGATTGAAAACCTGCTATCCGTTGCGCTACCGCAAACGAAAGCCAGTTTCTATCGCACTTCCGCCGGTGCAGAAATTGATTTAATACTGGAATTGCCCGGCGGCAAAATATGGGCACTCGAAATCAAGAGCGGCCTTACCCCGAAACTGGCGAAAGGCTTTCATAATGCGCTTGAAGACATACAGCCGGATCGTAGCTTTGTTGTGTATTCGGGGAAAGATCGTTACCCGGTAACGGAAGAAACAGAGGTCATCAGCTTGTATGAGTTGGCGGAGGAGTTAGCAAAATGATGCAGATATTCTCTCTCCCAAGGAGGCATTTGATGTATTGGGCGGCCAATCTGATAATGCTGTTAGGCAAAGACAATTTGTATATTTATAATGGGAATTCCCCGCAGACCGGTCAAACAAAAATGGACGTAGGCGGCTTGTATGAGCCGTTATAGGACAATAATCGTTCGCCGCCTCACCAGCGCCCCCCGGACTGGACGCACTAGCGATTGGGTATTAACGGCTCCAGAATGTATGAACTTCTCCATATCCTGTTTCTATAGTGAATATGTCGCCGCTTAGTTTCATATCCCGACCCATGCGTTCATAATCGATGTAATCAATGAGATTGGCAGGAATCTGCGTGGTTTGCTCCGTGAGTTCTTCGGCATAATCGGCCAGTGATCGGTAACAGCCGCAATAATTTTCTTCTGCCGCCGTTCTGGCTTCTTCCAAGTCACCACTGAAATGATTCAGCAAGTTACCGCCGAAATCCGGATATTCGGCAATGAAGCAAGCCACCTCATGGGCGGCTTCAATGCCTGCGTACTCACCCAGATTCTGCGCCCGATGCGTTCATTCGATGCAACACTTAGAACCGCAGTGGAGTTTACTCAAACCCGCATAAATTCTGGGAATTCGGGCGATTGTGCGACCGCCGCGCCGTGTTGAGACTGGCCTTTCCGGGCGGGTTTCAATATCATAGAAACACAGGACTTAGAACCGCCGAAACCCCTTTACCCTTCAAGGTGTTAGGGGAGCTTGCAGGCAAGCAAATTCAATTGGCGGGAAGGCGGGAGTCACATCTGTATGTAATGTTATGTATGTTAAGGGTTTTTATGGTTAGTTGTTTTCATATACCCCCAAAAATACCCCCAAGCTGTCAGTGCTGGACACAAATTTCAACCTGAACCGGCCAAGATAGTTAGCGCCAATTTCAAACTGGGGTTATTGCAGCTGCGTTACATATGGCCCAGCAGGCGCTTACCCGCTGCATCCAATAGGGCATCCAATTGGCTATCCAGATCTACCAGTTTATAACTTATCCGTTGAAAGGTATCCCAGTGCATTCCCTTGGGTTTCCTGGGGATGAATTCGAGCATATTTGCTGAACCACCAAGCCGCTGGCGGATAGTTTGTGCACGCCGAAATGCGCGGTTACCTGCATTTTCACACTGGCTGGGATAGGTCAGATTGTGACACTTCCTACAGCCCGCACGCTTTCCCAGATACAGGACAGCACAACACAACGTCCACTGCAGCATGGGCAGGCAAACCAATATCGTTTACCGCCATAGTTGCATTCCGTGGTGATCAGGGGAGCTCTGTCTTTGACATCATGCTGACCATTCAAGGTGTAACTGCATTCAAGGCAGCCATCAATCACTTTCATCCAGATAGAAGCTCGTATCTCTCCCGTGTCAACATTCTTCCATCCCCAAACAAAAGATGCGCCTTCATACAACCACTTTTCCCGCACCAGCCGTCTTACATCGATCTGACGCATGTCGCTGGTCTTTCGGTGCCAGCCAGTCCGCCCGGCTCCGTTCCGGTAACCACCCCGCATCGTGTTATCTCCCAGAAAACGAAATCATTAGGCAAATATACCCCCTGTCAGCATCATAAACCAGCTAATAACCGCGACAGTAAAGGATTCCAAGGTGTTTGATCATCACGTCAAAACTACCTGCTGTTTTCAGTGAATAGTCCATTCCAACCTTGATGCGATCTTGATATTGTGTACTTAGGTTCTCGTTTCAAACGTAACTCTTCCAAGCTCAAATGCAACCTTGACCTGGTTAGGAAAAATCCATGCGCAATGCGTGTAGAAACGTGAGTTTTCGTGAGCAGTTCTCGCAATGAACTGTGCATTGTTCAGAGAGGCGGCCGGGTACTTGAACACGGTGTAAGGACCGCCCGCAGATTTTCCCCGAAGAGTCTTGTATAGCTGCGCGCTACCCGGCCATAAGTAGTTATCGTCCTATTTACGGACGACTGAATCCAATGGACGCAAAAAAGCCGCTTTGACTGTCGGGAGCGGCTTCCGCCTTACAAGGTGTGTTCAGCACCTGAAGTAACTCTATTGGTAAAAAGAATTATCGTCAATACCTTGCTGTGATCTTGCTGTGATTCAAGAAAAGGAATTCTCGCGCGTGCGCGCGCGTAAAGGCTAGGGAAAATTCACCCGCCCCGAAAATTTGGGACGGGCTGGCAGATCAGCGTTGGTGGTAAAGATCAGGCCTGCGAAGTCGGTGGCGTCCAATTTCTGGACATCATCCGGATCGACAAAGGTGGGATTTTTACACATTTAACCGCAACAGAATCGAAGTGCAACAGTTGCACTTTTTCCCGTTTCAAACGGAAGAAAGTTTGCTTTGAAGCTGGAAGGAATCTTTGCGAAACGGGCGAAGGAGAATTTATCCGAAACAGGAAAATCCGTTGCTGCATTGACCAATCAAGGTTTGCAGATATCTGCAAAGGTTGATCCCGTAGATACCCGCGCTGAAGTGGCAAAGATTGCCGGCGTCTCCCACGACACGGTGGCGAAGGTTAAGAAGATTGGGTAACTGTCAGATCAGATCTCGACTACCACAACTTACGTTTGGTAAGCCTTGATGTAATCTTGATGTTCTACAGATCAAGCGTGGATTATCTGCAACTATCGAAACATATTATGCAACTATTGCAACTTTCTCTTCCTTGCTTCAAGCAGATAATCCCCGATACGCTGATAGGCTGTTGATCGGTATGTGATATACGACCGCTTGCTGACACCAAGTACAGCAGCCTTTTCATCGCCTGTTCTGGCTGTGCTCAAGTACTCGATCCTGATCAGCAGTTTATACAGCTCCGGCAAATTCTCGACCGCGTTATTGGTCTCAATACACTCACTATCGATATCGTCATGGGCTGTATAGCCACTGGAAGCCAATCGCACATAATTCACCTGAGACTTGTACCCAAGATGATTCCCACTTCCCAGCTTCCACTTTGCCCATCGGATCAACCTGCTGACGACGATTGCTTCTTCCATGTCATACCTCCGTTTCGATAAATCCGCCGCCGTCTTTCTTGGGGCGAGCATTGGGCTTTACTTCAGACTCGTCAATTAATTGACTAATCTCAGTATCACCCTGCCTGGCTTCGGATATGTTTTCACGCCGCATAGAAGCGTTTCGCTGTTGCCTGCCGCTACTCGTACCTTGGCCGTGGTGTAGGTGTTCCCGTTCTTGCCAGTACCTTGCCTGGGTCTTTCGTGCAGATTGCCTGCTATTAATGCATCAATCATTGCTTTCCCCTTTTGATTTCCTGAACTCAAGGATTGCATGTGACAGGAAATACCTTCTGCCCTCATCTGAGTGACTCGGCTGACTCCTGATTCCGCGGCTCGTTTTTCTACCGTAGATAAATGGTCAACTGCTTTACCATTTTCTGGTCTCCCAACAGTCTGCGCCCTTGCCCAATCCTGTGCACTTGCAACAATTGCGGCCTGCTGGCCTGGTGTCATGTGCCTTCCGGGTTCTACTGTATTCAAGGAAATGCTGGCGGGCTTCCGAGTCGTTCTCGCACTTTTCCATGATCAACCTGAACAGATAATCTTCCTGCGATCTGCCCGTCCGGATCATCCAGTTTTTGACTTCTTCGATTTCAGATAAAACCTTGGGTGACCTTCTTTTGCTTGTGACACTGGTGACGCTGGTGACATATCCGTTAAACCCTTTATTCATGCGGTTTTCTGTCGTTTGATCTGTCACCAAATCGGCATTTAGGTCATTGGTGACATTGGTGACAAGCCCTGAATCTTTTTTTAAAACCTCGTCGATGAACCAGTTACCCGTCATCATTCGCCTCCTTCGATTGCCGCGCCTGACATTACATAAACCCAAATACGGCTGCCACCAAGCGCCTGGATACGCATTTGGGTTTGATCGCGTCCTGGCCCTGGAATCAGCCAGCCTTTTTTGCCAAGGATTCTTGCAGCATCACGGTAGTCGAAGCCACGGCACAGTTCTTTTCTAAAAGCCTGGGATTCCACAAGGTATCGAACGCCGCCTTCGCCATACTCGGTGAATCCAAACCGGTCACGAACTCTGGCAAGTTCAGTGTCATCAGCATCACGCGCAGGGAAGTGGCTGCCGCCATACATCTGCAGGTATCCCGAAACCTGATCCAATAAGGTTTGTTCATCATGCCCGGCACCGTTATGACCGGACTGTGATAGCCAGTCATCGAAACATCGTTTAACGGCATCCTGTACCGATCCCGTTTCCCATCCGGTAATCCCGTGTTTCGTAGCAAATTCTCCTCCGTAGGAAATCAGCGCGAATCGTTCGGCCACCCGTATCAATGCCGGTGAACAATGATCGTGCGGCAGCAGTTTTTTAACCGTTGCGGCAATCGATGCCTGGATATCTCCCGTAGCCTTATCGAAGTGGTCGGTCACTTTCCGGACGAATTCAATACCGGCAGTGCCGTAATACTCGCGCGTTGCGCCTTTGATTCTCCGGGAAAATTCAGCACCGTCATTGCACTCGTGCAAATCCTCAATGGTGTACCACCCTGATCCGGTGTCACATGGAATGCTTGGAAGCCTGGCCATTTGTCCGCCTTTGGCTTTCCGGCCGGTCGTTTCGATATGCTGGCTGAGATCGATTTCACCGGATGACAGCAGCAGAGTTTTCCACGTGTGAAGCGGACGAGCATAGGCTTCCTTCGTCATGCGGGCCTTTCCCTGACCGTTGGCGATCAGGTAAGCTGCTTGCCCAGCTTCTCGCGGGTCTATTTGACCCAGATCATCAAGAATCAGTACGTTATGATTGCGGGCCAGACAAAGTGATTCCAGGCCGTTAGCCGTCGTGCGCCATTTTTTAGCGAACGAATCCGGATGTCCCCAGACACTGGCTGCCGGATCGATTATGGTGCTGGTTTTTCCCTTGGAAGTTTGACCCGTGAACTGGATACCGCCGCCAACCTCGCCCGCAAATTCCGTCAGCACGCCAGCGAATGACGTTGAGATTGCGACAATGATTCTGCTGTTACCGGAAGCCAGTGCCGCAACGTTTTTCCGCCAGTCATCCAGCGTGCCGCATGCTGAAAAGTCACTCAGTGCAGCGCCCTGGTAAACGACGAGCTCACTGCCGTTTTTTGCGCCAATGACGTGCGATGTATCCAGTACATAACTGCCAGCGTGCCAGCCCGTTCGGTCGACGCACCTTGCCTTTTTGCCGGAAGGATATGACAGGACGTAATCACACAACAGTCGCCTGGCCCTCGCATTGGTAGAGATAATCAGCCCACCGCTGGAAAGAACCCGGCGGAACTCACTTTGATCAGATGACTGCAGCAGCTCGGCCGGGCACGCCCATTGATGCTCATGACCGTCGTTATCACGCCAGGACAGCAACCGCCCCCAGCTTGTCTGATTCTTGTCCCGCGTCTCAGCCAGAACCTTCAGCGGTGAACAAAGCCAAATAGGATCTTCGCTACCGGGATAAAACCAGACACCGTTCTTTTTGCCTTTTTCATACTGAGTTATCTCGAACCCAGATTTGCCTTTTTTGGGCACTTCCAGCTGTTCTGTCACCGGTGTCACCGATTCATTTTTTGCTGTTTGATGACAGCCCAAACTTTCTGAACCCGCATGTACACTTGATTCCTGGCTTTTGTCACCAGCGTCACCAGTGTCACCATTAAAATCAGGTGTCCCCGGTACATTTTGTGCAGCCGGTGGAACACTGTCCACATCCAGCAAGGGAGTATTGTCGTTCATTGCACGTTCTCCCTTTTGTTGCGTAACAGTTCATCATTCCAGTCACCAATTCTTTCCGGGATCCAGATTCTTACCGTAACCTTACCGGCCACACGCTTTGAAAGACACAATGCCGCCTTCTGTCCCGCTTCGTTCTCGTCACGATCTCCAAAGATGTAAAGGTTCTGCACATCAGCAGGGACGACAAATGATTTCAGACCACTTGTAGAGATGCATGACCATACCGGCACGCCACTGAGTATTTCTGCAGCCAGTGCAGTTTCAATACCTTCTGCAATGCCCAGTGATAACCGGTTATTTCTCAAGGTAGGCATGGATAACCTGATTGCAGCACCCTGCAGAGAGCCGCCAGGGGGCGTGAGTTTTTTAGGGCAGGGGACAGGTGCTTTGTGGCCACTATGCGTCAAATAGGTTCTGTGCAAAGCGACCAGCTCGCTCTCCGGGCTGGTAACAGCAGCGAGCATGGCAGGGAAGGTGGTACGAATGCCGTTATTCCAGTAATCCAGCTCTGGGATATATCGCAGTGCCATGGCGTCATTTGGCACGCTTAAACCGCGATTAAGAAGGTATCTGCCAGCCGGATCACTACCTGTGATCGGTTGTGCCTTATCCCACAACGAAACCAGCCTGGGTTTCTGCTGTTGCCACTGTGACTGCTGTAATCGTTCGGATTCTGCTGCTTCCTGCTGGGCTTGTTCTCTCAAGGAAGAAAGATCTGTTTCCTTGTGATCATTCGAAGGTTTCCAGCCATTCTGTATTGCCAGATAGAACAATGTCTTGATGGTGATTCCGTTGGTACGGTGTGGCTTAATCGATCGCCATACATCTTTCGCTTCATCATCACCGCGTCCTGCTCGCCATTCATCCCATAAGGAACGACCGGCTTCACCCAGCTCGCTTTTCAGTGCAGCAGCAATGCGCTGCCGGTGAGCATTATCGCCTGTGGGTATGCTTGAGAGCGCTGCACGAATTGATTCGATATCGGTATAATCTGCCCGTGTGTATCGGGCTGCTTTCCTCTCAGGGAAAGTGGCCTTTTTTGTTTGCATGGTTAGCCCTCCGAGTTAGCGGCCTGCCATGCTTGCGGATCCGCCATCCACTCACGAACAGCTGAAAGCCGCCAGCGAGTGCATCGAACAGAGAGTTTTACAGGGGTGGGAAACTTACCGGCCCGAACCAGCTTCCAGGGCCAGGAACGTGAAGAGCCCAGCAGGTGGGCTACTTCTTTATCAGTGATTAGCCGGTCTTCGGCTTGGGTGGTGTACTGTGCCATATTGGCTCCTTATGGAAACAATCAGGCTCACTATTTTGTACATTACGCAGCTCATGAATAGGGGGGTAGGTTCAAAAAACTTACCCCTGCAAATCAAGGGGGTGGGGGGTAAGTTTCCTGGTAACAGGGGGGTAGGTTACAATTGATGTGCCCGTGAGAGCCAATACTGAAGCGGTTTTAGGGGGTGGGTAGGTTATTCGCTTGGTGTGCTGGGTGAACCACCGTCATTCTCCCAATTGGCTATTTTTGCTGCGTCTTGCACAGCGGTTTTATTTATGTCGCCAGTTTTGTATCCGTGTGTATCACTACTTCGTTTGTGGGTTAAACCAAGTCTTTTGTAATTGGATTCTAGCCACTGCTCCATGGCTGTTTTTGCCGATTTGCCGAGCCGCAGATTTTCATCTTCCATTGCCTGCCATGCTTGTACCGCTGCCGCCAATTTGGGAGCGTATCTGAGATGCTTTGAATCAAGATAATCTGGAGTATCGATTGCCGTCGGGAAGAAAAAACCGACGCGGTAGCCAGCGGCTTCCAGCCATACCACCAGATCGGAAACTTCTGCTGTAGTTAAGTTCCAATCAGGAGAAACCCGATATATGACACCCCTATACCTCACATTTTCTGGATCTACATTCCATGCTTCAAGCCGATCTTCTTCCAAGATAGTTACATTTTTCTCAAAACACTCTCCTTCTCCGGACTCTTCATCCCAACCTCTTTCCCAGGCTGCTCTACGAATCGTAGCTTTCAATTTTCTGGCATTAATCGCATTCACAAGTGCTTTAAATGCAGTAAGTACCCGTGAAATACCATTACTCTCGGGAAAACCACTTGCATTCTCAAACCATGATGGTTCACCATCAGAATTAAAACGAACAGCGTTCGGATCATAGCCTGCAATCAGTGCTGCCGCCTGTTGTATTGTCAACGGATCGACAAGCCGCCAAAGTGGGTCAATGGTTTCTTTCCAATCAGAAGCTTCTTCTTCAGAAAGAATTCGATTCATCTTACGTCCCTTCACATATTCCCTTGATTGGGTGCCACGCCAGCCGGGCAGGGGTTTCCCGGTTTTCACCCTCGGGGATCAGCCTCGGGCTAGGCATGGCTTAAAGGTTAAATTGCTTCTGTGCTGATATTGCTGTTAAACCTGCTTACTCGAGACATCAGGCCCGCCGCATCGCCATCACGTTCTCAACACGCAAAGCGTCCAGGTAGTCAGCCCAGGATTGCATCATCTTGGCCCGCTGAGGTAGATATAGTGCGTGGTTATACGCCGCTGATACTTCATCCCGCTCCTGATGGGCTAACTGCAATTCGATATGCTCATGGGGCCAGCCTTGCTCGTGCAAGATGGTGGATGCCACACCCCGAAAACCATGACCAGTCATGCGGCCTCTATAGCCCATGCGGTACAGGGCATACAGGATGGTGTTATTGCTCATGTGTGTAGGCTTACCGGTATCGGATGGAAAAACAAACCCGCATCCGTAAGATATGGCTTGCAGCTTTTCCAGTACAGCCAGTGCTTGCTTACTCAAGGGAACGATATGCGGGGCAGTTTTTACCTTCATACGTTCAGCCGGAATATCCCAGCGGTTCGCATCAACGTTAAATTCATCCCATTTCGCAGCGATCAATTCGCCAGTACGAACAAAGGTCAGCGCCATCAGCTGCAAAGCAAGCTTGGTATGTTCGCCCCCTATATAAGCATCTATATCTTTCAGCAACTGCGGTAGTTCTTTGGCATCGATGCGGGAGTAGTTGCGTTTCCTGCGTGCAGGCAGGATGTCTGATGGTTGTATGTCAGCTACCGGGTTACGCTCGGCTAAATCATGAGCCACCGCATATCGCATGATTTGGCTGCACTTCTGTAGCTGGCGCTTGGCAATGTCCAGCGCTCCTCGTGTCTCAATGGCTTTCACACAGTCACGTACCTGCGCCGCCGTCAGATCATTGGCAGGGACGTTGCCTAATACTGGCAAGATATCCATCTCCAAGCGTCGCCAGACATCAGCAGCATGGTTCTCTGTTCTGCCTGGTCTCCAGTGTGTGAACCATTTTTCAGCGACAGCCTGGAACGTCATGGCATCGGCTTGTTTTTTCGCATTGCGTAATGCCATGGGGTCGGTACCAGTGGCAACTAACTTGCGAGCATCGTCGCGGGCGGATCGTGCATCTTTCAGACTGACGTCAGGATATACCCCCAGCGCAAGCGCCTTTTCGATACCCCCAATGCGATATTTAAGCCGCCAGTACTTCGCCCCTTTTGGGGTAACCAGAAGGAATAAGCCTTTCTCATCTGACAGCTTATATTGCTTGTCACGGGGTTTGGCTTGCCTGACCGCCGTATCAGTCAATGCCATGGCTGCCCCTTCCCATCAGTCTTCTTGTATGGGATCAGAGATGACTCAAAATCTGCTATTTCATTGGGTTCAAGTGTCATTTTGGGGGTATGTGTTTTGAGGTGAAAATTATTAACCCCCAAATATACCCCCACACAACGCTGCATGTCCATACACTGTCGTATACACATACAGACAATAAAAAACCCGAAATACCAGTAAACATGCGGGTTATCTATATTGCTGTATACAGTTGTATACTAATGACTGGCGGAGAAGGCGGGATTCGAACCCGCGGTACGGTATTACCGTACACACGCTTTCCAGGCGTGCACCTTCAGCCACTCGGTCACTTCTCCTTGCCCCATCAAACGCGGCCGTAAAGGATAAACCAGATTCCCACCGGGAGCAATATGTGGCTAGTTGTCGGGCTTTTCTGTGAGTATTGTCGTTCGGTTACTCTCCGGGGGTGTTTACTAAGAACCTATTCAAACGTGAGTTCGACGTAAGGATAGATTTCACAGTACCATGGCAGGAAGAGTGTGAAGGGGTCTGATATGAAGAGAGGGTTTCTTTTCACGGAATGTGTAAGCAACCAAGCCGGCTATTAGATTAACAAAAAAGTTAACTGGACTGCGATGGCGAGAATGCTCGATTTGCGAGATGTTTTTCAATTGGTCATTGACAGTCTCGATGATTGAGCGTTTACGCAGTAAAAATTTGTCAAACAGCGGTAACAGTTTGTTTTTCATGTTTTTACGCAGTTTGGTGACGAGTTGTACACCCTGCTCCCAGAGTCGTTCAAAGAGTTGCTGTGAAATGTAACCCCGGTCACCAAAGAGTTTTCCAAACAAGGAACGTGCCAGCTCTAATACAGGATAACGATCATCGACATTACCTGCTGTGATTTTTACACTCAACAATTCTCCCTGATCGTTGACGATCAAGTGCAGTTTGAATCCATAAAACCAGTCCACGCTGGTCCTTCCTCTGGCAGCTAACTCTGCCATCGCTTGATGTGACCAGATGCGGCGGTTATGACAGACACTGATCTTGGTCGAGTCAATGAAACTGATCCCACTGCAGTGTCCAAAGCGACTACTCAGAAAATCGCACAAAGGGATCAGCGTACCAGGCAGTAACTCAACAAATCGATTGTAACTTACCAGCCTGGGAAAATAGGCTCGCTCATGTTTCAATACCTGATTCAGGTAATAGTACTTAAATGTCCGGTAACCCGACAGGTGAAACCCCACTACGATCGTTAGGACTTCACTTAAACACAACCCTTTGCACCGTCGACGCCGCTTGAGCGAGCTTTCCAACAAACGCTGTTCCCACCATGGTTCAAACTTCAGACAAAAGTCGTCAATCGCACAAAAAATCGCTATAGTTTCCATTGGAATCTGACTCCTTTACTGATGAAATGCTTCCTCGAACGATCATTTCATCATAAGGAAATCAGATTCCCTTTACCAATCTTCTTACGTCAAACTCACGTTATTCAATATCTCGCTGAAGGGCGCATTCCGGCGTTAAAATCGAACTCAAAATACTCACATACTTCGAGTATGCTTCGCTTTCTCGTCCAATTTTGCCTTGCACTCTTCCCCCCTAAAAAGGAGATTGATTTGAAAAAAATTTTTACAGTTGTTCTGGGTTTTATCATGACTGTTGCCATGGCTGAGGGAGTTGATCAGCGCCAGATTTTGCTTATGAATGAGATGCAGCGTAATCATCTTCTGGGGGAAATGCGTATGCTGCTGACCGGCACAGGTGCTATTCTGGAGGCACTCGCGCAGGATGACAGAGCGGCCGTCGCACGCCATGCTCGTTCGCTTGGAATGAATATGCCGCATAAAATGGAAGGGCACATGGATAACATCCTGCCTGAGCAGTTCATGCAGTTGGGCATGGCCATGCATCAGGAATTTGACAGGATTGCACAGGATGCGCAATCAGAGAAGGATACGAAACATCTGCTGCAGCAATTGAGTGAAACGCTGGGGCGTTGCACGGCGTGTCATGCCACCTATCAGATCAGCGTTGCCAAGCAGATTGCCGGGCAAGGTTCACAAAAAAATCACGGGAAGCACGAGGTGCATTCACACACGCATTAGGGTAACCTGAGTTCGGGATAAGCCCTTAAGCTTTAGCCAGGCTGTTGACCCTGGTCAGATTCAAAGTTGGTTTGTTATCGGACAAACAGTAAGCGACGATACCAGCCATTAGGTTAACGATAAAATTGAAGAAAGAGCGGTGTCGGGTATGCTCGATCTGGCAAAGATTCTTCAATTCATCAAAGACAGTCTCGATCAGGGAACGACGACGCAGGATGGCTTTCTCGAAGCTGGTACGAGGCACAGGTCTCATGTTTTTCCTGAGGGGAGTAATGAGTTGAAG
>OBJA01000490.1_pt1 | contig 34186 bp, 32 predicted proteins | sample 1519751 | NCBI WGS metagenome assembly OBJA01 (sample SAMEA3881238, study PRJEB22517) | soil metagenome | biome: lake sediment; feature: soda lake sediment; material: sediment, water from around vicinity | place: India | collected 2013-12-23 | depth 3 m
CAAGATATATTTAAACTTTTAATAGCTAAAATCAAAAAATATCGTTTATATAAAATTTCTTGTAAATATTTTAAATAATCAAAAGCTGAATTAAAGTTTTCTGCTCTCAAAAGTGTCCCTTCATTTATAATCAACCCTTCGTTACGTACAACATCAACAACCATTTCTTTTAATTCATTTGTAACTTGGTCTCTTACTACGCTCTTTATTTCTAAAAGTCGACGGTTTTTGAATTCTGATATTCGATTTTCAAAATTAGTCATATTTTCTCTCCTACTATAATGATTTTATTGTACTAATTAGATTTTCAATTTCAATTAGTGTTTTTTTATATAAAGTAACTTTTTCTTCTAAAGAATATATTATATGTTCATATTCTTTTAATGTTGACATGTCGAAAATTTCAATTGGTGAGTTTGTTTTTACAACCTCTTTATCAAAACCTACATTGATCTCTTTAATTTCATTTTGAACAAAATATGGATTAATAAATTGTTCTTCTTTTGATAATACTAATTTATCATTTTTTAGTTCAAAATAGCGTTTGTCTTTTGTAAAAACAGAAGCATATTTTATTTCTTTATTGGTTTTTAAAAAATCATCTACTGCTTTAGCTTCTTCAGCATAAGCAATACCTTCTAAGATAGCAACACCATTCACGATTTTAAAATCTTGAATTGATTTCATAATTTCACCATATCCTTTTCTCTTTTATTTACAGTTTTTGTTAAATCAATGAATCTTTCAATTGTGCTATCTACAACTGATTCATTATAAGGCATATCATTTTCAATACAAAATTGATTAACCTTGGTTTTAACCCATTCTTTTTTATCAGCTCCACTATAATTAATAAAGCTTTCCGCATTTTCCATATACTTTTTTATTACTTTTTCAACTTGAATAAAGTTTTCAGAAAGAATTCTTAACTTTGTGTTTTTCGTTAATTTAGCTATTAATATAAATAAACTAATCAATAGAGGAATCACAACTGCTAATAAATCACTTATCTCTTTAATTATTTCTAACATTGTTTACATCTCCTTTAAACATATAAATATTTGATTAATAGAGGTATTCCAACAACAATTAATAAATAGCAAATAAGTGCAAATATAAAAACAATAAAATTGTTTTTTATAAAAGCTTTTATTCCTTTAAAGAATATATTGATTGGTGCTATTGTAATTGTTGCAAATATCCAGTATATAATAAACCAAAAACTAGACCCTATTTTCATTAATTGAATCTGCCAAGAAGGAACATGCTCATCAATTCCATAAACTCTACATGCTTCTTTATTTGCATCATAAGTTGTTTTTTGTTTTTTAGAGATGTTTTCTTGGTTAATAGAATATAGTTCATTCCCAACAGTTTTACGGGCTTGTTCGATAAATTTATTTTGAATATCCTTGTTGTTATTTACTTCACTGATAATTGCACTTTTATGAATATCTTCAATTAACCTTTCGGTTGAAGAAACCGATGGAAGTTCATTATCTTTTTGAATATCCAAATTATTATCGTATTTTTTTATTTCGTTTATTTTAATCACCTCGTTTAAATCATTAAACAGATGGAGGACTTGTTGTAAAAGTATAGTTAACAGTTCCTTTTATTTTGTTTAAATAATTTTTAAATGCGGAGTCTGTATAAAACTCTATAAAGAAGTTGAGTTGACAGGTATTCCCTATACCTCCTAAAAAGTTATTTAGAATTTCTGTTTCATCTATTTTAACTTCTAAATTATCAATATTATTAGTAACATCACCAGTTATATGGTTATTTGAAAAAGATAATTTTGCAAAAAATCTAGCATGATTAAAAGTAATTGTAAAAGTATGAGCATTAAGATTTCCAACTTCTTGAGTCCAATTTAAGGTTATATTCCCAGCTAAAGTAGTAAAGTATGGTGCAAATAAAACTTGATATAAAAACTCAAGTAGATTTAATTTATCATTTAATTTTTGAGCTTCAAGAGATGAACCCTCTTCTGTAATAGATCCTTCATTTCTAAAAACATCAACTAACAAAGCTTCCATATTATCATTTGAATCTTTAATAACATTTTTAATTTCTAAACGTTTGCGATTTATGAACGCAACTTGTCGATTTTTAAAATTCGTCATTTTTTAATCTCCTTCCTAAAAATAATCTTATTTAGTCATTTTTTTTTTGATATTTATGGGGGAAGGAAATATTTGATTTTATATAACATAAGAAAAATCTCCTCTCATTTAATAAGAACAAAAAAAATCAAAAAAAAACAACCTCAAAAATAAAAAATTTTTACTTTTTTATCTTTTTTTGTTGTTTTCTAACTTTAATAATATTTTTTTATATGTTTTTGAAATATATTGTGGTGATACATTTAAATTATATGCAATTTCTTTTTGAGAATAATTTTTATATATTAATTCCACAATTTGTTTTTCACTAAATGTTAATTGATCGTTTATCTCAAATAATATAAATTTTTCATAATTGAAATGGTTAGATTGAATATCTTCAAATTTTTCTTCCAATAGTAATATTGGTCTATTTTTTAAATTGCTTTTTAAAAAGTTTATTGTATAATTGTTAAATATTATTTTAAAGTAAGAAATTAATTTAATTTCTCCTACTAATATTTTAAATTTATTATAATTCTCTTCATTTTTGTTATAAAAAATAAAACTATTTTCCTCACTATAATTTATAAATTTTGCAATGAACTCATCATCGTAATCTGACATCTTCTCTTTTTCATAATATGCATATCTTCAAATCAAGTCGATACTTGTTTTCAATCATAACTAAATGAACTAAAATAATTAATTCTTGCCTAAGGTCATCTCTACATATTTTTGGAACCTTAAATGTATAACCTGTTATCAAATTATATAGTTTATTAACCATCTCACTATATAATTCATCTCTTTTGTCGGGTTTTGTAATAAATGAAACATAAATTTCATATATATTCATTTAATTGATAAGTCTATTAGCATTTCAGTAAAATTATAAATCTTAACACCCATTACAACAACCCCAGTATCACTTCTTATTTAAAACAGTTTTCCATATATTCCCATTAGATATTTTATATTATTTTGTCGATATATGTCAATTATTGGTAATAAAAAAGCCACTAATCAATCCTGATTAGTGGCTTTTTCTATTTATATAATTGTTCTTGAATTATTTTTTCAGACTTTGATAATGATGATTTACCTTCCATTTTGTTGCTAAAGGAAATATATTCATCAATTATTGTTTCTATTTTATTTTGATTACATTCAACAAACTCTATAGCTTTTTCCATTGATCCGTTTAAATTACTAACCCATTCTGTAAGACGAGACACAACTGCTTTTTTCTTATCGTTTCCAGATAGATATGCTTCGCCTTTTTCTTTCGCTATCCTATTCTTCTCTTCAACAATCATGATAAATTCTTTTATTGTATTCTTTATTGAGTTATCAAATATAATGTCTTTTGCTTTTATAACTAAATCAGCTACATTTGCTGTTGTTTTATTTAAATCAGTTTTTACATCCTTCACAATCTCATTGAACGACTTATTTACTTGTTATATAGCAGTTTATTTAATTCAAATATATAAAAATATTATCATTTTATTTCAACATTCAACACTTTTAATGTATAATATAATCTGCTTATTTGTTATCAAATTATGATTTCAATTAAAATCTACTAGAAAAGGAAAAAGATGAAAACTACTGCTTCGCCGGCCTATGTTTTCATCCAGATAGATATGCTTTACCTTGTTCACAATCAAATCACAGTATATTAAATTACTCAAACCTAATTATTTATATTATGTCTTCCCATTTCATTTATTTTCATCCGATCTCGATATTCATTGATGTACTCTAATTGTTCTTCTATATACTAAAATTTTCATCTATTTCCTGTGTAAGAGTACAATCGATTCGATTTCACTAATATGAGGAAACATATCAACTAAACTAACACTTAAAATATTGTAATCTGTTGATAATATTTGTAAATCTCTTGCTAATGTTGCTACATCACAAGAAACATAAACAATTTTTTTGATTTTTTTATTTTTAATTGCTTCTAATAAGACTTTATCGCAACCTTTTCGAGGAGGATCGATTACAATCGTATCAATTACTAGATCATCAATCTTTAATACTTCTTCTTCAGTTTTTCCAACGATAAATGAAACATTACTAATGTCATTAAGTTTTGCATTTTTCTTTGCATCATTAATCGCCTCTTCTACAATCTCAATTCCTATTACATGCTTACATTTACGAGCTAACAACAAACTAATTGTTCCAACACCGCAATAACCATCAACGATTGTTTCATTTGAATTTGGATTTGCATAATCCAATACTAGTTGATATAACTTTGAGGTTTGAATATGATTTGTTTGAAAAAATGACTGATGGGAAATGTAAAACTTTAATCCATCAATTTCATCAATAATAACGCCATCACCAAATAGTATCTTACTCTTTTGTCCTAATATCACATTTGTATCTTTATAATTAATATTATGAATAATTGTCTTAACGCTAGGATATCGCTTAACAATCTTCGAAACTACCTCATCTACGAAAGGAATTTTATCTTCTTTAGTGATTAAGACTACCATATATTCATCATAAATATTCTTTCTGATTAAAACATGTCTTAAAACACCTTTTTTACTTTCATCATTATAAGCTGAGATTTTATATTCATTTGCTAAATTACGAACAAATTTCGCAATATCAGTTGCTAATAATGGTTGAATATAACAAACATCAAAACTAATTACCTCATGCGAACGTTTTTTGTAAAACCCGAAGATGACTTTATCTTTTTTCATCTGATAGGGAATTTGCACTTTATTTCGGTAATAGTAAGGATCATCCATCCCGATAATCTGATCGATTTTAATATTTTCTAAATGCCCGATGCGTTTAAAAGTCTCTTGAGCCATTTTGACCTTATGCTTAAGTTGGGCTTGATACTGTAAATGCATGATTTCACATCCACCACAAACTCCAAAAATCGGACAAATGGGTTTCACTCGGTCTTGAGAAGTCTTCAATATTTCCTTAACTGAGCCATATCCAAAGTTCTTATCAAGCTTTAATATTTCAACTTTCCCAACTTCCCCGATTAAGATCCCACTAACAAAGATTGGAAAACCCTCAACCTTACATACCCCCATTCCTTGATGATTTAAATCAACACATTCCAATTTTAAAATATCATTAACTTGCATAACATTACACCTTCAATTTAAAAAAGGTATATTATACCTTTTTTTCTTATTATTATTCTAACATAATTCTTTAAAAATATCAAAATTAAAAAGATAAACTTACAATTTTATTACTGATTACTTCTCGTAATTGATTTTTAAAATCAAGATAATCATATTTATATCGAACTAAATCAATTTCATATTTCGCATAATTGATATTAAAACCTAACTTAGATACTACAAAGATCCCATGACTGCAACATTTTATTTTTTTTCGAATATCATAAATTCTTTTTAAATCATTATCAGTATAATTATAAGTGTCTTTACATTCAATCAAGAAAATGATTTTCTCTAAATCAATTAAGACATCAACTTCCTGAACACTTTTGTCCTTTGTTTTTAATAATACTCCTCGATAACTAGTAAATCCAATTTCAAAACATGCATAAGCAGTTAAATATTCTAACCAAAAGCCACTGTTTTGAAAGAAATCACTGATTTTTTGACTATAAACATAGATAATTAAAAACCCTTTTTTTTCAACTGATTTTAAAATGACATTATTATCAATCATAACTTGATAAACATGTTTAAAGGCGTTTCTTTGTTGGGGTGTTAGGAGTTCTAATGAAACAATTAAGGCTGTATTTCGAAAACTGATCATAAGTTTATTTTTTAAAATGTTCTCAACAAAGTTATACCAAACAATCGGATAGTTAATGATCAACAGCATCATATTATTAAAGAACCGTTCTTCAATCCGATCTAATGAATTATAGCAAACCAAAAAATCATAATTCTGTGTGAGTTCCAATTTCATCACCCTACTAAATAATATAGAGTAATAACTTGGCTTATACGGTTTTTTTCTTAAAAGGAGGATAATATTTTATCGTAATCTTGATGATTGCTAAAACTGGTACTGCAAAGATCATCCCAATGATTCCAAATAACGCTCCAAAGATTAAAAGTGTTAAGATGACAATCAAAGGGTGAATTTTAATTCTCCGACTGTGAATATAAGGAGATAAAAAGTTTGATTCTATTTGTTGGATAATAAAGATTATTAACGCAATCGTCAAAGCTTTTTGGGGAGATTCAATTAGAGCATATGAAACTGGAAATGCAGCACCTATATATGGACCTAAATAGGGAATAACATTTGTAATTGCAATAATCAAAGCAAAAAAAACAGCAAAATCTAATCCGATAATTAAAAAGATCCCTGTTGAAGCTACAGTTAAAATGAACATAATGAAGAATCCACCCCGCACATAAGAAGCAATGGTTTGATTTAGTTCACCAAGATAATTTTTAAAATGAATTTTATTCTTTTTAACCAAATATTCTCGAAAACTGCATAGGATTTTTTCATAATCTAAAAGAAAATAGATTAATATCATCGGAATAACAACGATGATACTAAAATACCTTAGTAATTTACTAAAGATTAAGCCAGGAATGTCAGAAATTTTTGTTAAATTCTTATCAATAAAAGCATGAAGATTATCAAATGTAGGTTGGTAGCTATCGGGCAGAAAATCAAATTTCTTCGCAAAATTATTAACAACCGCTTCTAAATCACTTGTTATTGTTGGCAGTCGTTCAATTAATACTTTGATTTCTCGTAACAAGTAAGGAATCGCAGTATATCCAATCATTACAATAACAATAAGAAAGAAAATAACTACAATTAACACTGCCAAAGAACGACGATGAACCCATCGCTGCAACCAAACAACTACAGGCTGTAACACAAAAGCAACAGCAAAAGAAACAATAAAAGGGATGATTATCCATAAGATAAACGATAAGATTTTTAAGATGAATGGTGAAACTAAAAAAATGATATAAATGGTCAAAACCAATAATAACACAAAAATTAACTTTTTAATTGAATTTGATAACATATGATCACCACTGATATATTTTATGTTTAAACATCGATAATTAAACATAAAGAAAGAAAAAAGCACTACAAAAGTGTAGTGCTAGGTTGAATTCTTACTTATTAATTAAATAACGAGCAGTTCTCACCATTTGCGCAGTAAAACTCATTTCGTTATCATACCATGCGATAACTTTAACTAATTGTTTGCCATCAACTTCAAGAATTGAAGTACAAGATGCATCAACTAAAGTTCCATAATGAATGCCAATAACGTCTGTTGAAACGATTGGATCTTCTGTATAACCTAAAGTTTCATTAGCAGCAGCTTTTAAAACAGCGTTAACTTCTTCTTTAGTAACATTTTTAGCAGGTTCAAATACTAAGTCAACAACTGAACCAGTGATTGTTGGAACACGAAGAGCGATTCCATCTAGTTTTCCTTTTAATTCTGGAAGAACTAATCCAACAGCTGAAGCTGCTCCTGTAGTTGTAGGAACGATATTTGCTGCTGCTGCACGAGTACGACGTGATTTAATTCCAGCTTTATGAGGACCATCTAATGTATTTTGGTCATTTGTATAAGCATGAACAGTAGTCATATATCCTTTTACAATACCAACACCATCATGTAATGCTTTTGCAACTGGTGCTAAGCAGTTTGTTGTACAAGATGCTGCCGAAATAATTGTTTCAGATCCATCTAAAGTTTCATGGTTAACATTGAAAACAATTGTTTTCATTTCACCTTTACCAGGAGCTGAAATAATAACTTTTTTAGCTCCGGCATTGATATGAGCCATTGCCTTTTCTTTACTAGTAAATACACCAGTACATTCAATAACAACGTCAACACCTAATGCACCCCATGGTAAATTGTTAGGGTCTTTTTCAGCATAAACTTTTACTTCTTTTCCATTTACTACGATTGCGCCTTCTTTCCAAGAAACGTCTTCGTTATAGCGGCCTTGGGCACTGTCATATTTTAATAAGTATGCTAAATCTTCAGCACCTGTTAAATCATTTAAAGCAACGATCTCAAAATCAGGTTTATTAAACATTAAACGAAATGCCAATCTTCCGATTCGACCAAAACCATTAATCGCAATTTTTACAGCCATATTCATTTTCCTCCTTATGGTCTTTTTACAATTATATTATACGCTTGTTAACTGATATTTACAATATCTTTGGACTTTTTGAGAACGTTATCAATTAATCAAAGTGTTTATTGACAATTGGAGCTAGTTTTCTTAAATCATTAATTAAGCTCTCAAACTCATCCAAACTAATCGCTTGTTCCTTATCACTGACTGATTGATCAGGATTAGGATGGATTTCCACCATGATTCCGTCACTTCCAGCAGCGATTGCTGCTAGTGATAAAGGTTTAACCAAATCACTACGTCCACTTGCATGGGAAGGATCAACAATAATCGGCAGTTTCGTCAATTTCTTGACAATTGGAATACTGCTAATATCTAAAGTGTTTCTCGTCATTGTTTCAAATGTTTTAATCCCACGTTCGCATAGAATCACTTGATCATTGCCATTTTTTAAAATATATTCACAGGCATTAAGCCATTCATCAATAGTATTTCCAAATCCACGTTTTAATAATATCGGTTTATTAATTTTCCCCAAAGCTTTAAGCAATTCAAAGTTTTGCATATTTCTTGCTCCGACTTGAATAATATCAACATGTTTCAAATAAAAATCCAAATCACTCAAATTAATAATTTCTGAGACAATTTTGATATTATAAATTGACTTTAATTTCAGAATAATTTTAAAGCCCTCTTCACCAATTCCCTGAAATGAATAGGGTGATGTTCGTGGTTTATAAGGATAAGCTCTAATAAACTTAATATTCAGTTTAATTAATTTTTCAGCAACCTTAACCATTTGCTCTTCACTTTCAATTGAACATGGTCCAGCGATAATTAATAAATTATTTTCCAAGGAAAAATCTCCAATTTTTAAATTCTTGTTATATTTTTTTACTAATTCCATATTATTCTCCGTTTAAAAACAGCATAGCCTCCTTATAGCTTTCAAAACCTTTTCCGTAGAATGAGGCAATACAAACATCCTTGACGACAGAAATTTTTCGAAAGTCCTCACGATTATAAATATTAGACAAATGAACTTCTACACATTTAATATTAACTGAGGAAATCGCATCGCGAATCGCATATGAATAATGAGTATAAGCTCCGGGGTTAATGATAATGCCGTCAAATTTTTGATGATATGCTTCTTGAAGTTTATCAACGATTGCCCCTTCATGGTTAGTTTGAAAGATTTCTAAAGCAATGTTATGTTTCTTTGCAATTTGTTGTAAAAAATCAACCAAATCTAAATATGTTGCTTCCCCATAAATATTTGTTTCCCTCAAACCTAAAAAATTCAAGTTTGCGCCATTAATCACTAACAATTTCATTTATTTTCTCCAATAATTCTTCATTTATTTCACTTTTTTCGATTATGATATCAGCATATCGACGATATAAGTCAATTCGGTTATTATATAAATCTTCCAAATCTTGTTCCGATTTTACTAATGGCCTAGTATCATCAATTCGACTTTTAAGGATTGATAATGGCGGATCGATAAAGATAATGATGCCGTTATTTTTCAAAAAACGCATTGTTTCATCGCGCAAAATGACTCCACCACCAGTTGCAATCACTTGATTCGTTTTTATCGCATAATCAATTGTTACTTGTTGTTCTTTATCTCGAAATTGAAGGATATCTTTTGTTTTTAAAACAGTCGCTAAATCCCAAGCAAGCTTTTTTAGTTCATGATCAATATCAAGATATCTTTTTTGTAGTAAATCAGCCAAAGTTTTTCCAAGCGTACTTTTGCCTGAATAAGGCATTCCGATTAAAACGATATTCGTTAATTTCTTTTTGAGATTAAGATAGATTGAATCAATTAATTGATATCTTTTTTGATTTGTATAAAGCTCATAAGCTTTGACAGCTTGTGATACAAGCATATAAAGACCGTTGATGGCTTTAATCTTATGTTTCTTTGCTTCATAAAGAAGGGGGGAAAGCAGGGGATTATAGACAACATCCACAACTGCTTTTAAATCAGTAAATTCGCCAAGACTAAATAATGGCTCAATATCATGAGCAGGGTATGTCCCATATGAAGTTGCATTAAAGATATAATCATAATCTGAAAAATTTTGATATAGAGAGAGAGAAAATTCATTCTCGCGACGGATTGTTCTTACTAAGTGAACGATTTTTTTTGCTTGATAGGACTTTAAGGCTTCATGGATTGTCCTTGAAGTTGCACCATTTCCAATTATTATTACTTTCGAATTGTTTATATCTAATTTATAATGATCAATTAACTGACAGATTCCGAAAACATCAGTATTAAAGCCATGAAAACCATCATCTTTTTTTAAAATTGTATTAACAGAATGCGTTCTTTTCGCTTCATCACTAAGAAAATCACACATATTATAAGCCTCATCCTTATAGGGGTTTGTAATATTAAAGCCTTTAAATGAGAGCTTTTTCAGTTTTAAAAAATCATCAGTCGGATACAATTGATAATTTAGTCCCAAACTCTGATATATTTGAGGCGATAGAGAATGAGTTAAGTTTTTACCAACCAGAAAGTATCCGTAATCTTGGGCATCTTTGCTTGTCTTAATTATCTTTTGATAAACTTCTTTTAGATGATGTTCATAATCATATAAATTACATTTCTTATAGATTTCCTCTTCTCTTGCTTTGTTTTCAATCTCAAGCTGATGTTCAAATTTATATAGACCAATTTCATTAGTAATATCAAAACGTTCGTCAAGAAGGTTCATGATCTTTAAATCAAGTTTATCTAAACGTTTGCGATAATGATGTAATTTTTTCATTTTAATTCCCCAACAGCATATCTAGTATGGCATAATTTGTTATAGCATTCATCACATGTAAACCCTTAATCGCAATTATCACATCATGACGACCGGCAATAACAAGTTTTTGATTGGTTTCTTTAATAAAATTTATACTGTCTTGAACTTGGTGAATTGACGGTGTTGGCTTAAAGGCCGTTTGAAAATACACTATATCCGAATTAGTAATGCCGCCATTGATCCCACCATTATGATTCGTTTTATAGACGACTTTGTGATCCGCATATTGGATCTGATCGTTTGCGTCACTTCCAAGCATCTTCGCCATTTGAAAACCTGAACCAAATTCGATTCCTTTTACTCCGGGAATACTAAAAGCCAAATGACTGATTGTTGATTCAAAACTATCAAAGAAGGGGTTACCAAGTCCAAATGGCAAATTCTTCACAAAGGTTTGAATTACCGCTCCGATGCTGTTTTGTGATTCTTTGATTTCTTGAATCAAACTAAGCATCTTTTCCTTTATATCTTCATCATACACCGGGAATAGTTGTGATTTAAAATCATTCAACAACTCATCATCAACAATAGGGTCCGAATCTTCAAGATGATAGATTGACTTAAAGCGAGAAGCAACAATAATCTCCTCTTTCATTAACACTTGTTCACAGATTGCACCTAGGATAATCAAAACAACCGTCAGCCGCCCTGAAGAAGTTCCTCCGCCCCGATAATCATTATAGCCTTTGAATTTTTTAAAGTAGGTAAGGTCAGAGTGTCCCGGACGCGCAACCTGATAATTTTGCTCGTAATCTTGTGAACAAACATCTTTATTTAAAACCAAAAATGTTAGTGGAGCCCCGGTTGTATACCCTTTAAAGAAGCCGCTAATGATCTCAAATTGATCGTCCTCAAACCGTTTAGAAGTTAGTCGATTTAAGCCGATTCGTTGTTTTAACCGTTCTTGGATTAAAGCTAAATCCAGTTTGATTCCTTCTGGGAAGGAATCGACAGTTAACCCGATATAAGGTTCATGAGAAGCTCCAAAAATAGTTATTTTAATTTTGTTTCCAAATGTATTCATCTAAAGACTCCTTAAATAATCTGCAAGTTTCGTTTTTATTATTGTTACATTTCCGATTTCATTTAATACAGGCAGATTAATATCTTCATGAGAAATTTTTTTATCTTTTAAAATATAATCCTTAATGGCTTCAGAATCAATTTCCAAATCAAGTTCAAAACCTAAATGTTTATATAAGGTTTGTAAAGAAGTCTTGATTGCATCATCTTTCACTTCATGGTACATACCGATTGCAACCGCTAGACCGTGAGCAATTTTATAATTTAATAAGCCTTCTAAGGCATGACCAATCGTATGACCAAAATTTAATGCCAACCTTTGATTTTGGTCAAATTCATCGGATGATGTAATTTTGGCTTTGATTATTAAACATTGTAAGATAATTCTTTCTAAAGAAAATTCTTGAAATAAAGCAGCAAATAACCTTTTATCAAAACACAATCCATATTTAATCACTTCTCCTAAGCCTGATAAAAGCTCATTTCTTGGCAAAGTATTTAAAACTAATGGATCAATTAAGATTGTTTCAGGGTGATAAATACCACCAATCTGATTTTTATAATTAAAACCTTTGACATGTATATCAACACCACATTTCCCACCCAAACAACTGTCAACTTGGGAGAGTAGGGTTGTTGGAATATTGATATATCTGATTCCCCGTTTGTAAATTGATGCAACAAAAGCGCTGATATCACCAACGACACCGCCACCAAAACAAATTATAAAATCATTTTTATTGATATCTTTACTAATCATATCCTCAAGAATTGCTTTCACTTCATCAAGGTTTTTACTAGCTTCACCGTTTTTTATTTGATAATAATCGATATTTTTAATCTGTAATTTATCAAGATATAAAGCTGCAACGTTTGCATCAGTAATTAAATAATAACGTAAATCATTATTTAAAAATGCTGTTACGTTGTTAAGCAAGCCGTTTTCGATATATATTTTTACATCTTGTTTTGAATAATTGACATTAAGTGTTTTCATAATACCTCTTCAGCTTTTCCTCCTAAATGTTGATAATCGATTAAAAAGGCCGGATATGATTTATTAATTGACTGATAATCGGTAATCACAAACGGCTGCTTACATTTTGATGCAATCACCGTTAGGGCCATTACTATTCGATGGTCATGATATCCATTAACAGTCACCCCACCATTTAGAGATGATTTTCCATAGACAATGATTTTTCCATCGATCATTCTCACATCACCACCGAGACGATTAATGGCTTCGGTGATGGCAAGGTTTCGATTACTTTCTTTATACTGAAGTTTTTCGACCCCACTAATAATTACAATTCCAGACCCCAAAGACGCAATAGCAACTAAAATCGGCCCCAAATCAGGCGTTTCAGAGATATCAATTTCAGCACTGTTTATCTTTCCACCCTTATAGAAGTATCGTTGATCATTGTATGAAAAATCAACACCCATCTTGTTTAAATATTCTAAAAAGCGAATATCGCCTTGAACTGAAGGTTTTAATAAATTAGAAACTGTTAGCTTTGGATTAATTACGGCTGCAGATAGCCAAAAGGAAGCATGGGAATAATCACCTTCAATCCTTATTTCACATGCTTTAAAATTAAGATCATCCGCTAATGCAATACAGTTAGTTGATTTTAAAAATTTAATCCCGAAAGCTTCTGCAATCATAAATGACATATTAAGATAAGGATTAGAAATAGAAATAGCATCTAATATCAATTTTGAACCACATTTTAAAAACGGTAAACAAAAAATCATTCCACTAATTAATTGTGAAGTCAGTTGACCAGATATTTGATAACTGTCACTAGTTAGCTTTCCGCTAACATAAATAGTATTATTGGTATATTTAAAATTAAGACCAGTTAATGATTTTAAATCATCCGTCATAACTCTTGTAATCAAAACCTCACTGCCATGAATAATCAGTTGATCGCAAAATAAAGACAGGATAGGTAGTAGCATTCTTAATGTTGAAGCAGACTCATTACAATCAATTTCTATAACTTTTCGATATTTTGTTTTAATCGGAGAAACAATGACCATATCATCGATAAAATCAAAATTAGCTCCTAATGTTTTTAAAGCATTAATCGTTGCAAACGTATCATCACATCGTAATGGCTGATGAATTATTGATTTACCTTCAGCTATCGCTGCACATATTAACGCCCGATGAGTTAAGCTTTTTGATGATGGAACTTTGATATTTCCTTGAAGAATACTTGGGATAATTTTTAGGTTCATAATGAATTATTCCTTTAAAATTATTATACTACAAATTTTGGAAAAGATAAAGATTTTCATCAAGAAGGCAAGAAAAAAGTGGTAAAAACCACTTTCTTGTCTTTATTTTCTTCTTAAGAGTAATCTAGCAACAATTGGAAGAACTTCAAGATACAACCAGATGATTGTGAAAATCAAACCAAATGATACATACCATTCAAGCATTTTTGGTCCTCCGCCTTCTACAACCTGACGGATATGTTCTAAATCAAAAAACAAATACAAAGTTGCAAGAAAAACCATCAAGCCTGATACTAATAAGTTCAGTGACCAATAATCACCACTCATATCATAGCGATATACTCGACCAAAAATCATTATCATAATCACTGATAAGATCATCGAGATGGCAAAGATTGTTAGAAAGCGCATGAATTTCGAATTCACAACCACAACTCTAGTTACAAATAAAGTTGCAACAACAACAAGGACTAAAACTGTAGACATTAAGGCAATCAAAACAGTCCCTGGGGCTAATGTTTCAAACGCTAACGAAACCAATCCGACAAGTAAACCTTGACCCAAACAATATATCGTCCCAAACACTTTCGCTCTTTGTGGGAAAAAAATAACAACAAACGCTGAGATTATCGACGTAATTAAAGTAACAGGTAATAAAACCGTTAGTAAATCCGGAAAGTTTGCAAGTAAATATAAACCACCAAATGCTCCAACTAAGACCATTGCTAAGTAATATAAGACTTTACGAGAAACTCCAGCATAGGTTGCTGCTTCATAATCAACACCTTGATACGCGCCGCTTAATGCTCTTCTATATATTGGGTTATTACTTCTAAATCTAATCATTAAAAACAAATCCTTTCATTTTTTTTACTATTATATAATATTATTTGATTAATTACAATTATTATCATTTTATTTTTTTAAAACAATCCTAACTGATCATCATCCGGTAAATCCTTAAAAGCACCGATTTGATAAAGTTTTTCAAAAACAGTTGAGTTTAATTTTGTTCTTCGTAAAATATCTTTTGCGGAAGAAAACATCAATTCACTGCGGGCATCAGTAATTGATTTTGCAGTGTTTTCGCCAAGTGAATCCATCGCTTTAAACGGAATAATTAAACTGTCACCTTCAATCAAAAAATCTCTCCAACTTGATTTATAAATATCAATTTGTTGAAATTTATATCCTCTAGCTGTCATTTCTAATGCTAATATTAAGGTGTTATAAATATCTAATTCCTTATTTGAAGCTTGCTTAATCTTGATCTTATCTTCAAGTTCTTTTACTTTTAAATTTATTGCTCCATATCCGTTAGCCATCGTAATAATATCAAAGGCATCTGCTCGACGAGAAAAGTAAGCAGCGTAATAATATAATGGCCGGTGAACCTTAAACCATCCGATTCGTAAAGCCATAATAACATAAGCAGCGGCATGGGCTTTCGGGAACATATATTTAATCATTTTGCATGAATCAATATACCATTTCGGTACATCATATTTCAACATTAATTTCTCATAGTCCTCGTTTACACCGTTACCCTTACGAACACTTTCCATAATCTTAAAAGCATCTAATGCCGGTAACCCTTTAGATAATAAGTAAACCATAATATCGTCACGACAACCAATCAAATCTTTAAAATCGATAGGACCAACTTCTTTTTTAAGTCCAAGCATATAATCCCGAGCATTACCATTCCAAACATCGGTTCCATGACTTAATCCAGAAATTTTAATCAATTCGTTTACTGTTTTCGGACGGATTTCTCGTAACATGTCTTTCGCTAAGGTAGTTCCAAATTCAGGGATACCGGTTGTTCCAACAACTTCATGAACTTGGGTTGCATCAACACCTAAACTTGATAAACCTGAGAAGATGGCAATAACCTTTTTATCCGATAGCGGAATTTCTTCAACAGTTCTAAATGGGAATTTTTCTGGTTCATTTTCCACAAAGTCCATCAAATGACGAATCATTGTCGGGTCATCATGACCTAGAATATCTAGTTTTAATAGATTTGATTCAAATTTATGATAATCATAATGAGTTGTTCGCCATGAGGAATTGACATCATCGGCAGGGTATTGAACCGGAATTAAATCCGTATATTCAATATCTTTAGGAATGACAACGATTCCGCCTGGATGTTGACCAGTTGAACGTTTGACTCCAGTAATTTTTTCCGATAACCTTCCAATCTCACAATTTCGTGATTGAATTCCTTTACGTTCTAAATAACCCTTAACATACCCATAGGCAGTTTTATCGGCAATTGTTGAGATTGTACCGGCTCTAAAGGCATGGTCTTCACCAAATAATTCCCGACAAAAATCATGGGCTTTACTTTGATAGTCACCGGAAAAGTTTAAATCAATATCCGGAATTTTGTCCCCCTTAAATCCTAAAAAGGTTTCAAAGGGAATATCACAACCATCTTTATTTAAGTCACTACCGCATTTCGGACATTTCATATCCGGTAAGTCAAACCCGGTGCCGACAGTTTGAAGAATCGGATTCAAGGTTTCTGCATCATCTGAGGTTTGATATTTTTTTCGTTCTTCATTATTCAATTTAAAGGCCACAAAATGACAATCAGGACAATAATAGTGCGGAGCTAGGCCATTAACTTCGGTGATATCCATAAAAAATGCCACCAAACTTGATCCCACTGAACCCCGACTTCCAACCACATAACCATCATCTTTTGAGCGTTTAACTAAAAGGTGAGATATATAATAAATTGAAGCATAGTTGTTATTAATGATACTGTTTAATTCTTTTTTTATTCGCTCTAAGATATATAGTGGGAGTTCATCTCCATAATGTTCCTTAGCACGCTTATAGGTAAGGTCAATTACTGCTTGTTTAAACGATGGAATCTGATGATTTATCATAAAATCATCACTTGGTGCAAACAGTTTTTCTGGAAAAAGGGGATATTGTTCAATCATATCAGCAATGATATTGGTATTCTCAACAACGATTTCTTCAGCTAATTCTTCTCCTAAAAATTTAAACTCTTCTAACATTTCATTTGTTGTTAGAAAGTGTTGGGTTGCAATCTTCTCAACGTTATATAAACGGTGCAAACCACCACCAACTTGAGGAGCATTGATAAATATTTCTCTAAATTTCAAATCCTCTTCATTTAAGATATGAACATCACCGGTTGCAACAATAATTTTACCTTTTTCTTTACCAGCTTTGATAATCTTCTTAATCGTATCTTTTATACACTCTAAATCAAAAGTTTCATCTTTAGAATCAAAGCGATGCACATAATGTGATATTGGCTGTAATTCTAGATAATCATAAAAATCAACAATCTCTAATAACTTTTCATAGCTGTCTCTAAAAGCAATATCAAAGACTTCACCATTACAGCAGCTGCTGCCGATTAATAATCCTTCTCTATTATTTGATAAAAAGCTTTTTAAAATAATAGCTTCCTTCGAAAAATGCACTGTATGGGAATCAGAAACAATTTTATTTAGATTTTTGATTCCAGTTGGATTTTTAGAAAGGATGGTAATATGAGTTGGGTAGCTTAATTTAAAGGCCTCATTTTCATCGATAGTTTGGTTGATATCTTGATAATTGAAGATTCGATCTTCAAATAAGTCCTTCAACATCTTCAAAAAGACATCGGCAGTCGTTTTTGCATCATATATCGCACGATGGTGTTGGAATAATTCCACATCAAAAAACTTCGCAACAGCTTTTAAATTGAAGCCTTTTAATTTCGCTCCATATCTAACCTTTGCTAGTTGCATGGTATCAATCGTTGGAAATTCACCCGTAAATAGTTGATGATCTTTTAAATTCTTATATAAATATGAATTATCAAAGGTTGCATTATGGGCAACTAGAATTGAACCATGAATAAAATCATTAAACTTTCCGATTACTTCATCAATCATCGGAGCATTACGAACATGATCATTGTTAATACTTGTTAAGGATGTAATAAAATCAGGAATTGGTCTTCTTGGTTTTACATAGGTTGTAAATTCTTCAATAATACTGCCCTTATATAGCTTAACCGCAGCAATTTCAATGATTTCATTATAATTGCTTGATAAGCCCGTTGTTTCTAAATCATATACAACAAATGTTGCTTCTTTAAGATTAATATCTGCGTCTGTTAAAGCAATCTTGAACTTGTTCTCATCAACCATAACTCCTTCTAAACCAAAGATTGGTTTAATGTTCTTGTTTTTGGTAGCCAAGTATAAGTCAGGAAGGGCCTGAATGTTATAGTGATCGGTTACTGCTAAGGCTGGATGTTCAAAATCAAGGGCTGTTGCAACATATCTTTCCACATCCATCACCCCATCTTGGGTAGACATTTTGGTATGAGCATGAAGTTCAACCCGTTTTTTGGGGGCTGTATCTTCACGTTTTTTAATTTCAGCCTTACCTAATCCGATGATATCCTTAATTTTAAAAACAACATCATTGGAGAATTTATCAAATTCAACATAACCAAACGCACGCACCTTTTGCCCTGTTTTACCATGTTCGGCATAAAATGGCTCATCTTTTGGATTATTGGCATTGATAAAGGTTTTTAAAATAATGGAATCAGTGCCGTCACTAACTAGGGCTTCATAAATTTTATACCCTTTTACATCCCGAATCGAAGATGTTAAGATATCGGCAATCACCACAAACTTCGATGAACCATATTTTTGATTATGTTCAATAACTTGAGCTTCAGATGCCGGAATATCTTTTAAAAGTGTTACTTCTCCGTTAATTTCTGCAGAAGCTTTCGGTTTTTTATGGACTTTATCTTTTGGTTTATCGTCTTGAGCTTGCATCAGTTTATCATACATGGCTTGTTCTTTTAAGGCTTCATTGACCGCTTTATTAAGATTTTCTTCGATTGTTTTTGCAATCGGAGTTTCAAACGGACTAATTAAAACCGTAAAATCAACATTCAAATGATATGTTTCAAAGAGCTCTTTAACTTTGGGAATCAATGAATTAACAACTTCAATATCTTCTTCAGCAGCAACAAAAATGGTTATGTTGGAATCTTCAAATTTAGTGTTCATTGTCCTTAAGGTCATATAACGTGATTTTTCATGAATACAAATTTCTAAAATTTTATAATAGTATTCGCGTAAAAGCTCATTACTGATTGTTTTATCAGAGAATGAAAAATAAACATTAATTACTTTTGCTTCTTCTTTAAACCCATTTCGAATCGCATCTTTTAGAAATTCGACATCATCACAAGCAATTAATTGTTCAAACTTCAAATAGAAATTCCAAATACTTGTTAGTTTTATAATCTGCAGTCGTTCAATCTGACCGCTTTGGTACCTATCGTCATTTTCCAACCCTAAATGTTTTAATAACCGTTGGAATTTGTCTTTGTTTTCATTCATACTATCTACCTCTTGTTTTAATTCTATCATAGATTCACCTATTTTTCTACAAGTTTTTTCAGTTTTCAAGTTTGCCTTCAAGAGGTAAATTAAGTTGATAGAATTTTTCAAAAAGTTCATAAGGTAATTAAGTTAAAATGGATTTTGCATATCTATATCATTAGATTTTTTTATATATACATTTTAAACAGTTTGTAATTTGAACGAATATTTTGTATAATAAATGAAAAAAGAACATCCTTAAAAGCAAATGTATTAAGGAAAATTATAACTTTAGAAAGGATGATTTAAAATGGTTAATATCTTATGCAATCGTTATACAATCGATCATGATTGGTGTTTTCCTAAGTTTAAAGAATATCTTAAGCCGAATCATAAAGTTGTTGTAATTGCTTTTTCTTTTCGTGATAGCAAGGTTAAATCTTTATCTGATTGGAAAACTCTTTATGGTAAAGAATCAGGAATTTACTATATGGGAATTGTGGAGTCGCTTAAATCATATGGAATTAGTGAAAATAATATTAATTTTTTAAATTATTTTATTGATTCAGTAAATACTGCCAAAAGAAAAATAAAGCAAGCAGATATTCTCTATTTTTTAGGCGGCTTACCTGAGAAAATGTATGAACGTTTGCTTGAATTTGACTTAACTGAAGAATTAAAGCAACATGATGCGGTAATTGTAAACAAAAATGAAATTGAAATGATTGGTGAAGTTGAATATTTTCCGATCATCTAAAAATAATACCCAATAAATTAAGGGAATCTTAAATGATTCCCTTATTTTTTTCATTATTTTTTATAGATAAAAATAAATCGTTATGAAATGAAGAATTGTTCCAAGCAAGACAAATAAATGCCATACCATGTGTGTAAATTTAAATAACTTTAAAGCATAAAAGATGATTCCTAGAGTATATGCTAAACCCCCCGCAATCAAATATATCGATCCTGTAAATCCAATGCTTAAAATAACAGTATTAATAAAGAATATTGCAATCCAGCCAAGAGATAAATATAAAATCATATGAAAATATTTAAATTTTCCAAACCAAAATAAATTCAAAATAAAGCCCAGTGCTGCCCCAACCCACAACCCAATAAACAAGCCAATTCCTAGATTTCCGCCCACAGCAAGCAAAGTAAACGGAGTATAGGTTCCGGCAATCAAAAGATAGATTGTCATATGGTCAAATTTTCTGAACAACCGTTTGGAACTACTTCCTAATGGTAATCCATGATATAATGTTGAAGCAAAATACAGCATGAAAGCACTGAAACAATATACGATATAAGCAGTCATTTCAATATTGTTGTTATTTTTTGAGGCTTTAAAAATCAAGAGAATCAAAAAACATAAACTGAAAATAATTCCTACTCCATGAGTGATGGCATTGGCAATTTCCTCACCTAAAGTATAAAATTTCTTATGAGGTTTTTGGGGTTTGACTTCAGCTAACTCTTCATCTTTAATAACAAGATTAATCTTTGGATTTTCTTCAATTAGCTTTAAACGATTGGCCCGATTAATCAGCATTTGACTGCGATAGATTTTTAAAGGTGATATTTCTATATTATCAACGATTAAAAATCTTCTTTGCTTTTTAGGGGTTTTCACATAAGTATCTAAGATCATTAACGCTTCATCAATTTCTTCTTCTTTTGGTAAATAAAAATCATTGATAACTTTAATTTGCTTTAATTCACGAGTTGCTTTTGCGGTTGCCCCCATTTTTTTACCCTTCATAAGCTCTTCATGCAAATGATCGGAAGTTGCAGAATCAATTAAGGGCTTTTTACTTACTGCTGAATATAAAGCTATTTGTTCACGCAGAATTGCAGAGCTTTCATCTTCATCAAATCCCAAATAAGAGCGATAACTCTGTTCATCAATTCCTAAACATTTTACTCGCTCATAAAGAGCAATTTTCCGATAGTTGACGATTCCTTCGGGAGTATCAATCATCGCAATAAAGTGCAATGAACCAAAATCAAGTTTTTTGTTTTGTTCAAACTCACGAACCTTAATCATCAATTTATTCAGTAATTTCAAAGAAGCATGGGGAATAACAAAACCAGCTAAGTATTTACCATCAACTTGATTTAAGGCTTCATAACATTTTTTCAAATCCCTCGTATCCAAATGGAGATATATACTGATTCCCTGCTCCTTCATTTTCTCAAAATATTTATAAAAATCAATCATATTATTAAAGATATGAACCGCATCATAAAGATCAATAATAAGAGCATCTGCTTCATAAAGCTCAGCTTTCGAAAACAAACTATAATTTCTTTTTTCTAAATAAAAATAACTTCTAGGCATCTTTATCCTCCCTGATAAACAATTTTCCCTCCAACAATCGTCATATTAACTTTCACATCTTTTATTGTAGAAGGGTCAATTGTAAATAAATCTTCTTCTAAAACCACTAAATCACTGTAAAAGCCAACTTTAATTAAGCCTTTTGTGTCTTCTTCATTACTTAAATAAGCATTATTAATCGTATAGGCTTTGATAGCTTCACTGATTTCTAACCTTTGATTTAGATTATAGACTTTTGTATTTTCTAAATTACTTCTAGTAACACTTGCATAAATCCCAAGTAACGGATTGAAATCCTCAACTGGTGCATCACTTCCAAAACATGTATTTGTAGATTCATAAAGCGTTTTAAAAGCATAGCTTGTTTTCGCAAGCTCATTCCCAACTCGAGAAGCGACTATCTCCATATCATTATTAATAAAGATTGGTTGGACAATCGCATAAACTTTTAACTCTAAAAATCGTTTTAAAATATTTAAATCAGTTATTTGCACATGAATAATTCCATTTCGCAATTTGTTGGTTTTATCAAGTTTTTCAAAGGCATTCAAACAAATTTCTATTCCTTGATCTCCAATTGCATGAATGACGGCATTCACCTTAGCATCATTAACGTATTTTAATAAATTATCTAACTCATTAATACCCATGCAAAGAATGCCCTGATGATTTTCACCAAGATAATTTTGCTTTAGGTAAGCCGTCTTTGCTCCTAGTGATCCATCAATAAATATCTTCAATGGGCCAATTTTTAAATATGGATGATCAACTTTTAATTTTAATAAGGAGTCTATTTCATTAAAATCGGTCAAAGTGAATTGATGATTGATCCGAGCATTTAATTTATTTTGATTCAATAAACTCTGATAACTTTCAATAATTTCTTTGCCAAAGTCAACATCACCAAAAATATCATTGGTATTGATGGAAGTTATTCCGACTCTATTCGCATCAAAAATTGCATCTTCAAGCATCTTTATCATCTCATCTTGACTAGGTTTAGAAAAAAACTCATCCACTAATCCAATTGCATTTTCTCTTAAGATTCCTGTTGGTTCATTATTCGAGTCAAGATCAATCATACCGCCTTCAACTTTTTTTAAAGGATCTATTCGAGCAATTTCTAAAGCTTTTGAATTAACACTGACAATATGACCACAAACTCGATAGCAAATAATCGGAATATCTTTCGATATTTGATCCAAATCATCTTTGGTTAGCGGTCTTTTTTCTATAAAGATAGCATCATTATATCCACGACCAATTATCACTTTAGGTCTTTTAATAGCATATTGCTTTCCTAAAGCAATCACTTCATCAACTGAGCGACAAGCAAAAAGTTGCAATTGGGATTTTATCATCGCATAGTTTAATAAGTGCATATGCGAATCATTAAAACCCGGTAACACCAAACGACCTTGAAGGTCTATCCTATCAACATCAGGATAATTTCTAAGCATTTGCCTTGATGAACCAAGATCAAGAATTCTATCACTTATTAAGACTGATTCAAAAAAACTACATTCACCTAATATTTTTCCATTATAAAGCAATAACATTGTCTTTATTCTCCTTTTAAAGAAACCGCTTATCTTTTATATAATAAGGATATCCACTTTTCGTCAAACGGACATCATCATCATATTTTTGATATTTACTAATCCCATACTTAATATAAATCGGATTAGTATATCCAAATCCCTTACCATAGAAGTCACCAAGCATCGCTCCTGGACCGATTGTAGCTTCATTTGTTACAACTTCTAGGCGATAAAATTCATTTTCCTCAACCATTTCTTCAAACTCTTCAATAAATTCATTAACTTCTTCATCAAATGAAAATTCTTTAAAGAGGATTGATGATGACTTTTGATCACTGATTTTATTTTTATAAATCTTAACAGATAGAATTGGACTTTCATCATAAATATAAATTTGAAAATGAGCTTTTTTATCTTTATCAATATAAGCTATTTCATTATTTTCACTGCCATTAATCAGAAAACGAATATGAACTCCATTCGAACCATAAAAGTGACCACTCTTTAATACATCAAAAATGTTTTCAATTGTTAGAGAAGGCATTTTAGCCATAATAAAGGGATGTCCTAATCGATATAAATAATGAGCATCACTGTTAGCTATCCCATTTACTTTCTTTCCGACCGAGTTCATCTCATCCCATAACTTAAATGCAAGGCGGTTAGGCTTATCTAATGCGTGATAATCACCTTGCCAAACTTCAAGTCCACATAGATTATGAGCGTTAAAAGCTTCTTCTTCATTCCACCAAATATAAGGGTAAAACGGATGAGCGATATAGAACAAGCCTCCTTGGGCATTGACTTCATCGATAATGTTTTGCCAACGACGGTTTTCATTTAAAACATTATTTACTTCCTTAACCCGATATTGTAAAGCATGTTCACCGGCGTTACCAACTGGATATACCCCTTCTTTAAACTTTCGTCCGATCTGACCATATTCTGCACAACCCGGAATAACTAAAAAGTCATCAAATTTTTGATTAATTTCATCACAATCAATATTATTAATAAAGCAGTGATCGGTCGGTGTAAGCCAAGACAAGCCCCGTTGATATGCAGTTAATGCATTATCATAAACTGAGTTATTGTTCTGACCATCTGATCTTGTTGAATGGGAGTGATTATCACCGCGATACAAGCCTTCACCATTAACTCCAACAATCACTTGATAAGTATGAACGGACAAATCGAATAATTCTTTTACGGTAATTTTAAATTTTAAAAAATCACGACCAGCAATAATTGCTTTGGCATGATAATCTATTTTAACAATTTCATTTGCATTAATAGCTTTAATGATTTGCGTTTTGTCTTCAATCAATCCAAACATATGCGGTTCTTCAAGATGCACTTTCACATTTTTCCAAAAATAATGTGATTTGTTTTTTAGAAATAATGAAATAATAAATTCATCACCGATTTTAATTAATCCAAGATCATTCATTTCAACTTCTAATAATTCAATATTTTTAAGATTTTTAGTTTCTAATTTCATATTTAAACCTCTTTTGCTTTTTTGACATTATATCAAAAAATTAACAAATAATAAAGTAAAATAAATAAAAGCCCTCATCCGAGGGCATGGCATTATTTAGATTTCTTGCTCTCGCCAAAAGAGCAAATCGAAAGTTTTTATTTAACGGCCTATCTTCCAAAGCCGGATCTGTCATATGATGCAATATTATTATTTCTTAAAAAACAAAATTAATACCATAATTCGCACTTTTTCGTCAATTAATTTTTCAGTAAAAAGCCCTCAAATTTTGAGGGCCATGGCTTTTTTTATTTTATTTTGCTCTCGCCATAAGAGCAATTGTGAAAGTTGTTCTTTAGCGGCCAATCTTACAAAGCCTGTTTCATACGACAATAACTTTCATATCATATGATAATTTATTATATTATCATTTATAAGTTTTTATTCACATGTTTTTTAAAAATTCTTCTAAGTTTTCACTTTGAACAATCTCTAAGACTTCTTTAATTTGCATCATCGCATAATCCATTTGTTCTTTTGTATGCGTTGCTGTATAAGAAGTTCTTAATAAACTTTCTCCAACTGGAGTTGCTGGTGAGATAACTGGATTAACATAAACTCCTCGTAGTAATAGTAATTTACATGCAATAAATGTTAAATCATTTTGATATGTATATATCGGAATAATTGGAGTTTCACTTTTAATTAAATTTACTCCTAATTTCAATAATCCTTCGCGCATATAATTACTAATGTCTCGTAAAGCTTGAACACGTTGTGGTTCACGTTTTAGAACTCTTAATGCTGCTCGAGCACTTTCGACACTTGCTGGAGTGATTGAGGCACTAAAGATAAACGGACGCGAAGTATGTTTTACATATTCAACAACATCTTTTGTAGCCGCCATATAACCGCCTAACGATGCTAATGATTTGCTGAATGTCCCCATATAGATATCAACTTCATCTTCTAAACCAAAATGTTCAGCAGTCCCACGCCCGTGTTGACCTAATACACCTAAACCGTGAGCATCATCAACCATGATTCTTGCTCCGTATTTTTTAGCTAAACGGACAATTTCAGGGAGATTACAAATATCTCCGGTCATACTGAAAACACCATCAGTCACGATTAATATTCCTTTTTCGCTATCAATCGAAGCTAATTGACGTTCTAAATCTTCCATATCATTATGTTCATAACGTAATAGTTTCGCATAACTCAAACGGCATGCATCATAAATGCTGGCATGGTTTTCTTTATCACCGACAATTACATCATTACGACCGGCAATCGCACTGACTATTCCTAAGTTACTTTGAAAACCTGTACTAAAGGTTACAACAGCTTCTTTATGTAAAAATTCTGCTAATTCTTGTTCTAAAGCGACATGAATATCCAAAGTTCCGTTTAAGAATCTTGATCCTGAACAGCCAGAACCGTATTTTGCTAAAGCATTAATCCCAGCTTGAACAACTTCAGGATGTGATGTTAACCCTAGATAGTTATTTGAACCAATCATAATAGTCTTATGATGATTAATATATACTTCGGTATCTTGTCCGGTTTCAAGAGCATAAAAATATGGGTAAATTCCCTTTTCCTTAGCTTCATTTATTAAGTCTATTTGATGTTTACATTTTTTAAATAAATCCATATGCCCTCCAATATGAGTTAATTAGATATTATTATATCACGAATAAAAATAAAAGTTAAGCAATTTTTGATAAAAAAAAACAAAAAGTTGAGTCATTATAATCGATTATGATTCTTCAACTTTTTCTTTTATTATATGTTTAGTTTTTATGGTAATCCCTTTATAGCCAACAACTGTTTCATTATCTTCAACATCATTTAAAACAACAGCGTTAGCACCAATCTTAACGTTATTACCAATCGTAATATTACCTAATATTTTAGCGCCAGCTCCAACCATAACATTATTTAACAACGTTGGATGCCGTTTATTATGTTCTTTACCAGTACCACCTAATGTTGCATTCTGATATATTAAACAATCATCACCAATAACAGCAGTTTCACCGATGACAACTCCCATCCCATGATCTATAAATAAACGTTTACCAATTTTTGCAGCCGGATGTATTTCAATTCCACAAGTCATCCGAACAAAATACATGATTAATTCTGCTAAAAATTTTAATTTTATTTTATATAAAAAATGGGCAATTTTATACCAAAAAATCGCCTTAACTCCAGGATACAATAAAATTATTTGCAGATAATTTCTTGCTGCCGGGTCTCTTGCTTTAATTGATTTTAAAAACGATATCATATTTTTCCCTCTTTTTCATTATATGTTATTATATGCAAATAATAAGGCAATTGAAAATAATATTTTAAATATTATATCACAATCATATAAAATTTTGAAGATGAAAACACTCTTATCTTATTTTGATAAAAGATCATCATAATCCGGGTTACGTTCAAATTCTCGCACAACATATGAACATACCGGAATAATTTTTTTATTTTCACTTCGAGCATATTCAACTAATTTAGTTAACAATTGCCGAGCGATATTTTGACCTCTTAAGCTCTTTGTAACATAAGTGTGATTAGCGATGATTGTATTTTCATCTTTATTCACAAATGTTATTTCAGCTAAAACATTTTCCTCATTTTCACCAATATAAAATCCATTCTTACCTTTTTTTATTTCCAACATTGTTTTCTCCTTTATCTATATTTATTATATTAAAATATGCTTAATTTATCAAATAATATGCTTAAAAAAACCACCATTTGTCTGGTGGTTTAAAATTTACTAAAAATTATACTTTTCTTTAAAATATTCTGAGATATTTTCTAATGACTTCATTAATACTTCATCTTCATCAATTTTCATATCTTCAAAAATTGCATCAATCATTTCTTCATGAAATTTCTCATGTTCCTTTAGTACATGATCAGCCTGATGAGTTAATTTAACTAAAACCTTACGACGATCACTATCTTCTTGATATCTGATAACATATTTTTTATTGACTAATCGATCAATTGATGTTGTGAGAGTCCCAGTAGTAATCCGTAATTTTTTAGCTAGAGTAGTCATTGTTGGTTCTTCAGTTTTTTGGATTGCTTCGAGGATATGAATTTCTTTCATTGATAATCTTATTCCTCGTGATTGCAATACATCTTCTTCAATGCTCAGAATTGTGTTGAAGACTTCAACTAATAGCTCATTTATTAACGATCTCGATCTACTCAAAATAAATCAACTCCTTATTTTTTAATGTATCCGATTCCGTATGCTCCTGGACCTGCATGTGCTCCTACAACAGGAGTAAGTGGTTGTAATGGGATCGATTTGATATGTGGATATTTTTCCATTATTTCTTTGGCGATACCTTCAACTAATTCACGGTTGTTCGTATAGATGATAAATGGTTGAATATCAATATCTTTTGTTTCTTCAAAGAATTTTTCTTTTAAACGTTCTAACGCTTTTGAGCTAGTTCTAATTTTTTCAACAGTTTCAACTTTACCTTGAGTGTTTACCCATAATAAAGGTTTTAATTTTAATAAACCACCTAGAAAACCAGCTGCAACACTTAAACGCCCATTCTTAACTAGGTATTTTAATGTGTCAACACAGAAATAAATTCGTGAATTATCACGTACTTTTTCTAGTTTATCCAAAATTTCAACTACTTTTTTCCCTTCTTTAGCCATTTTTGCAGCCGTAAGGGCCATATGTGCTTCCGGATAAGCTACTTGTTTTGAATCAAAAACATGCACTTTAATGCCTTCAAGCATATCAGCAGCTAAAACGGCATTTTGATAAGTTCCACTTAGGACTGAAGAGATTGTAACAACAATCACATCAGTAAACCCTTCTTCTTTTAATCTTGTATATACTTCAAGCATTCTGCCGGTTGCAGTTTGCGAGGTTTTAACATTTGTATCGGGGTCAGCTACTAAGCGCTTATAAAAGTCATCAGCATTAATATCTACATAATCTTCATACTCCTCTTCATTTACATAAAGAATTGATCGAAAGACATCAATGTTATATTCATGTTCTAAGTAGTCAATACCTGAGTTTCCACATACAATCACTGCTATTCTACTATTCATAATACTCCTCCAATTTAGTTTGAATTTCAAAATGTTTGACATACTAAATAATATCACAGTAGGAAATAAATTGCAAGCAAAATAGATAAAAATAAATTATTTTCGTGAAAAAATACGATTTATTGATATTTTATATTATACATAATTTTGTTTATAAAGTAAATAAAGAAAGATGCAGAAAACTGCATCAAATTTTTATTATTTATAATTAACTTTAAACCGTCTTAACCTTAAGGCGTTCGTTACTACTGATACTGAGCTAAATGCCATAGCTAAAGCAGCAATCATTGGATTTAGTAAAATATTAAAACCTAATGCATATAGAATTCCTGCAGCAATCGGAATCCCTAGCATATTGTATAAAAACGCCCAAAATAAATTTTGTTTGATATTGCGAAGGGTTCTTTTACTTAAATCAAAAGCTGTTGGTACATCCATTAAATCACTTCGCATCAAGACAATATCTGCCGATTCGATTGCGACATCCGTTCCTGAACCAATGGCAATCCCGATATCAGCTTGCGCAAGGGCGGGAGCATCATTAATTCCATCACCAACCATTGCAACTTTTTTACCTTCAGATTGAATCTTTTTAACTTCAAGAGCTTTATCTTGCGGTAATACTTCAGCTAAAACATGATTAATCCCGACTTGTTTTGCAATCGCAACTGCTGTTCTTTGATTATCTCCTGTAATCATTGCGACTTCGAGACCCATTTTTTGAAGAGTGGCAATGGCTTGGATGCTGTTTTTCTTAATAACATCAGCAACAGCAATAATCCCTTCAAGTTTATTTTCGATTGCGATAAACATCGGTGTTTTTCCTTCACTTGCATAAAGATTTGCTTCTTCTTCTAGTGTAATTAGGATATTACGTTCATCCATAAGTTTTTTATTACCTAAGATTATTACTTTTTGATTGATTACGCCTTCGATACCTCGTCCAGGAAGGGCTTGAAAATCTTCTATTTTTAAGAGTTCAAAATTCTTCATTTTCGCAAGATTGACGATTGCTTCTCCTAAGGGGTGTTCCGATCCAACTTCAGCTGAAGCGGCTAATAATAATAATTCATCTTTAGAAAGGGTAGTACTGACAATATCCGTTACTTGTGGTTTTCCTTCGGTAATCGTCCCTGTTTTATCTAAAACAATCGTATTCACATGATGAGTTACTTCGAGCGCTTCTCCACCTTTGATTAAAACTCCATATTCTGCCCCCTTACCAGTTCCAACCATAATTGCGGTTGGTGTAGCTAAACCTAGTGCACAAGGACACGCAATCACTAATACTGAAATAAAGATTGTTAAGGAAAATACTAAAGATTCTTTTCCAACAAAAAACCATAGTAATCCCGAGATAATGGCAATCATAATAACAATTGGAACAAAGATTCCGGAAATTTTATCCGCCATTTTTGCGATTGGCGCTTTTGAACCTTGAGCTTCTTCAACTAAACGGATTATTTGCGCTAAAGCTGTATCTTTTCCAACCTTTGTGGCTTTAAATTTAATAAATCCGTTTTTATTAATACTTGCACCAATAACAAAACTTCCCGGATTTTTCTCAACTGGTATGCTTTCTCCCGTTAGCATTGATTCATCAACTGCAGTTCGACCATCTAGAACAACCCCATCAACGGGAATTTTTTCACCTGGTTTTACAATGATAACATCATCTACTTCAACTTCTTCGATTGGGACAACTAATTCTTGATTATTATGAATTATAGTCGCCGTTTTAGGAGCTAGTCCCATTAATTTTTTTATCGCTTCTGAGGTTTTTCCTTTTTGAATCGCCTCTAAGTATTTACCCAATAACACAAATGCTAAAATAACAGCGGTTATTTCAAAATAAAAGTGAATATCACCGTGACCAACCGAAGCTACTTGAATTAAAACATAAATGCTATACACAAAGGCAGCTCCTGTTCCAATTGCAACTAAAGAATCCATATTCGGTTCTTGTTTAAATAACTTCGAAAACCCGATTTTATAATACTTATAACCGGCAATCATTACTGGTAAAGTCAAGAAAGCTTGAAATAATCCAAAGTTAAACGGATTATGCATTGGGTCGATTATTTTAGGAATTGGAGCTCCAACCATTTCTCCCATCGATATATAAAAAAGGGGAATGGTAAACACAATTGCTGTGATTAGTTTAATCCATAAAGACTTAATTTCCTTTTGCTTATGGTCTTGATTTTCACTAACAACGACATCTAATACTTCATATCCTAACCTTTTAATGGTTTCTTTAATCATCCCGATTCTAACCAAATTAGGATCATATATAACTTTAGCCTTTTCTGTTGCTAAGTTAACATTAACTTCACTTATACCTTCAATTTTTAGAAGGCTTTTTTCAACAGCACTAACACAAGAAGCACAAGTCATCCCTCCGATTGGAAGCATGACTTCTTGCAACGTTTTATCATTTTCAAAGCCATATCCTAAATTTTCAACCGTTTTTTGGATTTTTACAATATCAACATCATGCTCATGATAAGAAACAGTTAATTTTTCCGTTGCTAAGTTAACAGTAGCTTCACTAACGCCCTCAATTTTTTTCAGATTCTTCTCAACAGCAGCAGCACACGAAGCACATGTCATATTTGTTATTTTATATGTTTCTTTTTTCATAATTATCTATTTTCTCCTAAATGTTTGTATAAAACATTTCTTAATTTTTATTCGTAAATCCCCAAACTTAAATATTTTAACCCTCCATCAGGAGCAATTGCTAACACAATTTTGTCACTCCCGATTTTGTTTGATATTTCATTTGCAACCTTAATCGCTGCCGCGGATGAAACACCGAGTAATAATCCCGATTTCGCTAAACGTTTTGCTTCAGCTTTAGCGTCATCAGTTTTAACAGTGATGATCTCATCAACATAATCAAGGTTCAAAATTGTCGGCACAAATCCGGCCCCAATTCCCTGAATTCCATGTGGACCCTTAGTTCCTTGGGTCAAAACTGGGGACTCGAACGGTTCAACTCCGATGATTTTCACATTTGGATATTTTGTTTTTAAGATTTTGCTGATTCCGGTAATCGTTCCTCCGGTCCCGATTCCAGCAACAACATAATCTAACCTTTCAAAATCATTGATGATTTCTTTGGCTGTTGTTTCTTCATGAGCAACAACATTATATTTATTATCAAATTGCCCGGGCATGATATATCCCTTTTCATTAACCAATCGCTTAGCTTCTTCGATAGCTCCCGCCATTCCTTTTTTACCATCAGTTAAAATAATTTCTGCCCCATACGCTTTAATGGCTTGGCGACGTTCAACAGTCATAGTATCAGGCATTACCAAAACAACTTTATAACCCTTTACTGCTCCAATCATTGCTAAACTAATGCCGGTATTTCCACTGGTTGGTTCAACGATAACATCCCCTGCTTTTAAAAGGCCATCTTTTTCCATACCTTCAATCATATATTTTGCTGCGCGGTCCTTTACAGAACCACTCGCATTATATAATTCTAATTTTACAAAAATATCTCCTAATTTCACATTAGGAGTATTACCTATTAAATCTAAAATACTTGTATAATTCATAATTCCTCCGAAAATTTTTTCAATTATATTTTACTCAAAAAAATGATTTAATATAACATTTTAATGGAGTTTTGAAAAGGAGTTAATTACTTCATCAATAATCGAATCATTCCCTTTTAGTAATTCCTCTTTTACACATGTTTTTAAATGCGTATTTAAAACATGACGTCCTAAACTTTTTATTGAATTGTTAATTGCTGAAATTTGGATTAAAATGTCATCACAATAGACATCTTTCTCAATCATATTTTTAATTCCGCGAATTTGTCCTTCAATTCGATTAATTCTGTTAATTAATGAATGCTTTTCTTCATCCTCACGATGTTTCATTTTACAATGTTCCATATTTTCCATTATTTTCACCTCTTGATAATATTATATACCCCACGGGGGTATAATGTCAATCAAAATGCGTAAAAAAAAGAAGAATTTAAAATAATTCTTCAAATAGATTCATTTGTTTTGGTTTTTTTAGATTATTAAAGATGTGGTTAACTTGACCCAAATCATAGATAATCTGGTGTTCATCACATAATTTCTTAAAAACATCCCAGAGTCTTTTCGCATTTGGGCTTGGACATAAATACTGACTTTGGTATGTTTTAATATATTTTTCTTTTAACGAAGGAAAGTATAAATCGAGAGATTTGTAGAAGAATTGTTCACTACCATCTCGCTTAGTTGTTCCAAAGTCAAAAACAATAATATATTTCACTCCAATTTCCACACACTTCTTTACAATTTTGATGATATTTTCTTCATCATCATTTATAAACGGTAAAATTGGACCCATCCAAATTCCGATAGGAATCTTCCGTTTTGAAAATTCTTCTAAACATGCAAACCGTTTCGACGTTTCACAGACATTTCGCTCAATTTTTCTACATAAATCATCATCAAATGTTGTTATCGTCATAAACACTAACGCTGCATAACGTTTATTGATTTCTTCAATTAAATCGATATCCCGTAAGATTAAATCACTTTTTGTTAAAAGGCTGACCCCAAAGTAATGTTTTTTAATTACTTCTAACATCTTTCTTGTTAACCCGAGTTCCTTTTCGAGGTGAAGATATGGATCACACATAGATCCGGTTGTGATCATGCATTTTTGGCGTTTTTTTATTAATTCTTTTTCTAAAAGCTCAATTGCATTTTGTTTAACAGCAATATTTTCAAATTCACCTACCTGATAACAAGTACTTCTTGAATCGCAATAAATACAGCCGTGTGTACAACCGCGGTATAAATTCACATTGTTATAAGCACCTATTATCGATTTTGCTTCAATATATCTCATCTTATTTCCCTCAAATGCTGATTAATTACCGATATTATAGCAAAAAACCACTAATAATGCTAGTAGTGGTTTTTTATTATTATGCTAAGACTCGTTTTAAAAAGGCTTTCGTGCGCGGTTCTTTCG
>OBJA01000491.1_pt1 | contig 34186 bp, 30 predicted proteins | sample 1519751 | NCBI WGS metagenome assembly OBJA01 (sample SAMEA3881238, study PRJEB22517) | soil metagenome | biome: lake sediment; feature: soda lake sediment; material: sediment, water from around vicinity | place: India | collected 2013-12-23 | depth 3 m
GTAAAATAAACACTTTTATTGCCTGATGTAATTCTTACGAATTTTTTTAAGTTAGGCCTAACTTTGGGAACAAGAATATCATCTGTTGCAACACGCATTATATCGCCGCTTTCAATCTTCTTATAGTAATTTTCATCAAACATATTTCTATTATCGAAGTTTAGAGATACAGGCATTATATCCCCGTTCTTGTCAGCATCTCCAATTTCACAGTACAGGAAACTTTCCGCCAAATCACCCGAGTCGATAGCAGAGTCGGACACCAACTCAAACAAATCAGCGAATACATAACTTTCCCCCGTCCGTGTCTTCCTGCTTCTTTGGTAGTCGACATCAAAGCGCAGCGTTGGCTCGGAAGCAAGTCGTTCAGTTTTGACATGGGTTGCTTTCATTGGCTCACCTCAATTCCATTCGACCTTGCGAATCAGATCGAGGATAGTATCCTCGATGCCGTCGTTGACTTGAACGATACCATCATCGTCAACTCGAAATAGTTCGTTCGGCATAGTCTTTTCGCCACGCTTAGAACGCTTATAGCCGATGTTGTCTGCCTCAGCCATAAAGATGTTGTAATCCACCTGCGGTGCAACTACGCTGAACACCCACCAAGTATTGACGAATCCGAACACGTCAGTTGTGTCCCTGTCATACTTGCAAATGTCCTCAATCTCAGCTCTATACTTCTCAATCAAAGCATCGCAGTCAAGTCCGCTATCGCGTTCGGTCAGGTGGTTCTTGAGTATGCGGCGGAGTATGTCGGCTTCCTCCTGCTCCGTCAAGTCTTTGACGGACGGCAGCTTGCTCTTTTGCTTCTTGCCGTCATAGACCGCAAGCAAGTTCTCAGCACGTGTTTTGAGCGTTGAATATTCCTTGCTCGCCTCTACCCAAAGTTCATCCCACCGCTTTAACTCCGCTTTCGTTTTCTTCTGCGCAAACAGTATGCTCGTCTTCGTGGATGTGAACGGTTCAAAGGTCAATTGAGGGAGCGATACGACCGCCTTAATCGTGAAGTAGCGGTACAGGAACAGGCGAATGTACTTGTTCTCAGTAGTGTCAAACACACTCTCCGGCAATACTGCCGCAAGCCGCCCGTTCTCACGGAGAAGCTGATACCAACGCTCAATAAACAGGTTTTCGGAGTTCTTCTTGTCACCGAACATGAAACCCGTTGAGAGAGTTTTCTTAGTGTCGTTATCAAGTTCAACGCTGAATGGTGGATTGGTGAGTATCAGATCAAATTGTCCATTGACTTCCAAGCCTTTGTACAGTTCGTCCGTAACACTTCCAATGAGGGCGTTCGGCGCTGTTTCTTTCTCATAACGAGAGAATGGAAGAAGACCGTCCTTGACGAAGATGTTCGTCGAGCCGTCGCCGTGCAGTATCATATTGACCTTAATCGCCGTGCCAAGATTGAAGTTAATCTCGCTCGCGTAGATGTAATCCTTTGCCCAAATATGCTCATGATAATCCGGGTAAAACCAAGTGTCGAGCTTGTCTTTGACCGCACGTGAATTGCCAAGCTCCGAACGAAAACGATACTTGATGTTCTGCGTGATGAACTTCATATATTCGAGGAGGAATGTACCGCTACCCGCAGATGGGTCAATCATATACGGTATCTCTTTGTCATCTCGTATACGCTTAATTGCCAGTCTGTCAGTCTGCAACGCCCACAACATAAACTTTACCACATTAATATGGGTAAAGAATTGCCCTTTGCTCTGCTTAAAACCATTGCGGATTATGCCCTCAAAGAAGTCGCCGAGTATGTCTTTGCCGCTGAAACTGTTCTTGCCGTCAACAAAAGACAGTCCCTCCAACTTCTGCGCTGTGTACTTCAGCTTTGAAAGGGAGAACTTCTTTGTATCTATGACATACGACTTGCGAAGTTCCGCATCATCGGATATGTACAACTTCGCCTTAAGCGCACGGCGGTAAAGCTCATTGATTCTGTCAAAGAGCGTTTCATTTGATTCAAACTCCTCATCGCCGTCTTTCGCAAACGCTAGAGATTGAAAGTCGTAGGTGTCGCCGTCCTCTTTCTCATCCTCGTCCTGTATCTTGGCAAGGATTAGATTAGTCAGAGATGCGAATACTTCGTTGTCGTCCGTGCCTCCGCCGCCCCATAGCACATTGTGCAGATCGGTCTGCAAGCGGTCAAGTGTTTCATGTGTGAAGTCTGTTTCGAGATCTTTCTTCGAAGCCTTTACATATGGACGTTTCTGCGCTTTGCCGTAGCGTTTGGGAAGCTCGTTTACGCTCTCGCGGTCGGCATCAACCCAGTCACTGAATGTTGGGAACTTCTCACTATCGATGATGATACAATCGTCGCCTAGTTTGCCGCCCGAATCGCTGACGGTGTACAGTACAAGGTACTTGACGGAATTGCCCTCTGTCCGCTCCATTCCCGCAAGTTTATATAGCTGCTCACCGATAACGGCATCCTTGTCGATGGTCGCGTAGTCGGATGGCGATTTTAACTCAATGAACAGGAAAACATTACCACTCACATCACGGACGATTACATCAATCCGACTTGTGATTGTGTGTGGTCTGCCCGCCGTGTATTCGCGCTCAATCTCTATGCGCGATGGCAAATAGCCGAGTTCGTTGACGAGCCTCGTCAGCACAAAAGAGCGGACAACTTCTTCGTCACCTTTGATGTCGTTGATGTTGCGCCATTGTTTGATGCCAGCATAACTAATTTTGTTTTGGGCAAGGTCAAGCTTCGCGACAACATTTGTCAACTGTAATTCGATGTAATTAGCGATAAGCTGCCTATCCATTGCTATTCCCCCTTTCAATCTCCATTACATCTGATATATCACAATCAAGTGCCCTACATACCTTCAACATACTCTCCATGGAAACTGGCTCTCCCTTGCCCATCTTCGCCAGTACATTGAAACTAATACCTGCCGCATCTTTTAAAGCTGTGCGGTTCATCTTTTTATCTATTAACATCTTCCATAGTTTGTCATAACTTATCGACATGCTGTATCTCCTCGAAGAAATGAGGTTTTATCACTACAATATATTGTAGTACTATTAAAAACAACGGTCAAGATAATCTTTTCTTAGCGTGAGGAATTCTATTTCAAGAGAAAGGAGTGGTTGCATCAATACGACGCAAGCACTCCCATATTTTTTTCAACGATAAATGATCTTGCTCAAAACCATATCCTCCTATAGTTGCGTATATTATTCATCGCGCCTGCGCTACATGTTTTTGTTGCTAGAATTATTAGCTAAACTACCTCATAATCTGTGCCTGTTCAATTTCAAGTTCTGGAGTTAGGCGGCTTCTTTATCAACCCATCTGTTTCATCTAAAGGACAATTCAAACTTCAGGTAGAATCATTAATTATAGTTATAGTAGAAAATTAAGTAGAAACGAGGTGAGAATAGTGGCAAAGTATTCAGACGATGAGCTCCGCAATTTTAAAAAGATAACTTGTCAAATCGCTGCCAATTATCTTGGTATCGCACCTATGGCCGTGAGTATTGGAATGAGAAACGAATTACTGCCTATCGGTTTTGCGTACAAAAACGAGGATCGGTTTTCAGATAGCTGGAGTTATCATATCATTGCCGAGAGGTTAATCGCTTACAAGCATGGAAGGATTACTAATGTACAAGTTGAGAATATCGAAAAGAACCTAGAAACAATAATTGCTCGATTTGAAGAAATGAAAAAAGAACTGCTTTTTATATTAAGCGAAGACGTAGAACACGACAGCTAAAGCTCTATGAGTATGCGTTTTCGCTTTTACAAGACGATATCCATAACGAGTAATCGAATTATCGCAAACTGCTATTGTAGTGATTGTTAGGAGGCTTACGATGTCAGATAAGAATTCTATCAAGCTTAATCGAAAAAAACTATATGACGAAATTTGGGAGGATACAGCTACCAGTGTATCAGAAAAATATAACGTGCCTTATGCAGAACTATTAAAGTATTGCAAGAAAGCATATATTCCCATTCCACCATCAGGATATTGGACTAAGCTGCGTTTTGGGAAACCTGTATCACCAACACCTTTGCCAGAGTCCGAAATTCAATCTGTTGAACTCCCCGTAAAGGATAAGCAAGCGCACATAGCCGCAGATAAAGAAGCAAGCGCGAGTGATAACACTATATCAAATGACCAACTTTCTCACATCGAACAGCCAGTCATATCAACAAACAGTACCCAGAACATATATTATCGAGAAGCTCTCTACAAAGAAGTATGGGAGATGCCAGTTGTAAAGGTTGCGAAGAAATACGGGGTATCTGATGTCGCTATCCACAAAGTATGCAAATCAATGAGCATCCCCGTTCCACCACGTGGATACTGGGCAAAGGTTCGAGCCGGACAAAGGCCAAAGCAACAATCACTACCAGCAACAAAAGGTATGATTCAAATGACCGGTGCAAGAACCCAAACCGAAGAAGCAATGGGATCCTTATCCGATGAAACACTCAGCTTCCTAGAGAATGAAATTCGCCAAAAGGTTTTAGCAGCTGCTCAACAGATAAAAGCTACTGAGGATGACATTATACTGCACAAGAAAATCAGAGCATACATATCAATTGTGAGAGAGTGGAACAAGAACAATGCAAGAACACCCGGAGCACAGAGAGATAATAAAGCTTATACCAATCACCCTCCATTTCTTGCAGGAGTAATCTCAAACGATTCACTTGGACGCGTATATAAAATACTTAATACCCTTTTTCGATCTATCGAAAACCTTGGCGGAAGCATCAATGATGATCTGTCAATGCAGATTCGGGATGAGCATGTCAGCATACATATTATTGAATCTCAGAATAAAACGCAACATGAAATGTCCAGACAAGAAGCTCAGGCAATGATGATATACGAAGATGAGAAAAGACACCGCGGCTGGGCTTCGAAACCGCAGATTCGAAAATACGATTATTCTTTTAATGGCCGACTCAGGATTAGCATTGACAACAACAGGTATTTCAAAGATACTAGCGGCGTTAAAATCGAATCTAGCCTTGGCGAAGTGCTGATTGCTCTTTACGAAGAATCTGAGCGTGTTCGCATTGAGCGTGAAAAACGAGAAGAAAAAGAACGAAAGGAACAGGAAGCAGAGCGACTTCGGAAGGAGCGCATTAACCGATATAACGATGAGATAGACCGCACAATCGCCCTAGCGAATTGTGCAAAAGATTATTCAACAGCACGCGAAATTAGAAATTACATTGCAGCCGTCGAAGCGAATGCTGATCATACAAATGAAGATACATTATCATGGCTTGAGTGGGCAAAGAAAAAAGCTGACTGGTTTGATCCAACTGTTTCGTACAAAGACGAACACTTTGGCAAACGCGAGCATGAACATGACGATGACACAAAGATTCTAAAAAAGAAAGGGTATCATTGGTGGGATAGGTAAACACTAAAATGTTTTCGAGAATGAAAACTGAGGCGTGAGCAAGCATATCTTAACCTTGTTCACGCCGCGAGAAAAAATGGTATAATTTGAGATTACACTATGCCAGTATCAAGTCATGCATAATAATTTCATCTGCAATATCATAAGCGCTTCGTATGTTATGGCCTTTTGCCATGCAGCGCTTTACAATTTCATTCTTCCAAACGTTTGCGTGATCTTCGATTTCTTTGCAATGGGAATAGAGATTCCCGGCTAAAGCCATTTTATTATAAAGCATTTGACGATTTTGAGCTAAGAATTCTTTTCGCATCATTCCGTATTTTCCAAGTCTAATTCCATTTTCTTTTGTCTTAAAAGTCGGATACCAGATGCCATTTTCCAGCATATACTCAATACCGTTTTCGATTTTAGTTTTCATCGTTTTACTCCTTGAAATATATTAGGCTAAACTACTCTTTCTTTACCTGTTTTATTTCAAGTGCTGGAGTTAGACGGCTTCTCTCTCCGCCAAAATCTACAATAGTACACAAAAAAACAAGTTCCTATTCAAAAGTTTTACCCCGTTGGGGCGCACGAGCACATCCGATTTTCGGATGTGCTATTACTATATAAATCGTGACAAATGTTACTACTGTATTTTCCGACCTACTGCTAAAACTAAAACAAGAAAAATAAGGAGGCGAAGTGATTTGATAGCCAGCTTAGAAAACGCGGTTAAGCGATATGGAGAAACAACCGCCCTTGACCATATGAATCTCGACATATCCGAGGGTGAAATTCTCGGTCTGCTCGGACCCAACGGTGCGGGGAAAACCACAGCAATACGCATATTGTCCGGCCTTATTTCGGCTGATAGCGGACGAGTGACTATGTTTGGCGAACCCCAAACCATTACCAATTTAAATACCAAGCGGCAGATGGGGCTTGTTACCCAAGAAATCACAATCTTTACGGATTTAACAGCAATCGAAAATTTGCGCTATTTCGGAGGATTATACGGGCTTAAAGGGGCGGAGCTTTCAGATAATGTAAAAGCCGTACTGGAGTTTGTTGGTCTTTCTGAACACGGAAAAAAATACCCCAGCAAATTTTCAGGCGGGATGCAAAGGAGGCTCAATATAGCCTGCGCTTTGGTACACAAGCCTAAATTCCTTATTATGGACGAACCAACCGTAGGTATCGATCCCCAATCCCGCAATCATATTCTTGAATCCGTAAAAAAAATTGCAAAGCAGGGTACGACAGTGCTGTATATACATCCCACTATATGGAGGAGGTTCAAGCCATCAGCAGTCGCATATCCATTATGGATGTGGGTCGGGTAATAGCGGAAGGAACGTTAGATGAACTGGTGAGCAGAATCCAGCACGAGGAAAAAACACTGTTTACGGCAGTACAATTCTCTGATAACTTGACAGAGGATTTAAGGGCAATCGCTGGAATTAAAAACGTGGCGCTAAAAGGCAATGCTTATGAAGTTATTTCAACGGCGGGCAGCGGCAACCTCAACCGCATCATTGAAATTGCCCAGCGGCACGGAGGAGTAACGGACGTTTCCGTAGTCAAGCCTACATTAGAGGATGTTTTCCTAACGCTGACGGGTAAGAGCTTAAGAGACGGCGGCGAAAGCGGGGTGAAATAGATGACGGGTCTTGTGTTTAGGCATTACCTAAAAAGGACATTAACCGAACCTGTGGGCATAGGGATTATAACAGGCTTGCCTACGCTGCTGATTTTCATTCTAAATTCGGTTATGATGGGTCAGATACCGGAAAATGTGCCGTATATGTGGCAGGGCTACAATATGGTGTCCACCCATATTGCCATTATGTTCATGGTAACCTTCCAATTTTTTGGCGGCAACGTGTTATTAGACCATATTCACGCGGATTTCAGAGGTGACAGACGTTGGCGTATATTTTCCATGCCCGTTAAAACCAATGACTATGTATTCGGAATATTGGCGGCCTGCTTTGTATTTTGCATTGTACAGGGCGCGTTGGTTATCGGTATATCCGCTGTGTTTTTGGATGTTTACTGGGGCAATCCGTGGATACTGATTGCAACATTATTTGCATGCGCGGGCCTGGCACAACTTTTATATATGCTGCTGTTTTTACTGTTCCCCAAAAAAGGAACGATTGAGGGTTTGGCACAGGTAATCATCTTTGCCATGATGTTTGCAAGTGGTTGGATTGGCATCAATATGGACGGCACTGCTGGCAGTACTGGAACGGCGTTCAACAATTTCTTTACCCAATACGGCACACCTATTTCTCTTGCCAGAAACGCCATTACCAATTCTGGTTTTTTGGGTAAAGATATTGACAATGCCATTTTAAGCGTGGGAATCCTTTATGTCCTTTTGATTGCGCTTGCCGTCGCGGTGGCTCTGATAGGCAAACATAAAGGCTTCGCTCCGAGCAAAAATGCTGTCGCGGCATCCGCCATTTCCACTCCCGTAAAAGGACTCGCAGGAAAAAAAGCAAAAGCAGAGCCACAAATTCAAGACACAGTATATATTACCAAGCAAATAGATTTGTTACTGACTACCCCGTCTAAGGTTCACGGAAGTCAGCTTACAATTTTCAAATATGCTTTGCTTCGCGCCTACCGCAACCCGGTGTCGATCATACTAAACGCCGCTCTACCTTTGGTGGTTATCTTAATACCCGGCTTGTGGCAGGGGGAAGAACCTTTCGGGTTTTCCATAATTGGCGTTATGTTAATGTACGGCTCATTTACGGCGGCTCGCGGCATATTGAATGATAAATTGGATGGTACGATAACCCGCATACTCACATCCCCGATAACGTCCTTCCAGTATCTCGCGCAAAACCTGATGGCGGCTATGACACCACTAATGGCGCAGATTCTTGCTGTTTGTATAATCGGCGGTATGTTATACGAATGGGAAACAGGTTTCACATTATCAGTTATGCTAATATATTTCCTTTTTGCTGCGGCTTCTGTTGCGTTCTTGTACGCTTGGAGTTGTCTGTTCAAAGAGAAAGAAACAAGCTATGCCATATTTTCAGTGCTGATGTCGTTAGTGGCAATGGTAGGCGGGTTATTCCTGCCTTTGGCAATCCTGCCCGACGCGCTTCGCTATGTCGGTGCGTTGTTCACCGGCATTTTGGGTGTCAAACGGTATTTTATACCTTCACGGCGGCAACGCTATGGGAACATATTGGATTTCGATAGCAGCTTTAATAATGTTTTCAATGTTGTATATGGTGTTTGGAAGTAAGAGGAGAATCATATAAATGCAATCGCCGAAGATTCTGTTTGTTATCTGCAAAATGATTGGGTTTGGCCTGTTGTTTGCAAGCTGGATAGAAACCGGCGAAGCAACAGGCTTTTTTCCAATTATGGCGTTAGGGATTATGACGGCGCTTAGATACCGAGTTACGAAATTACGGTATACGATTATAATTGACGGCGTTATTTTATTATTTTTAGCGCATCACCTTATTTTAAGCCTTTTTGTGACGTCCGAGTTATTCTACAGGGCTTGGGAGGACGAACGGGCGCGCGGACTGAAACTGCGCGATATAGAAGCGAACAGATACTATAAGCTTGAACAACTACAAGGTGATTTGCTTACTGCAACGGCTCAGGTAGAGCGAATGAGCGCCGTCTCCGAACGGGCGCGAATTGCCCGTGATATTCACGATAATGCGGGACATGAAATCGTTGCCGCTTATATATCGCTTCAAACGGCAAGGACAATGCTTGACTCAGAAAACACCGACACGCTTGAATTATACGACGCAGCACTAGAGCGATTGAACAGAGGTGTAAATAAAATCCGAGAGGCGGTTCACAATTTATCAACCGTCGATTTAATCGGTGTTGAGGGCTTACGAGAGAAATGCTGCAGTTTTCCTGTTTGTCAAGTCTCTTTTCAAGTTCACGGCGATACAACGCGTGTTCCGATGTATGGTTGGAATATGCTTGAATCTTGCCTGAGCGAAAGCCTTACAAACATAGCGCGTCATTCTGCGGCGAAACAAGTAACAGTCGATTTAGTAGCAACACCGCATATTGTAAGGCTGTGTATTGAGAACGATGGCATTTTAAAAAATGTGAATACGGCGGGAACAGGGCTACGAAATTTGCGACACAGAGCAGCGGCAATCGGCGGCAGTTTGTCTGTAGATGCGGGAGAGATTTTTAGAATGATATGCGTGATACCCATTCATGATAGTTTGGAGAAGCAAAATGAAATTATTAATTGTTGATGATGATGCTTTGATTTTGAAAAGTCTATCCATCGCTCTTTCGCGCGAGGACGACATTGAGATAATCGGCTGCGCGTCGGACGGTGCGGAAGCCTTGAAAATATGTGGCGAACAGCAACCCGACATTGCGTTGATGGATATTCGTATGCCGGGCGTTGACGGAATTGCCGCCACACGACTTATCAAACAGCGTTACCCGAATGTGCGGATTATGATGCTGACGACATTCGATGATAAGCCCAATATACAGCAGGCACTATCGGCGGGAGCGGACGGTTATTTGATTAAAACAGATAAGGTTTCGGATATAGCCGGAAAACTGCGGGTTATGATGGACGGCACGGGCGTTTTGGGCGCAGATGTATTGAAAAAGCTGACGAAAACAGAAAATCTCGATCTTGACAAACTAACAGTGAGAGAACGCGACATAACACGTCTTATCGCGCAGGGTTTAACAAACAAGGAAATTGCCGCACAGCTTTATTTAGGTGAAGGTACGGTACGTAATAATATTGTCGTCATCATGGAGAAGCTGTGTGTTACGAACCGTACACAGTTAGGTATGATATATTATGAGAAAATGTAAATGTTTCATCATGGAGGCCAAAGCAAATATGGCTCCATGGGAACAGAAACGAAAAAGGCCATTGATAAGGTCAAGGGACCTTAGCGTTTGGTCACATTCCCTGACCACCACGTCGGAGCAAAGTAGCGCTTTGCTCTATAGCTTGTCCTCGTGCACAATTAACCTTTTTGTTGCTTTTCTGCTTATCTTCTAGCCGCTTGATGTCTGACTGTATCGCAGCGATGCGTATTTTGACCGAGATACCTCACCAATGCCCCAAGGCAAAGGCACATACAGAAATCACAGGGCTTATCGCACCACTGATTATTCAATACTCTGACAGACTGCAATGTTATCGGAGAACCCACAGTCGGCAAATCCGCGGTTTTAAACACCAGGCAGTTATCGGCGACATTGTAGTCAATTCCGGGCTGGTTGACAGCGTTAACCAGAAGGTTTTGGTATGTTGTCAGCCGAGGCGAAAGAATCCCTTGTCCATACGGGGTTATATCAGCGCCTGAACAACAAACCCTGCTTTTATCTGCTAAATTATCATATTGATAATCTTCCACTTGAAGAGATAAGCCGCATGCGTCTAAAATCGCAATTGATTCAAGTATAATCGATCGCCCTTTTTGCGGAATATCATCAGTCAGAAACGTCAGCAGGCCTTCTTCTACAATGTAGTTCTTCTTCGGCTGCAAAACACCGTTAACGAAAAGATTGTAATATGATACCTCGCACGGCCCTGGAATACCGCTTGTGCTGTATTCTTGTAACGCATCGTCGTCTGAATATTGGCGCTTTAGCCCATCAGCGATGGTATAATATTGTCTGTCCGTAAAATTGACGCGACTCTTCCCCATAAATGTGATAAATATGATAATGATTGTTGCGCCCTGCGTCGGCAAATCTTCAGTCAGAAATTCCAATCTTCCCTTTGTCATCACATAGTTGACTTTCGGCTGCAGCACACCGTTGACGTACAGATTATAGTTTGACACTTCATCGGGTGACAATATGCCTCTGTCGCCGTACTTTATAAGCTCATCTGAATTTGTATACACTCTTTTTGTTCCATCCGAAATGGCGGTATATTGGTAAACCTCCGCTTTAATCGGATCGACTCCATGAATCATGCAGGTTCTGCTCAGCATCTTGACAGAAGCCTTCATCTCGCTGGCGGAGTCCGCGCTGGTCTTCATGATTGTTTCCTCAGATGCAATGACTCTTGTTTCAATATTGACAATAATCCTGACATAATCTTTATATCCGCATCTAAAATACGCTGCGCGGCATGTGAGGTTGTTGACAGTGAATTTTAAAACCGTGCATTCTGGCGCGCAAATCCATAGCTGCTGTATAATCTTAAATGGGATGGGTGCGGAAAGGTTCCATTCATCGATACAGAAGGATACATATCCTTCAATCAAGATGATTGCCCTGCTGACATTCACAACCTTCCCCGACATCAGACGCACACGCCGCAAAAAGCGATTTTCAGGTGATGTCAGTTCAGTGAACCGAACTGAATTCTGTTCGTATGGATTCAGAATATTTCCGTTTCTATCACATAATCTGCATATGATTATTGGGGTGTATTTGATCATATTCTTCCTCTGTTCATCTCTATTTATATGTATGATTCACAAACGCCCTGTGTAATATAATATGTATTTAAATATGTAAAGTTACCACCGCGATTAATATGGAAGCATCGGGTTAAACAGTGCTTTCCAAATTCAGGGTGAAAAATTTAGCCTGATGTAGATCCTTCACCGTTATTCTTGTTTCAAATAGATATCTGTGATTGCTTCACGCTCAATCAAAGCCTGTGCAATAAAAAAATCGGTCTCATTATCAATGTCCACGGAACGCTCTTTGGGCATCACATATCCGTAACAGCCGTTCTGATACAAATTGTGTGTGTCTTCTATGAACGATGTTCTGGCGATATATATAGCCCCATTGATTCGGTAATAAACGTCATGTTCTTGTCTTGGTCTGCTTGCGTATGGATGAATAAAGCCATCTAGCGAGCCGTCTTTGGGCAAATGGTTGCACAAGAGCGGAGAATGATCAGTTTCGCAGAGGGACACCACCGCGCGCGCGTTCTTTCTGACAAGCAACTGATATGCGCGTATGATATCCTGCGCCGTACGCAGCGGAGATGTCGGCTGCAGCAACGCGACCGTGTCAAACTCCCGGCCTGCTTCGCGGTATTTTTGCAGCGCCTCACGCACGACATCAAAAGAACCAGCTGCATCTCCGGCCAGCTCAGCGCTGCGTAAAAAAGGCACGCTGGCACCGTATTCTATGCCGATCCGTGCGTATTCTGCAGAATCCGTGGATAAGTATATCGCATGAAACAGGCCGCTTTTCTTTGCCGCAAGCACCGTATATGCCAATAGCGGTTTGCCGGCCATCGGCCTGATATTTTTGTCGGGTAAACCTTTTGAGCCGCTCCTTGCGGGTATTACAGCCAGATTCATGGCCAATTCTCACACCTCGAATACAATATCAAAAAACTTTTTCTTCAGATCCGGCGGACCGGTAAGCAGCCTCTTTCGGATAATCTCAGTGGCTATGCGTGAAGTGTTGCCGCCTGTGTAGAGGTTTTGTTTCCCGCGCGCTATCCGAGTAAATTCGTCCGATAATGCACTGTCCATCGCATTGGAAATTGCGTCCTTCTCGGGCTCCGTGTTGATCACGCTTGGGGCTTGCAGCCGTCCCTTCTGCCGATCACCAATATTGACCGTCGGTATGCCAAGCGAAGGCGCCTCGATGATACCGCTCGATGAATTGCCTATAATCGCTTTTGCGCAGCGTAAAGCTGATAAATAATTCACCCTGCCGAGGGAAGCGGTAACATAAACGTTGTCTCTCTTTTTGCCATACTGTTCCCACAGGCGGTTGATCTCACACCCGCCCGCGTCTGCGTTTGCTTTCGTAACGATAAATCCCATTTTCGGATAGGCATCCATCGCTTCCATCAGTTCCTTAACCTGCGCTCCCGCGGTATTATGCTCAGTCGTTACCGCATGAAAGCACACAATACAATACGGCCGCGTCTGAAGCTCAAAGCCGATGTCCTGTTCCAAAGCAGCCAGCGATACCAAGGATGCGTTCATGACATTTTCAACGCCGAGAGCACCAACGTTATAAACCCTGTCCGGGTCTTCACCCAGCTGTATCACGCGCCTGCGGTAGGGCTCACAGCTCACAAAATGAAGCCAGCTCATTTTAGTAATGGCGTGCCTGTAGCATTCGTCGATGGCTCCCTGTGTGGTTTCTCCTCCATGAAAATGCGCAATGGGAATACGCTTATTGACGGCAGCACAGCACACCGCAAGCGTCTCGAATCTGTCCCCCACAACAATGAGCAGATCAGGTGTAAATTGCTCGAAATACGCGCCAAATTCAATCAGTGCTTTTCCCATGGTCTCACTCATCGCTTTTGGCGTATCCCCGTCAGACAGTATCACTACTTTTTGATGGATCGTAAACCCATCGTTTTCAATCTCGTGGTAGGTATTTGCGAATTCACTGCTCAAATGCATGCCCGACGCAACGATGCGCAGGCTTAGCATTTTTTCTTCCTGCAGGCAGCTCAGCAACGGCTTCAAAATGCCATAATCCGCCCGTGTCGTGGTCAACACACACACTGTTTTAATCATATTCAATGGACTCATCCTTGGCATAATCTCTGTTCGCCTTTTGACCCATAATCAATGGCCATTCCATTGGATTGATGCCATTCGCCGGGCGTTTTGTCGTCAGGTTTTCGGAAGTCAGAGTCTCCCCTTTTCCAATGTGCCTGGCTGCAACAATACTCTTGCGGGCGACGATGATATTTGGTTTCTCCGACTCCGTAGGGCTTTTGATGCCGGTACCCATCGCCGTTTCGATTTTTCTGATGCCGGCAACCAACTCACAAAGCTCTCTGGGATTAAGGCTCGCTTTATGATCCGGCCCTTGCATGTTCTTATCAAGCGTAAAATGCTTTTCAATCATACAAGCACCCATTACCACAGCCGCCAATGCAATTTCAATGCCTTTCGTATGGTCCGAATAACCAACCGGAAGACCGAAAGCATCTGACATCGTTCGCATCGCCAACAGATTCGCATCTTGCGGCGGTGTCGGGTATTGCGTGTTACAATGCAGCAGTGTGATCGGCCCGCTGCCATTTTGCCAAAGCAGATTGACGGCTTGCTCCACCTCACAGAGAGTCGACATGCCTGTGGAAAGCACAACCGGCTTTCCGGTACGGGCCAGCGCTACAAGGCAGGGGTAATTCGTGATTTCTCCCGACGATATCTTCCAGAACGGCATATCAAGCGTAGAGAGAAATTCAATGCTTTCCATATCAAAAGGGGTGGATATAAAATCCGTATCGGCTGCTTTGCAGTAGTCATACAGTTTTTGAAACTGTTCAAAGGACAGCTCCAAGCGCTTCAGCATCTCAAGCTGTGTTTCACCATTGCTTTCGATTTGATACCGTGCCTTTTGCGCTTGCTTGGTGATCATGCTTTCAGCCTTGAATGTCTGAAATTTGACCGCGTTCACGCCGCAGGATACCGCTGCATCCACTAGTTCTTTTGCAATGCTGAGGCTCCCGTTATGGTTAACGCCTGCTTCTGCCATAATGTAAACCATGCGCTTGCCCCCTTAGCCCTCACGTTTGTTTAATTGGTTTGGCAGGTATGCCGACGGCGGTGCATCTCGGCGGTATATGGTCGATGGCAACCGCTCCGGCTCCGAGGACTGCACCTTCACCAATATTGACACCTTCTATCACGACAGCACCAATGCCAATGTGCACTTTCGCCCCCACCTTCACATTGCCAGCCAGACACGCACCCGTAGCCACATGGACAAAATCACCCAATTTACAGTCATGCTCGATAACCGCAGCTGTGTTGACTATGGCGCACGCGCCTATGCTGGCCTGTGCATTGATCAGTGCCCTTTTCCCAACAAATACACCTGAAGCCAACACCGCGCTTTCCGACACAGCGGCTGTTGGATCGATTATGGTGGGAAATGCAAAACCGATTTGTTTCAGCCGCTGATAGATTCGAATGCGCTTTGAAGCGTCTCCCACACTGCCCACGGCGATAAATGCGTTTTGACAGCCCGCTTTGTAAATAGGCTCCCAATCGTCATCGGTTGCTGCAATCGGAATCCCCATCACACGAAGACCAACCCGCGAAGGTAAATCACTCAGCGTGATATTGCCATACTTACTGCGGGGCAATGCATCCAGTACTGACATGCAATGCCCGCCTGCCCCGATAATCAACAGCGAGTCTCCCATGTCACATACCCTTCTTTCGTTATTGTATATATATAAATCCGATGTAAAAAGAGGGCTGCCATAATGGGAAACCCTCTATTATCACTAAGGAATAGCAACAAGCGACGACACAAGTGCCGATACCACGACTTCTACGTCAGCATTGTAGGTTTGAAGCGTAATCGGGTAACCCGATATTAACGTTAATCCACCATTTTCGGGACCAGTTATCACCACTGCATCAGAAGTGATTGTATACAGCCCGGACTGTTGTAAAACGCCGTTGACGCTAAGGAGATTTAATCCCTGCGCCGTTGGAAAAGCCGTGGCAGTGGTTCCATCCCCTTCAAGCCACGTCGAAACTTCAAGCGAAAAAGCGCTTCCAGATTCAATTTCAACAGTGCTTGATATCGTACGAAAATAAGCGTTTGCTATCTGACTCGTTGCTGCGCTTATACTGGGAAAAGGTTCACTCGCTAATCTAAAAAGTTGTAACGCCACTTTATTCTCTCCTTTCCAAGCAGTTTAAAATTCCCGAACCTGCACACCGGACTCAAATGATTCGGGTCAATCACTAGTATTTTATGCATGAATACCGCATTATGATATCATTTAGGCCTTCTTTATACCTTCACCAATCAGACTTTCCGAATCGCCAGTATTTCTTCCCGCATCTTCTTAATCGAGGATATACTGATTTTGGGTTTTGGTACACAGACGTTTGGGGAGCTGCACAGAATAAGACATGTCTCCAAATCTTTTTGCGCTTCTGCATCCCTGCCCAGCCTGCGGTACAATTCTGCGCGCAAAACATGCAGCTCGGTGAAGTATGGAAACAGCCAAATGCCTTCACCCAACACTTCTTCGGCCGCTTCATGCCGCAAAAGTGCCATAAAGCAAAGGCCAAGACATTTATACAGATGCGGCGCATAAAGGTACCCGCCGCAAAGAGCAAGACGCGAAAGCTCAAGAGAAGCGGCGCTCTCTTTATATTTTTCCTGATTCAATAGCTCGATCCCTTGAATATACCGTATATAACCATCCTGCGGCCGCTCCTCTATGTCCTTCTTCAATAGCCGTACCCTTTCTTGCTCTTGCCATCCGGGAGCGGCTGTTAAGCTGCGTATGATATTGATGCTGCCGCTGAGTATTGAATACAACTCCTCTTCGGGTATATATTCAAAGGAGCGGTACTTGTAACGGTAATTCTTTCGATTGCGAAGCAAGCGAAGAGACAGTGTCGGGCAGACTTCATTTTGATTCTCTCCGCTGTCATCTGCACTTATCAGGTAGCCTTCGGCAACGGGGTTTTGTATCAGAAGCAAAAGCTCGCTATGCTGAGCGCGGGATATTGTTTCATCCGCCTGCAAAAACAGAACCCAATCTCCTAACGCATGCTCCATGCAGAAATTCTTGATTTTGCTGAAATCGTCCTCCCACTTGGGGTAGCAGACTGCTGCACCGGCCTGCTTCGCAAGCTCCGGGGTACGGTCTTGCGAACCTAAGTCTGCCACTATGATTTCATCAGCCGCTCCTTCCATATTTATAATACATCCGGGAAGAAAAGATTCATCATCCTTCGTTATGATGCACAGGCTCAGCTTTTTCTGTTTCGCATTCATTTCATACCACCTCTTCTTTCAGTTCATCACGAACATCCGCAAGGGATAGCGCCGCTTCATCAAAGGTGACGGCAAGGCTTTGTCCAATCACCCTAAGGTCGCGAAAAAACTGTCTGTGAAGCTCAAAAACCTGGGCTCTTTTTTTCTGTGTATCAATGATGCCACTCCGACTGATTAAATAAGAGTACGCACACAGCATACGCTGGGAAAAGAACCCGCACAAGTCATCTTGTCTGTAGCGGTAAAACGAAGCCAGATTATTCTTATACGATTCATCAAGAATATCCTGATACTTCGCCTCATCCTTCCCTGCACACAATACCATCATCCTTTCACACGCCAGCTTTTTCATATTCGCCTCGCGCGCCAGTTCGCGGAAGTACGCGGCATAATGCTCGATATCCGCAATCATATTATCAAGAAGCATAACGCGCTCCGTTATGTTAATCTTTTCTCTCTCTTTCGTGATCATATTTGCGACCCGATTGGGTATCGGCTTCGTGCAATACTGCCCGATCAATTCTGAAAGCTTTGCCCGCTTTGTTCCCTGTATAATCGCACCGCCTTCTGTTGCATTGAAGAAACGATGCTCCGAATGCTTGGAGATGATGCTTTCCATGATGGATCGGAATTTAATCCATATCTGGTTTGTGGGAACTGGTTGCCCTTCATTGCCCTCAACATAAACCGTGGGTAATGAATGATAGGCATCTCTTACCCGCTTGCCTTTTTCCTGCATAGAGACTGCATCCTTGCTGTGCGTTGCGCCACTGTGTCCATAGCAAAGATCCTGTCCGACAAAGATGATAGGATCGGCGCCAAGGTATATGGCGGCAGACACCGCAAGGTGCGCCACGCTCGCGCCTGAATCCAACTCGCTTCCGTCACCCAAATGCCGGTTAAACCAGCGATTGAGCCCTTCTCCCTTTCTGAAAATAGGCATCGTTTCGCCTGCAAAAGCGTGAAAAATGCGGGGATCAACCATCCCAAGCGCAAACAGCGTAATGTCGGGCGAATGATTCTGGTTCTCAAAATGGAAGAAGTAATTTGTTTTTGTCCGCTCCAGCGCGCATACAATATCCGGCTTGATTCCGTTTTTCGCAAGCGGCACGATAGCGGATTCAGCGCATAGCATCAGGCACTTGCCTTGAATTTGCCGCAGCAGCGGTATGCTTTTATCCAGCGATGGTCCGTTGGATACGATAATAGCCGCTGTACCGGCGTACTTATCTTTCAAACTGCTCAGGTATGGGCTTTTGAGAAATTCAATTGTATTGCAAAGAAGATTACGCAGCCCTGTTATATCGTCCTGATGGCTGTTGCCTATGCATGATGTAATCAATGACAGCTGGTCAAAGACGCGCCGATGAATTAGCAAATACTCCTTTTTGAAATTTCTTGATGCGGCATAGGTAAAAATGACCGTCGGAATGATGGTAATATCGAAAAGGATCATGCTGAACAAATCAACAAGCGGTTTTGTTATGCTGGATTCATTCCCGATCAGGAATACGATTTTTTGCGTTTCAAACAAAGGAGACAGATCAAAATAGTTGAGCATGGCCTTGAACACACAGAGTTCCCATTCAAAAACAATGACAAGGGCTTGGGGCGGTTTTTGTTCAAACAGTTCAAAAAGCGCGTAACCAAAGCCGCAGCCGTAAAGGAAAATAACAGCCGAATCTTGCAGCCCTATCGCCTGGCTCCATGCCTTGGCTTCCCGAACCGGATGTGTGCTTGTTATGTGGAAGCTGATATCATCACGGCGGTATCGGCAGATCGGATAGCCTTCTTCATTGTAAGTGACATCTATTTTCTCCCTGACTTCATTTTCCGAGATATTCGATACGGCATCTTTAAGCCACCGCGGCAGCAACGCAAGGTTTTTATGATACATTCCTTCGGTTTCATTTGGTTTCGCAATATTCAAGCGCCCTCACTCCCTTTCATCCATTTCACAGCCATGGGGCACAGCACATCCTCCAATAAATCACCCATACCGGTAATATCCTGATTGCGTATATAAGCATGCAATGATTTCACAGCGGGCAGAAGCTGGCTCAACTCAATCTGAGGCTGCTGCGCATTTTGGTCGCACTCCACCATTTTTTCGAGCTCGAACACCGCAGACAGTGTATCTTCTATACCGTCGGCGTCCTCTCCGCGGCGCAAATGCTCGTATGCCTTTCGCAAAAAATCATACAGACGTTCACAATCTGCTTCGCGCATAACCGGCTTTGAATTCGATATCATTTCATTCATTGATCAATTCCCTCCATCCGCGCAGCTGATAAATTGCAAGGTTGTACAAAGTGCTGAAAACCTGGGTTTCAACCACGGTGATGAACCTGCACAGTATTTCGTTCTCTTCTTTTTCTTCCGTTTCCGATAAAACCACTTCTTTTAACAATTCAATCTCCGTCTTGATTGCGGTAATCAAGCTGCGAAACTCCAGTAGCTCTGAGCTTGCCATCTCGGCTTTCCTCCAATCTCTGTTTTTTTGAGCCATTGTAATTAACCAAATATCTTGTCATAATCTTTGCATGCGTGGCTAAAGCTTTTCATACCGCCTATGTCAATCCAATACTCTCTGATAGGGAATATGCAGACAGGTTCTTTTTTCTGCAGAAGCACTGTAAACAGATTGTTCATATCGAAATAGGCGTTCTTCGGCACGTCACTGAGCACTTTCTGATTCATCACATATATCCCTGCATTAATAAAGCTTGAAAAGACTGGCTTTTCTTCAAATCCCACCAGATAATCTTGGCTCACCTTGATGAGCCCGTATGGCACCTGAAAGCCATAGGTCGCTACGGCGATTGTCGCCGCGGCATGGTGCTCACGATGAAAATCGATGAGCTGTTTGAAGCAAAGCTTGGTTAGAATGTCGCCGTTAAGCACAATGATCGGTGCCATAGTCTCAAACGAAAACAGACTGAGTGAACCTGCCGTGCCCATCCGCTTTTTTTCATCGATATAGCAAATTGTTGCCCCCATTTTTGAACCATCACCGAAGTAATCTTTGATCTGCTCGGATTTGTAATTGACTGATATACAAAAACGGGTGAATCCCTGCTTTTGAAATTGTTCCAGCATTATTTGAAGCAGCGGCTTATTACCGATTTTGAGCATGGGCTTTGGGCAATCATCAGTGAGCGGCTTCAGCCGTTTCCCGCATCCACCTGCCATGATAACGACCCAGTTTTCGTGGATGGGTTCTGCCATCTGCTCCTCTAGCCGTTCTACCCCGACGACATGCCTCCCCTCGTCTATCACCGGCAGATGACGTATTTTATTGGCCTTAAGTATATCGATGATGCTTTTTTTATCCTCCATTTGAGGTATTGTGACCGGTTGTGGGTTCATAATCTTTCTGACTGGACTGCTCAAAGGGATCTCTTTTAATATGCCGCGGCGGATATCACCGTCGGTAACAGTACCCAGCAGTATCCCTTCTTCATCCGTCACAATGGCAATTTGCCGGGAATCCTGGTCAATTAATTCAATCACCTTATAAATCTGCATATCAGGAGAAATCAGCGTTTTTTTCCATCCTTCCATGGCACACCTCCGAATCCCGGGCTTTTTCAGTACGGATTCATTCTAAACGCCTGTTACTATATTATTGATGATAGATGTATTTGGTGATAGTGATCCCACACATGCTGCGCAACAGTACAATTGGATATTCGTCTTTTCCATATGTCCCGAACTGCACTTGGTATTTTTATAAAATGCAGATCATGATTTTTTACATACTGTTTTCCGATAATAGAAACGGTTTTCCAAGCTTGGCACTGCTCGGAATATTGATTATGCGCTGCTGCAGACTCTCTGCTGTGGACAAATCCATTTGCGGATAATCCAAGAACATGGGCAGTTTGCTCATCAATGTCCATATAGGGCGCGTCTGAATCCCCTGACGATTTGTTTCTTCCAGAATAGCATCGCGCAGCGGTGCGTTGTCTTCCGAGAGTATCAGCGCATTGAGCCAGTAATTGCTTCTGGCATAGGAAGGCTCAGAAAAAAAACGGATGCCCGAAATACCCGCGAAGGCCTTATTGTATGCCTCTGCCAGCGCCCGCTTCAGACAGACGAATTTCTTGATCTGCTCCATTTGCGCGCAGCCTAGCGCTGCATTCAGATTCGGCATTCTGAAATTATAGCCGATTTCGTCGTGCACAAACGCCCAGCGGTGCTGCAGTTTAGCCGTTGTTGTCAGGTGTTTTGCCTTATGGTAAAGCGTTTCATCATTTGTTAATATTGCGCCTCCTCCGCCTGTCGTCACAATCTTGTTACCGTTAAAGCTGAGGGCAGCCAGCTTTCCAAATCTGCCTGTATGGATATTCTGATAAAGCGATCCAAGCGATTCCGCGGCGTCTTCAATGAGTATGAGTTTATAATTGTTGCAGATACGCATAATTTGCTCAAGTTGCACGGGATGCCCAAAGGTGTGCATAACAATCAGCGCGCGGATCGGCCGTCCCGTTCGCTTGTTATGGCAGATTCCGTTGCGCATTTGTGCTGTCTCTTTCAGATAACCGTCCAGTTTGTCCGCATCCACTCCCAGCGAATCCGTCTCGCTGTCCACCAGATGCGGTATTGCATCGCAGTAGCAAACAGCGTTCGCCGTAGCGACAAATGTCAGCGCTGGAATCAGCACCTCGTCTCCCGGCTTGACTTCCGCCAGCTTCAAACAGATTTGCAGTGCGGCTGTGCCGTTTACCACCGCTACGGCAAAGGCGGCTCCTGTATATCGGCAAAGGGCTGTTTCGAACTGATTCACGAAAGAACCGACAGAAGATACATATCCTGAATTGAGGCAGTTTATCACATATTCTTGTTCATTTCCTTCAAAAAGCGGCTCGTGCAGCGCTATCGGTTCGCTTCCTTTGCGCAACACTGTTTTCAGAACAGATGCTATCTGTGTTTCATGTATACTCATATCACATATCCGGAGGTTTTATACCGTTTCTGATTTTCAGCGTTAAGATACCAATCTGCCGTCAGCGCCAATCCTTTTCTAAAGCCGTCTTTTCCGCCGAATTCCGGCTCCCAGCCAAATAACCGTTCGGCCTTAGAAATATCGGCATACAGACGCTGAACCTCACTTTTTTCAGGGCGAATGCGCTTTTGATCCGTCACTGCTTCTATGTCCGCATTCATCACCTTCGCAATCATCAGGACAGTTTCGCCTATTGAAACCTCATAATTGCTGCCGATGTTGACTTCTTCTCCAAGCGCCTCATCACAGCAGGCAACCTCCCAAAATCCCCGCACCGTGTCATTCACAAAATTAAAATCCCTTGTGGGGACTAGTGAGCCAAGCTTAATGAAACGCTCTCCTTTCGCAATCTGTGTGATAATCGTTGGAATCACCGCGCGGCTGGACTGACGCGGACCATATGTGTTAAATGGACGGATAATCGAAACCGGAGTGGAAAACGAAAGATAAAACGAAAGTGCAAGCTGGTCTGCCGCAATCTTTGACGCGGCATAGGGGGACTGCGCCCTTAAGGGGTGCTTTTCTGAAATAGGGATAAACTGCGCTGTCCCATACACCTCGCTGGTTGACGTCTGTATAATGCGTTCCGTTTCCAACTCCCGTGCGGCCTGCAAAATATGCAGCGTTCCCTTGACGTTTGTATCAATATATGCGTCCGGCGAACAATAAGAAAAAGGTATTGCAACCAAAGCGGCCAGATGAAAAACCACGCTGCATCCCTGCAAAGCGGCCTTGACACGATAGGGGTCTCGAATATCTCCCTGAAACACTTCGATGCTGTCCTGAACATCTTTGGGGGAATGATCTAGCCACCCCCATGAATCAAACGAATTGTAATAGACAAAGGCTCTGACGCAACACCCTCTGCGAACCAGTTCTTCCGTCAGATGAGAACCAATAAAACCATCTGCACCGGTAATCAAAACCTTTCTACCAACCAAATCCATCTTTTTATCTCCGATGATTAACGTCATATATATTTATATGCCAGTTAATCAAATAGGAGTATTCCGTTTGCTTGTCGAGGATTTGACATTCAAATCTATATGGATTTTATGGCAAGTGAACAGGCCGCCGATCAGAATTGAAACGATTGTGCGCAGTTACTTGTGCAACAAATATTCGGTATCAGTTGCCTTTTAAAAATGATAAAACAGGTGGCATTGTATAGAAGTTCATCTAATCGCCCTAAGCCTGCTTTTTCGAAATCACTTGTTCGCCCATTATGATATTTGCGTCTTTTTCATTGCATATCCAGACTGGGCATTAAGGTAATGGCTGAATCGTCGCCCAACATTTTCGATATCGACTGTTTTGCAACAAGATTATAGTATGTTTTATCCTGATACGAATAATCAGCCTTCAACGGCCACTCTGCCAAAAGCCCCATGTTGTTTTGCACATAAGCGTTGCCTGAAAAAGAAGCTGGAAATTCCTGAGTCTGGCCGTCTGAGGCTCCCCAAATAAGCGCATACCTGGAAAGATAGAACACGTTATTTTCGACGACTATATTCTTGCTGGCTTTAGCTGGAAAATTGAGCATAAGGCTGCAATTGCCGTTATTGATCTCTCCTGCCTGCCCCCAGTCGTAATCGGGCGTCAGGTGAGACCATCCGTATCCCATATACAAATAATAATTATTTGTGATAGAAATATTATCAAATATCAGATTGCTGTCATTCCTTCTATACAGCGCCTCGTAATCGGCTATGTTGGAGCCTCCAGAACATCTTTCCACTAAGTTATCCTTGATGGCCATGTTGTATGCGTAACGATCTTTGGTGCTGAACCACGCACCGGTTTCTACATTAATTCCAAAATCATACAAATGGTGGACATAGTTGTTAACGACTACACTGTTAGTACCCTGCGCCAACAATATGCCGTCGCCACAGCGTATCACCGCAGCTTGATTGACGCCAACCCATGAACCGCTGAAGCCGGAGATTGTGCCCCCTATCCATGCAACCTCACAGTTCTGCACGATACAGTTGCTTACAACACTTACTCCGCCTCCGTTGCCGTACATAAGGCACAGATTATCGATTACGGAATTGGGACCTGTCTGAATTATAAAAATCCCGCCAACGTTTGAAGGTTCATTGCTTAAAAACTCTATCGATTGATAGACCTGCCCGGGGTTGCCCGCGTCGCACCGTAGATACAGCTTTCCCTTACTTAAATGCGGGCCTGCTTCTTCAAGAGAATATCCCGTATAATCCGGCGCGCTGAAGAAATGCAGATTGTCCAGCTTTGTTACATCAATCAGAGTATTGTCAATAAGATCTACGTATTCTTGGCCATTCCATATGGCGGTTCTTCGAGTCGCCCAGCTTTCTCCCTCATTGAACACGATTCCGCCGGTATCATACATGTCCTCATAGAACACCCATATATTGTCTGTCCCCTCCAGAAGCGTCCATTTTTCGGATTCTGCCCCGTTTTCTGGCGAGCCATATATTCTGGGTTTAGGTCCGGTTCCGTACGCAGAATATGTGATGTCCGATTTGTACCATAATATCCCGCGAAATACCCCTCCCCGTTCAAAAAACACCGCATCTCCGGGTTTAAACTCCGTATGGTTAACCTTATTTGTCGTTGCCCATGCGGTCTCGGGGGTTTTACCGTCGTTGCAATCATCGCCGGAATTCGAGACGTAATAAGACGTACCCGTCACCGTTATGTTTGTTTCCGAATTCAGAATCGCGTTGCGGCGCTCATCCGCCATTTTCAATATCGCGGCATCTTCTTCGGTTGGAACTCTGTCGGTGATCTGAAGAACTGAATCATAAAGCCTGAGCGCGGCGAGAAGGGCTTCGGTATATGTGAGCGGGTCGGAAGGGCGCATGGAATTCTTGTCGGGGTCATAGTCAAACACAAGCTTTTCGCTGAAAACGGATACCCTGCTCATCGAATAAAAATAGGCGGATACTCGGGCATCGGGCCATTGACCACCGTCAAACTCCGTGGGCTGATCCCAGTGTGGAAAAAGCGGATAGTTCATACTAAAATCATCCCACACCGTATCGCCAATGGTTTCATTCAATTGCACCCAGTTATAGTTTGTATTTACGTATTCTCCGCCCAGCGCCTGGGCGGCATAAAAAACCGCAAGCATTCCATCCTCACGCTTCATCGTTTTTTTGGATACACGCGCATCGAGAAACTGCGATTCCCACACTGCCAAAACGGATGAGTCTGCCATCTTAACCGCGTTATCCAGCATATCAAAGAATTGTTCATATGTTACGGTATCATCTTGTGCGTAGCTGCCGATGCCGATCGCCACCGCGCGCGCAAGCTCAGGATCACTGTACACTGGCGACGGAGTGTCTATTGGAGTCGGTATCGGCATAGATAGGTTATCGTTGGTTTGTGCTGGCTCAGGAGCTTGCTGCCCGCAAGCTTCTGATAAAAACACCAGCATGAAAACCAGTGCTATGCAAATGTATTTTTTCATGTATGACTCCTTTTGCTTTTCTGATGATTATTCTATTGCGTTTGGCTAAAAATATCAATCAGATGCTTTTTTATGTTATTACTGCATAGCAGCCTGTTACTCCTTATATAGTTATGGGCTGCCATGCCGCTGACATGGCATTACTTCCAGTTGACTCTCAATTCCATCGAGCCTATCAATATGATATCATCCTGCTCTAGCATATGCGGCTCTTTAACCGGAACCCCATTTAAATAGGTTCCGTTGGTCGAATTCAAATCTTCTATGTAGAGCTTATTATTGCTGATATAAATCCTGCAATGCTGACCTGATAAAAGCGTATCTTGTGCAAAAACAAGCTGTGATTTTGCGCTGCTTCGCCCCATTATCATTTGATCAATTAGTTCATATTTGTAGCTCTCATTTTCATTGATTCCCACCCTTGTTAGCTCCAATACGATCATATCAATTTCGGATTTGCAATTTGTCGTCTGATTACCCGTTGAGATTATCGATGCGTCTTGAGGCTCCTTTGAAGCATGCGCATTGTTTCTTTTATTAACCACAATAACAATAACAATAGCCGCTATGACCAAAACCGCAACAGCCGAAATGATAATCTGCCATGTGTTATCGGCTTTCGTCTCTTCCGATTCGTGAATTACACTCTCAGGTTCTGTTTCTGATTGTGTCGGTGAAGGTGACGGCGATGCACTTGGCTTCGCTGATATTTGTGATTGCATTACGCTTGTGCTTATCTCATAACCATCCGATGCTTGTCCTCTTCCTTCAACAGTCAAATGGATCTGCAGATAGCCCGGGTCTTTCATATCAGTCATCGATGAATAATTTGCATGCAGTATATAGCTGTTATTGATTGACTCAAAAATTCGGTCATATATATCCTGCTCAGTTACATCATCAAGCCCGTGAGTCAGGTCAAGACCGCCGGCAGAAATGCGCGCAAAGCTGCCCAATATTTTGGCTGATTCTATTTTTTTCTTATCGGATTTTTTGTCGAGCATGGCTATGGTATAAACCGGCAGATTCGCTTTCTCAATTTTATCAGTTACTTCTTCACGCGTATACCCTGTAGCATAGTAATCCTGTCCATCCGTCAGAATAATCAAACACCTCTTGGTTTGTACTGAACTGAACGTATTCAACGTATCCACTGCCTTTACTATTGATGCGAATAAATTTGTCTTTTCCGACGTTCTCTCTAGCGAACTGATTTGCTGCAATAATTGATCTTTATCCGATACAAACGGACTTATGCTGGCGCTGTTGCCAACTGTCATGATGCATGCATTGTCTTTTGCTCCCATGGATTCCGCAAATCTGTTCATGATATCTTTCATCTTGGATAATTTGCTTTTGCTGATAGAACCGGATACATCCACTAAGAACATCAGTGAAACGCCCTGATCCGCATCGTAAAAACACTCAACCGAATTAATGACCAATGGTTGATTGTCTAGCGTAACAGAAAGCTGATTGGGTGCGATTTCCACGTTTGTGTTGAAATAAACAGCCACATTCTCATCCTCAACGCTGTGGTTTTCCAGATGAATATAAACAGGCTCGTATGCATAGGCGCTCGAAAAAAGGCAAACAAACGCGGCTACAAAATATAATACTTTCTTCATAGGCTCCTCCAAATAACTAAATCATAATTGCAATAACAGAAAGATTATCGTTTCTGCCATCAATTCTTTTTCCGATGCGCGTTATCATGTATGAAACCCATTCATCGGCGCTGTTTGATTTTGATAAATCAATCTCCATCTCCGCCTCCCAAATGTATTCCCAAAATCCGTCGGTGCAAAGAAGAAACGCATCGCTGTTTTTGAACCTGTCTTGCGAAATAAAAATATCCGGCTGAATCATTCCTTTTGTACCAAGAGCTCGAAGCAGGCGGTTTCTGTCTTCATGAAACCTGATTTGTGAGGCTTCGATTGCCCCCGATAATACGGCCGTCTGGGTTACGCTGTGATCAATGGTTTGACTTATGATGCGTTGATTCCTATAGTGATAGATGCGCGTATCACCGATATGAGCCAACGCAAAACGTCCACGGCTAAAATATAGCGCGGCAGCGGTGCTTTTCATCTGACATGAAGCCGTTTGTTTGGATAAAATCGCATTATTTGCCTCGACGAAGTGCTCCAATATCAATTCTTTATCTATATCAGCGTTGGCAATAAAGCGGCAGGACAATATCTCTGTGACAATAGATGAAGCAGTATCGCCGCCTCCATGCATACCCAAGCCATCGGCCGCAATCGCAATAAGCTTGTCATTGGCCTGATAGATGAGTATGGCATCTTCATTTTGGGGCCTTCCCCCTATAGAAGAATGTTTTGCGACAGAGATGTTCATGTGATGCCTCATTATTGTTCTTGTGGTTATGACTGGCGCAGTTCAAACATCGTTTTTGTGGTTGCCAAATAGAACCTTTCCCCTGGCTTAATCTGTATACGTGAGCCGGGCTTTAGTCTTTCTCCATTCCAAAGAAAAGTTCCGTTGCTGGAATTTTCATCACAAAGCCATACGGCTTGGCCATCATAACTCAACGTACAATGCTTCCGACTGATTCCAGATGTATCACTTGGAAACAACAGATTGCAGTCCGCCGGATTTCTGCCAAAAACGATGCTCCCCTCGGCTAGCGTTATCGATTGACCCGTATACATGCCGCATAAACCGTGTAACACAGGCGTTCTTACGCTTCTTGCAGTGGGCTTGGTGGCTAGCGTAGCCGCTAGGATTTCGTTAATACCTGTTTTGATCAGCATCAACAGAATCGTCCAGCCAACAGCAAGCAATATCAGGTACTTCACATCTCCGATAGCCGGTATTAAGAAGATTTGAATACTGCTATCGTTATTGATAAAATGCAATATCACTGCGGCAGCAAAGAAGCCAGAGAATTTAATGTTGGCAAAGTGTTTTGCGCGAAGCCTTTCTGATTTTTTGATGCCTGCTAATGCGCCTGCGTATAAAGCAGCATAGAGCACATGCCCGCCCGGCGCCAGTATTCCCCTCACCAGAAGCGTATCGCCGCCGTATCCGAGATAATAGCCTGTCGTTTCTATAATCGCAAAACCGCAGCCGATAGCGCCGCCGATTAAGATGCCGTTTAAAGTGTACCGATACTTGGGCTTATGCAAAAAAATACAGACTGCCGCAAGCTTGGCGGGCTCCTCAACAAATGCCGCATATTGCGCCGGCGCGTTGTCGGACGCAAATGCTTCGTTTAATAAAATAGTGAATATTAGGGATAATGCGCCGCCGATGAGAATGACGAAAAGAATCTGATATAAAGGTATGTTGCGGGGAATATTCATTTCCCAATAAAATAGCAGCACCGCCAAGGGAATAATCGCTGCACCGGTGAGAACCTGAAGCACCAATGTAAACATACCATATCCCATTGATTCCATTATACACAGCAACAGAAAAAGCAAGAGTCCTACAGCAAGAACACGCATGAACACCCATGGCTTTCGCCATTCTTGCAGCATCATCGTTTCGCTTGGCGTTGTCGTTGATGTCCCCGCCAAAAACAGCTTTTCGCCGTCACTTTTCTGATGCTTTTTAAACACATCCGAAAAAACATCCTTAATGGACAAGGAGGACGTTTGAATCTTATTATAAAATTCCGTATTACCGCCGTATTTGCTCATAATTTTATGCTCTCAACAGCAATATTTATCCCACACTATACGCATTCAAAAATCACAGCTGTATAATTGTCCTGGTTGGCCTTTTTCTTTTTCATGATCAGCGCTTCTAGTTTCATCGCCGCCTTTTCCGCACTCAACTTTAAAGCGTCCTCCATCTCTTCTTCTGTCAGCGTCCGGTACACGCCGTCAGTCATCAAGACAACACGGTCGCCTTCAATAAGCAAAATCGGCTTTATGTTGCGATCAATTTTCTCCATGCATTCCATGCCGATATAACTTGTCAACGCTTCTCTTTGCGTATCTTCTTTGGCTTCTTGACAGGTGATTTCACCCCGTGCCGCTTTTTCATCCAGCTCAGACCCATAGTTGTGCTCACGGTTGACCTGAAACAGCGCGCCGCCGCGCATAAGATAGATTCGGCTGTCTCCAACGGATGTAAAAGAGAGTGTTCTGTCGTTTATGATAGCAGCGACAACTGTCGATCCGCTTTGCTCGTTCCCGCTTTGCGATAAACGCCTCACAACCTCTCTGTTCACATTCACTGTCATTTTGAGAAGTGCTTTGGATGCATCCGTACCCATCGATGATTTGGAAAAAGCGTTGAGCATGTACGAGGTGATAAACGCGCTGATCTCCGCGCCGTTTGACAACCCACCCATGCCGTCAGCCACCACCGCAAAAACGCCATTTGCCTTTATCAGTCGTTCATTAGAAATATCCGATATACCAAAAGCATCCTGCTGACTTTGCCTTGCACCTTTCTGATGAACATTGCCAACGCGAAGCTTACTCTGATTAACCATTCTTATTGGTGCTTCGCGGACAAGCTTTCCCGTTTGTTTGTTATGCATAAAAAAACGTATTTTTTCGCGGCCAGACGTTTTTTCTGCTCCTTCTTGTTCTTGTGTTTTGCCATCATCGTTGCCGCTGATGGTTTTTATCACAGCCATGTAAACGCCTCCCCGCATAAGGGGATAAAGATAAGCTTCGTGTTGCCAAGCTCAATCACATCATAAGCGGATAGCTGCACTGTGTTGAAAACAGCCTTTTCATTTACATGGACGATACTTCTGCCCTCGCCGGGTGAGAAGTAGTATGCTGTATTGCGCACATCGAAGCTGATTACCGCGTGGTTTTCACGCGAAATCGTATCATCGCCGCGTATGCAAATATCCATGTTTTCACCGCGGCCAATATAGTTGTTGTCGGCATGCATACGAAAATCGCGTCCTTTTTCTTTTCCTTCTATGCATACCAGCCAGCCTGCCACCGGATCGATACCCATTTCCTTCTTGATAACAGCCACCGTTCGCTCGGCTTCATCAGCCTTCGCCTCCGCTATCGGGCGTGTGCGGTCGGTATAGTCGCCTTGGCCGACGGGAACCGTTGCCCCGACGGTTTGTCCTGTCTCATCGGGCAGCCAAGCAGGCCTTGTGACATTGACGTTTGCCGAAGCGCTGTTGCAGTATGGGCATTCAGGCGTCCTCGACTGGTCATAAAAATGACCGTTGGGGCATTGTTTCATTTCCATTGTCTTGCCTCCGTATTGATATATTGCTTATAGAACTCTTCATTTTCGCAGTTACATGTATACGTGCTATGACAAATGCTTCTCGAGCTCCACGATGCTAACGGGTATTCAGACCATTTACTTTAACTTATACCTATAAACAGTACGCGTTTTGTAGTCAGAATCCTTGTGTCCTCCTTCAAAATTATCTTGCCACTCACCCCATGTATGAATCGCATCAAACATATTGTCTTGGTATTCCATCCCATTACGATTTGGGCATTCTCCATATTTTAGTTCTGACCACGCACCCCTGTTATAACCGAACCTATGTGTCCAATCTCCATTTTCATCACAATTCTCTTGGATCTCAATAAGATCACCTCCCAGCGACCGTGTGTTCTTGCCTGTCAGCCATTCGCTCCATTCTGTAACCTTTTTTTCTCTTTCTCTGTAACATGGAACCCATTCTACATTAATCAAATACGCATACTGCGTTTTTGATTCGATGTTATAAGCATCGTTTTTAATCCCGTTCGGCAGTTTTGTCATCCACTCCGACCATTTATTTGATACAGGAGCAACGGATGGCTTTGGAGTCGGCTTTGGAGTCGGCTTTGGAGTCGGTTTTTGAGTCGGCTTCGGCGTTGGTGTCAGCTTCGGCTCGGGTGTTGGCTTCGGCGTTGGTGTCAGCTTCGGCGTCGGCTCGGACGATAGCATATGTTCATTCGTTGCAGTCAGCTCGCTCTTTGCCTTCGCATCGGCCGCAGCCACACCATTCCTGTCGGCCGGTCCTGACCCAAAGCTGCCGGTTGCTGCCAATGCGCCACCTGTCGCAGCCAAAATAACCAACACTGAAGCCGCAGCTGCAACGATTTTTTTGATTTTCGGCAGCGCTTTGAACCGCTCAGCAATCGTCTTTTTATCTCCAGTCTGCACTTGTTCCTGCACTGCGTTTTCTTCGCTATGGGCTGTTTGGTTCTCATCCGTATTGCTTTTTCCCTGAGCCGGTGTGACCGGAATCACCATAGGTGCGGTCGTGCCGGTTACGGCACAAATTGCATCAAAAAGCTCCCCGACGCTCTGATACCGATCATGCTGCAGCACCGCCATGCCTTTCATCAGCGCGGCTTCCTGCTGCGACGATATGTATATGCCATGCTGAAGCGGTGCTGCGACTTCGTCACTTTGCAACCGCTCTATCGATTCCATAGGCGTTACGCCCGTGATCGCCTTATACATCGTCGCGCACAGCGCATACACGTCTGTCCATGGGCCCTGTACGCCGCGGCTGCGGTACTGCTCCTCCGGCGCGTATCCGGGCTTCAGCATCACAGAAAGGCTTCGGTTGCCGCTGTCCGAAAAATCTCTTGCCGCTCCAAAATCCAGCAGCTTGACGTTACCTTCTTTCGTCACCATGATGTTGTCCGGGCTGATATCTCGGTGGATGATGCCCGCTATGTGAATTTCGGAGAGCGAGCGCATCAGCGGTTTCATCATCTCGAAGACCTGATCGGCGGGCAGCTTGCCGCCGGAATGCGAAAGCAGCTGCTTGAGCGTCTCGCCTTCCACGAATTCCATCACGATATAGGCCGTGCCGTTTTCGAGGAAGAAATCCTTAACCGACACGATACCCGGCAGCGCGTAGAATTTGGCGAGGCTTTTTGCTTCGTCCACAAACCTTGTACGTCCTTTGGTAAAGAATTGCGCCTTCTCACCCATATAAGGCGTCACCGTATTGGTCGTGGTGTTCTCCCTTGTCACAAAGCCCGTGGGATAGTATTCCTTGATGGCGATCTTAAGATCAAGATTCAAGTCCCACCCAAGATACGTGATGCCAAAGCCGCCTTCGCCCAGCACCCGCCCAACAAGATATTTTCCCGCAAGTATGGTGCGAAGCGGCAGGTGATGCGGCGATGCGGCATATGTGGTTTCATCGAAGCCGCAATGCAGGCAGGCGCCTTGTGCTTTCTTTTGTTGCAGACAGTTCATGCAGAGTCCGTCAATCATAATCGCGTTACTCCCAGTTTATTTAAATATTTATTTGAATACATTGCAACCGTCTGGCAACGAATCAAAGGTTGAATAATCGTCTATTGGATTGTCGCTGATTACCAGTATTTTTAGCTTATTCAGACCAAACAGAGGCTGGACATCACTGATCTGATTATTGTAAACATATAAGCTTGTTAAGTTCGTTAACTGGGATAGCACGCTGATATCGCTGATTTGATTATAGGGTATAAACAGATCAGTTAAATTTGTCAAACTGGATAATGCGCTGATATCGCTGATTTGATTACCGCCGATACTCAATATACTTAAGTTCGATAAATGGGAAAGCGCGTCAATATCGCTGATCCGGTTTTCGCTGAGGGATAGATTATTCAAGCTGATTAACCCGGACAGGGCGCTGATATTTTCGATCTGATTGCCGCACAGGTTCAGTATTGTCAGGTTTTTCAAACCGGATAAAGCAGTGATATCGCTTACCTTTTCGTTGTAAACAATAAGGCGGTTCAAGTTTTTAAAACGCACGATATCATTGATACTTTTTATATCCCCCGGTCCTACGCCATTATACAGGTCGTCATAATCGATCAACTCACGATCGGCACGCTCACCAATATTAAATGTAATTTCGTTTTTATTGATACATAACGATGTTATGCCCGCAAGATCCTCCTCAGTTAAATCTCCATCTGGCTTATTTATGTAGTTTCTGACCGCCTGTTCAATTATGGGTTCTGCCCACTTTCCCGTCTGTTCTGCCGATGTATCTTTTGTAACAGATACAATATGATTTTCCTCAGAGGGTGACTTAACCTCAGGGCCGATATTCTCATCCGCTTTGCTGTACACCATGGTATTATGTGAGTTCGTTGCAATTAAAACGATTACAGGTGTAAGGATGAGTACCAGAACAGCTGCCGCAATACCCCATATGAAGGCTTTGGACGTTTTTCTTTTTTCCTGCCTAAGCCCATTGCCGGTTTCATACCCGATGCCGTTTCCCACGGTTTGAGTATACGTGGAATGCGGCGCATTCAAATTGCGAGATAACTCTTCAATGGCTTGGTATCTGTTCTCCTGCAAAACCGCCATGCCCTTCATCAATGCCGCTTGCTGCTGCGGCAGAATGTCTGCACCAAGCTCCGATGGCGTTTTCACCTCATCAATCCTTGTCCGTTCAATCGATTCCATCGGCGTTATGCCCGTGATCGCTTTGTACATCGTCGCGCACAGCGCATACACGTCTGTCCATGGGCCCTGTATGCCGCAGCTGCGGTACTGCTCCTCTGGCGCGTACCCGGGTTTTAGCATCACCGAAAGGCTTCGGTTGCCGCTGTCCGAAAAATCCCTTGCCGCTCCGAAATCCAGCAGCTTGACGTTAC
>OBJA01000492.1_pt1 | contig 34126 bp, 32 predicted proteins | sample 1519751 | NCBI WGS metagenome assembly OBJA01 (sample SAMEA3881238, study PRJEB22517) | soil metagenome | biome: lake sediment; feature: soda lake sediment; material: sediment, water from around vicinity | place: India | collected 2013-12-23 | depth 3 m
CGAAAGATTATGGGTTACAGGGTACTAGGGTTTCAACGCAATAAAAATTCCGGCCTGGGCAATAGTGCCGTCACCCTGATCACCAACAAGATTCACCGGCAACCCGTAAAGAACTGCCCCCGGACCCTGATCGCTATTATCGAGATCACTGCTGTCACGGCGCAAGTCCGGTAACCCCGGAGTACCGCCACTGCCGCATAAACCTTCAAGGGCCACAAGAAAAGCAGAGGCAATAACATTGCCGGTTTCCTCCAATGCCGAACAGGCCATCTCACTGAAAACAGCGGTTCTTGGCGCTTCACCCACCAGAGAAGCGATCACTTGGCGAGCAGCAATGTCGCTCAACACCAGGGCAATGGTTCCGGACAGCCGCCCGGACAGGGTCAACACCACCTCTACTCCGTTACAACGCAATTGTCGTAAACACTGAGATGCTGCCGCTGAGGAATCAATAAATTCCTGCGCTTTAACATGGAGGGTTCCCCGGCCCAACATCTGCTGCAAAGATACCAGGGATGAGCGCACACTTTCCTCTATCAAGCGACTGTCGATGCTTGCTATGGCTTTTTCTGCGCTGATCATCATGCCCCTTTTTTACGCCTTTCAAGCAAGGATTGAAGATCCAGCAGGAAAATTCCCTGCCCGTCACCAAGGATGGTTCCACCATAACATCCGGGAATCTGATCAAAGGGCGGTGACAATCGCTGAACAAAGACCTCCTGCTGTCCCACCAGACGGTCAACCACCAGGCCGACCCTTCGCCCCATGACCTCCGACACCACCAGGGAAATGGACCCTTTCTGCGCCCTTTTGTTCTGGTTCAACATCTTGCGTAAAGACAACAATGGAATGAAGGCTTCCTGAAAATTGATCATAAGCTGCTTGCCGCTGCTGTGGATTTCTGCCGGACTGATTTCCATTGCCTGGATAACGCGGGTGATTGGAATTGCCATGCGCGCACCATCGGATTCAATCAGCAGCACCCTGATAATGGCCAGGGACAGGGGCAGTTTCAAGGTAATACTGGTTCCTTCTCCCGGTGTTGAATCGATCAGGACCAGCCCGCCGATTCCTTCGATGGTGGTTTTAACCACGTCCATACCGACACCACGACCGGAAAGATCGCTGACCGTTTGCGCTGTTGAAAATCCGGGTTGGCAAATCAGTTGAAACAGATCGTAATCGCGCAGGGTTTTTGCCTGGGAACTGGTCAATAAACCCCGCTGTCGGGCTAATTGTCGTATCATCTCCGGATCAATGCCGACTCCATTATCCGCGACCTGAACCAGAACCTGATCGCGATCTCTCCAGGCTCTAAGACGTATAATTCCTGATTGTCGGTCTTTCAATCCATGGTCCACCGCGTTGCGGATCATATGGGTCAAGGGATCGACCAGCTCTTCGACAATTGCCCGGTCGATCTCAATGTCAGCACCATCGGTCTGAAAATCCACCTTCTTCCCATCGGCACGGGCCAGATCATGGACCGTCCGTGACAGGCGGGAAAACAGCGCCTGGAGTGACACCATCCGTACCTGCAATACCTGGTGATGGAGATTTTTCACCAGTTGTGACAGTTGTCCGACGCCGTCGTCGAGATCTCTCCACTGCCGCTGCTTCAAAGCGTTCTGTAACTGATAGCGAATTGTAATCAATTCGCCGGTCAGATTGATCAGATGGTCAAGACGCTCGGTACTGACCCGGACGCTGGCCCCTTTTGGCACAGGTTTGCCCTGATTGCCACGGGATGTCGGTTCGGGAAAGGAAATCTCCTCCACCTCGCTATAGCTCGCAATCCGGGCATGAATCTGTTCCATGGGCTGATCGCTACGTAACTGTACCAGCAGTCGACCATCAACCTTGTCATTGAGGATCTGCTCCTGAGACGGCCACGACTTCAGAACGGTACCAAAATCTCCCAGTCGTTTTAACAACACCAGCATGCGTGGTGCCGGTACCGGAACGTTATCCGCCAGCCTGATCTGTACCAGTATCGATTCTGAACCCTTTGATTCAGTAAAATCCCCCGCAGGTAGCTGCTCTTTTGTCCCCCCCGTTCGCAACCTGGGTACATCCTGACCAGACTGCTCAAGTGCCTGCAGGTAGGATTCAACACTGCGTTCGGGTCGCTCTTCCCTGATATCTTCAAGCAGAGCCTCCAGCAGATCAACAGCTGCCAGCATCTGGTCAATCTCATCAGCGTTGATTTCGCCGCGCTGACGACACAGGTCCAGATCGTCCTCGAGACGATGCGCCAGTTTTGCGGTTTCGTGATATTCCATGGTAGCGGCCATCCCCTTGATGGAGTGGGCTTCACGAAAAAGGGCATCGATCTCCTGACGGTTTTCCGGATCGTTGTCGAGACGCAGCAGAGTCTCGGACATGGCCTGAAGATGCTCTGCTGCTTCAGCAAGGAACATCGCTTTAAACTTTGCTTTATCCATTTATCGACATCCGTATTTCAGATCCTGACTCTCAGGCGTTGACAACTCGTTCAGCAACCTCAAGGACCTGCTCACTTTGAAATGGTTTGACGATAAAATCCCTGGCACCAGCGTTAATAGCATCAAGAATCAGGTGTTTTTGTCCCAGGGCACTGCAAACAATGATCCTGGCCTCTGACTCCTGTTGAATAATCTTTTTCAGTGCGTCAATTCCACCCATAACCGGCATGACAATATCCATGGTGACCAAGTGGGGCCGGTGCTGACGGTACATGGCAATCGCCTCCTCGCCATTTTCAGCTTCTGCTACCACTTCCCACCCGGCTCTGGTAAAAATATCCGCCAGCATGTTGCGCATGAACAGCGCATCATCAACAATCAGAACTCGTCCGGGCATATTTCTCTCCTCAACCCATACAGGCTGTTTCTATCGCCGCTTCAACGTAATTGAGATCAAGCAGGCTGATCATCTCTTCTCTCCAGGCAAATACACCACGCACAGAGGGCGGCCTCAAGGCCGCATCATCATCCTTCAAAAATCCTTTTTCCATACCGATCAAAGGACGAAGCTGATCTACAGCAAGGGCAAAAGGTCCATATCTGTTGGCCAGAACAATCAGCCGGGGACACAGATTTTCCGCGCTGAAACCCAACAGAAGCGGAAGATTGACAACCGGCACGATGCGCCCGTGAAATGCTATGGCCCCACTGATCTGTTGCGGTGCCGCTGGAAAGGGATAAACATTACGCGTTTCAACGATCTCCTGAATATCAATCAACTCAAGGGCATAGGTCTCTGAGCCGATAACGAAAGGGAGCAATTGGGTCATGATGTTGTCCGATCATGATCTGCCCCCAGATTAAACCGCCGTACTGCGGCCAGAAGTTCTTCCGCCAACCGCGACAAACGCTGGGAAGCAAAGGTCATTTCTTCCATGGAAGCCGTCTGCTCCTCAGTTGCTGCAGAGACCTGTTCCGTTGAGGCGGCGTTGTCTTCCGCTACACGGGCAATCTCTTCAATGGCTTCAACAATGGCCTGAGCGCCGCGATTCTGTTGTTCTGTCAGATCGCGAATATCAATGGAACGCTCCTGGGCGGCCTCGGCTTTATCGATGATTGCCTTGAAAGCATTTCCGGTCACATCAACCGCCGCACGTCCGGCATCGATGGATTTAATACTCTGGGCCATCGACAATTGTACCTTGTGACTCTGTTCCCGGGTTTTTTCGATCAGCCGGGTGATTTCTGCCGCTGAGTTGCTGGTACTGTCTGCCAGTTTGCTGACTTCTTCGGCGACAACGGCAAAACCGTGGCCGTACTCACCGGCACGCGCAGCTTCGATGGTAGCGTTAAGGGCCAACAGGTTGGTTTTCTGCGCAATCCCGGTAATCACATCGATAATACTTCCAATCTTTTGTACCTGTTCGCTGAAATCCACAATCATGGCACCGTTTTCTTCAATCTGACTGAGAACCTCTTTCATATTGTCCAGAGCTTTGCTGGTCAGACCTTCCCCTTCCCGCGCGGAGGCCGTTGTTTCTTCCGCTGACTCCGTCAACTTGCTTGATGAAACCGCAACCCGCTCGATCTGCTCCGCCATCTCACGGACAACCCGCGACACCCGCTCGACCATTTCTGCCTGGGTTTCAGCGCCACGACTGATCTGTTCAATCGACCCGGCCACCTCATGCGCCGTCGCCGTCATTTCTTCTGCCGTCGTTGCCAGGGCCATGGACGATTCATTGACGTTGAGTGAACTGCCCCGTATCTGGCCAACAAGGTTCCGTAAACTGTCTACGACAAGGTTCAGAGAGTTTGACAAATCTTCCGTTTCATCGGCAAAAAGCCCTTTACGCAACCGCACCTTGCGACTTAGGTCACCATGGCTCAAGCGCTCGGCACCCTCGGTAAGAATCTTGATGTTGGCGGTAAAGGCCTTGGAAAACAACCAGCCGAAGATCAGACCTACCAGCAGCGCTCCAATGACAGTAATGAACTGATGTGTCCACTCGGGAATATCGAGCTGCGGCACGACCAGATTCAGCAGCACCACCGAAGCAACCACGAAAATAAAACCGATAACAAATTTGTAACTGATCTCTACACGCATATGTTCCTCCACCTTCAACACCGGGTTTTCATTTTCCAGACCCGCCGGGGGACCGGTTATAGTTCGAGGGTTCGCCGATAGATCCTCTCCGCAGGATCAACACAATGGAACAGGCTTCTGCAATCCGGTGCCAGAGTCTCGGCCCGCCCCAAAACAAGATAACCACCGGGAGACAGGGCTCCTGCCAGCAACTCCAGAACCTGCTGTTGCTTTTCTCTGGAAAAATAGATTAACAGATTTCGACACAAAATCAGATCAGCCCGATAGAAGGCTTCTTCGGAAATAATATCATGACGAAAAAATTGCACCAGATGACGGATTTCCGTTTTGATCTGATAAAGATGAGGATGCCCGGTAAAATACTTCTGCAAAACATCCGCCGGCACATCCTTAAGCCGATCGGCAGTATAGTATCCGTTTTTTGCTCTTTTTAACGCCTCATGACTCAAATCAGTGCCCATAATTGCAATCTGATCTTCTTTTTGTTGCATTTTTTTCAGCAGCAACGCCACGGAATAGGGTTCTTCCCCGTGGGCACAACCAACGCTCCAGATTCTGAGTTTGCTGTTCTGCCGGCGCGACAGGCGGAGCAGTTCCGGCAAAATGCGCTTTTCCAGAGCGTTAAAGGTACTGGGATTGCGGAAAAACTGTGAAACCTGGATCCCCAGGGCGGCAATCAACTGCTTCTGCTCTTCCGGATTGTCTTTCAGACCGGTACCATACTCCAAGGGATCATCGCAGGAGACTGAACGTAAATATGCTGCTAAACGGCGTTTCATGTTCACTTTTTTATAGCTGTTCAAATCAAAGTTTTGCTGCTGCTCAAGCACGACGGCAATACAAGCATAGGCCTCATCGGAAAATTCATCGCCAATAAGTAAGCCCTTGTGCCTGTCTTTGTTGTGAGGAGGCGGCCCGGATGTCGCCCTCTCAGTCTCACACTCTTGTGGTGAGTCACTCCTCGGCAAAATGATCATACCCCCGTCGGCCGCAATGATATATGCCCCCATCTTCCTGACGCACAACAGTCCCGCTACCTGGTGTGATGACCCCTATTTTTACTACCCTGCCTTTATAAGGCGAGCACTGATCAAGATCGTGTCGGGGTGAAGTGAATAAGAGTTCATAATCATCCCCCCCGGCCAGGGCCAGGTCAATCTGCGCTTCATTTTTTTCCAGTTCATGCCGAAAAGCTGCTGACAGGGGCAGAGCCGGGATGTTGATCTCGGCCCCGACACCCGATGCAGACAGAATGTGACCCAGATCCGCCAACAAGCCATCGGATACGTCCAACATTGCCGATGCCAGCCCTTCTTGACTCAAAGAGCGACCGATAGCGACACGGGCTTCCGGTGTGTGCAATCGCTGCAGCAACTCCGGCGGTGGTATCCGTCCTGATGTCAATGACTGAAGGGCCAGAGCACTGTCACCCAGGGTACCACTAACATAAATGGCATCACCGACTTGAGCCCTGCAACGCTCGACAGCTGTTCCCTTTTTTATATGACCATGGACAGTGACAGCGATAATCAGCGGGCCGGGCGAGGTACTGGTATCACCTCCGGCAAGGACAGCATCGTAACGTTGTACTTCGCCGATAAACCCTTGCATAAACTCTTTTAATTCCCTCTCGCTGACCTGCTTTGGTCGTCCAACACCCAGATACAGTGCCCTGGGAACACCCCCCATAGCAGCAATATCACTGACGTTGACGGCCACCGATTTGCGCCCGAGATCAAACATGCTCGTCCATTCACGTTTGAAATGGATGTCCTCTATCAGCAGGTCGGTACTGGTGAGCAACTGCTGATCCGGTGCCAATTGATCGATGGAACAATCATCACCGATACCGCATATCAAGCGGTTATCCTCGCCCGCCTGTTCTTTTATCCAGTGAATCAGGGCAAATTCGCTACTGCATTTTTCTGTTGCAACCATAGTGTCTACATCCAACTTCCTAAGTTTTTAATTATTATTTTTCCCTTATAATAAGTCAAGCTCTCTGTTCTCCAAAAAAATAACGGCCGACAAAAGCCGGCCGTTATTGATTTAAACCACAAAAAAGACTGCCAAAACCTTAAACCTGCGGCCCCGCCTTGGTAAAATCGAAATCCTGGTGATCTTCATCAAAGTACTTTTTAAAGTTCTGAATGAACATTCCCGCCAGCTTGTTGGCAGTGCGATCAAAAGCTTCTTTGTCCGCCCAGGAATTGCGCGGATTAAGGAGTGTTGAATCGACGCCGGGCAATTCCTTGGGAATGTGCAGCTTAAAGAAACGGGTCTGGTCAAATTCTGCGTTGAGGATACTGCCGTCAAGAATGGCATTGATACAAGCTCTGGTTGCCTTGATGCTCATCCGCTCGCCGACACCATAACCACCGCCAACCCACCCGGTATTGACCAGATAGGCATTGACATTGTGCTTTTCCATCTTTTCACCCAGCAGTTTGGCGTAAGTCGTTGGATGCAGGGGCAAGAAAGCTTCTCCAAAGCAAGCCGAAAAAGCTGCCGTTGGTTCGGTAACACCCCGTTCAGTTCCTGCGACCTTGGCTGTGTAACCTGAGAGGAAGTAATACATTGCCTGTTCTTTAGTCAGCTTTGACACCGGCGGCAACACGCCGAAAGCGTCGCAGGTCAGGAAGATAATATTTTTCGGATGTCCGGCCCGCAAAGACGGCTCGTAATTATCAATATGATGAATAGGGTAGGAAACACGGGTATTCTCAGTTTTTTCCTTGCTGGTAAAATCGATGACTCCATCTTCGTCATAGACGACGTTTTCAAGCAGTGCATCGCGGCGGATAGCATTGAAAATCTCCGGCTCACTTTCGGAAGACAGATCGATACACTTGGCATAACAACCACCTTCAAAGTTGAAGATACCATCGTCATCCCACCCATGCTCATCATCGCCGATGAGTTTACGGGAGGCATCGGTGGACAGGGTTGTTTTGCCGGTTCCGGACAGACCGAAGAAGAGACAGACATCGCCGTCCTTGCCAACGTTGGCGCTACAATGCATGGACAGAATCTTGTTAAGGGGCAACCAGTAATTCATCATGGTAAAGATCCCCTTTTTCATCTCGCCGCCGTACCAGGTGCCCCCGATGATCGCAACGTTTTTCTCTATATTGAAAATAACGAAGACATCGGAGTTCAGGCCCATCTCCTCCCAGCGCTTGTTGGTATAACCGGCAGCGTTATACACCGTAAATTCAGGGGTAAAATTATCCAGACCCGCAGCATCAGGACGTATAAACATGTTCTTGACAAAGTGTGACTGCCAGGCAATTTCCGTTACAAACCGGACTTGCCGCATCGTTGCCGGATTCGCACCAGCATAGCCATCGGTAACGTACACATCTTTACCGGATAGATAGTTGATGACCTTGTCATACAATTCGTCAAAAAAATCGACGGAGATGCGCTGATTGATTGTTCCCCAGGCGATATGCTGTCTGGAAGGATCCTGCTTGACAAAATACTTGTCTTTGGGAGACCGACCGGTAAATTTACCTGTATCGACCATCATGGTGCCGTTATCGGAAAGCTTGCCTTCCTGGTTTTTCAGTTCGTGCTCAAAAAGCTCGTCATAGCTCAAATTACGAAAAACCTTGCCAACACTCTTAAGTCCCAGCTGTGCAGCAGTCAAATCACTCATCAATTCATCTCCCTGTTTTCAGGTTTTTTGACCCTGATCCCGCCACGATTACAGGACTCTGGTCAGGTAAATAGAATCCGGTTATACTATACCCAATCAGCTCAATATAGCTCAAAGATCTGCTGATCGCAACAACAGGACGATGCGTGATGCCCTTTTTCATTAACCCGAAACTGTTGATCACTATGACCAATCTTTGCAGTAAGACCTTGTGGTAGTTATTGCAGCCTGTTCCATGATATTCATCTTTGAATCCAGCCCTTTGCCATCATCAAGAGGTGTTATATGCGTGTATTTGTAGCCGGTGCAACCGGATTTGTCGGTCGACAGCTTATCCACGAACTGCAACAGCAGAACCATCAGATCCGTGCATTGGTGCGCCACAGCAATACCAGCCTGCCTCCCGAGGTTGAGACCATTATCGGCGATACCACTCGTTTTGAAACCTTGAAGGATGCCGCAATTGATTGCGATGCCATCATCAATCTGGTTGGTATCATCCGTGAATTTCCGGCTAAAAACATTACCTTTGAACGCCTGCACACGGAAACGGCTGCAAACCTGATTCGGCTGGCAGAGGAAACTGGCATACAGCGCTTTATCCAGATGAGTGCCAATGGCAGCCGTGAGAATGCCGTAACCGGTTATCATCAAACCAAATGGGCCGCGGAGCAGCTATTAGGTGACAGCTCACTGAACTGGACGATCTTTCGCCCTTCATTGATTTTTGGAAAAGAAGACATGTTCGTAAATATGCTTGCGCGCCTGATTAAGACCCTGCCCATCGTGCCGGTTATGGGCGACGGCAATTATCGACTGCAGCCGGTCAGCGTTGATGACGTTGCCCGTAGTTTTGTGCTGTCCCTGGAGATGCCTGACACTGTTCAGCAGATTTATCATTGCTGCGGTCCGGATCAACTGACCTACAATCAGGTACTCGATCAGATTGGCTCTGCCCTGGGCCGGACACGACCGGTTCTCAAACTACATCAGCCCTTATGTTTGATGAAACCTGTTATCTCCGTTTTCCAACATCTTCCCGTATTTCCCATTACCAGTAATCAACTGACCATGCTGCTGGAGGAAAATATCTGCGAATCTACTGACTGGCAAACCACCTTCAAACTGCAACTGACTGATTTTGCCGCCGGTATCCGTCAGTACCTGTAAAAAAACAGCCCTCACCTTAATGTTCAGATGAGGGCTGTCTATAATTAATCATTGAATACAGCAGGATCACTACACGCCGGCTTCTCCGCGGGTCCCAGCCATACTATCGAGTAGAACCTTGCCACCAATTTGCGCAGTTTTCTTGACCAGGTTTTCTGCGGCATCTCCGTCTTTGTGCCTGAACGCATCAAGAAGCTTATCATGCTCATCAACCGAGATTTCCATGCGACCACTCACGGATAAGGACGCCATCCGCAACCGGTTGAATTTCATACCAAGTTGATGGATTAACTCGTAAAGCTTGATATTGTCTGCGGCCTTGAGGAAAATTTCGTGAAATTCATTATGAACGCGATAAAAGGATCTGACATCACCCTCATTTGCCAGTGTTCTCAGTTTTTGATTGACAGTCTCAAGACGCTCCAGCTCTTTATCTGTCAATTTCGCTGCGGCCAGAGAGGCTGCATAACCTTCGAGAATACTCTTAATCGCATAAAACTCCTGTACATCTCGTTCTGACAAGGCCGCGACTACCGCACCCTTTCGGGGTATAACCGTCAGGTAACCTTCTGACTCTAATTGTCTGAAGGCTTCTCGTATCGGTGTTCTGCTGATACCAAAGCGCTCGGCCAGTTCAGGCTCGGCTACTTTTTCCCCCGGCTTCAGATTTCCTTTGAGGATCGCCTCACGGATGGTTTCGAGAATTTTCTCCCGAAGTGTCTGATGCCGTTCCATCTGTTTATTCTTCATGACAATTCTCCACAGCAGGTCAGTAAATTGTATACTGTATACATGTTGTGTCAATCTTTTTTTCATTGCCTGTTGTCATCTTATACGACACTATCAAGACCAAAAGCCTGCATCTGCAGGATGACTTTTGAGTTCGTTCGTTTTCAAGTGCTTATGCCAGGGCAGAAAGTGAGGTTTAATTCTATGTCTGATCTCTATGTACATATCCCTGCAGCGCACTTTACCCGCCGGCTTGAATTTCTTCTTTCGCAGCGGTTACAGCCGGAAATTGCCTGTCAGGAGACGGATATCGCTGCTATTGATCTGAACGAGTTTGCCGATGCTGCCGTCTGTTTGTCAGAAGCCGGCCTGACAACAGTTCTTCATGCCCCCTTTTCCGGGTTTCATCCTGGGTCTGGAAATCCCCTTGTCCGCCGTCAAACCACGCAGATCCTTGAATCATCCCTTAAGCTGGCAGAACGGATCAACGCACGAAAAATAGTTTTTCACCCCGGCCTTGAGCGAGTCTACTCACAACGCCAGGTTGATATCTGGCTGGAACAATCATTCCGGCTGTGGACAAACTATATCGGTTGGGCAACCGACAACGATTGCATCTTCTGTATCGAAAATATTTACGAATCGTCACCGGACCCATTATTACAATTGATGTCTGCCATCGACTCGCCCTGTTTCGGTCATGTTTTTGATCTAGGCCACTGGAACATTTTTTGCCGCAACCGTCTTGACGATTGGCTGGATCAAATGGCCGGCTTTATCTGCCACCTGCACCTCCACGATAACCACGGACAGGCAGATGAACACCTCGCTATCGGCACTGGAACCGTCCCTTTTGCCGATCTCTTCAGGTGGCTGGCACTCAATAGCTGCTCACCATCTGTCACGATTGAAAACCATTCTTTGCAAGCACTTAAAGTGTCCTTAGGTGTTTTTGATACCCTGAAAGACATACTCATAAAAAAAGGCACCCACTAGGGGTGCCTTTGAAAAATACTTCTCGTTCTTTTTATCAGCGAACTGCCTTACCGGCAACCTGAATTCTTATCATAGCACGTTGCAAAGCGGCTTCCATAACCACGTAAGACTTGTCTTCCTGGGACAAGGTTTTAAGTGCTTCTTCAGCCCGACCGAGAGCAGCCTTGGCCCTTGCCAGATCAATCTCATCTGATTTCTCAGCCGTATCAACCAGAACGGTCACTGCATCTTCATCGATTTCAACATAACCCCAGTTAACAGCTACATGATACTGCCGACCACCCTGTCGATAACTCATCTCCCCGACACGCAAAGTTGTCAAAAGAGGGGTGTGGCCAGGCAGGATTCCAAGCTCGCCGATCAAACCGGGTAAGGTTAACTCATCGACTTCTTCAGAAAGAACCTGCTTGTATGGAGTCACCATTTCAAGCTTGAGTTTTTCAGCCATCACGCTATTCCTTTTGTCTGACGCGTCTATCCGAACTTTTAGGCTGCCATCTTACGCGCTTTTTCAATCGCCTCTTCGATAGTGCCGACCATGTAAAAAGCCTGTTCCGGCAGGCTGTCATGCTTGCCGTCGACGATCTCGCGGAAACCCTTGATGGTATCTTTCAGCTCAACATACTTGCCTGGTGATCCGGTAAACACTTCAGCAACATGGAATGGTTGTGAAAGGAAGCGTTGAATTTTACGCGCCCGGGCAACAACCAGCTTGTCCTCTTCAGACAATTCATCCATCCCCAGAATCGCAATAATATCCTGCAGATCCTTGTAGCGCTGAAGAACATATTGAACATCACGAGCCACCTGATAGTGTTCATCGCCAATGACTTGTGGATCAAGAATCCGACTGGTTGAGTCAAGGGGATCGACCGCAGGATAAATACCCAGTTCAGCAATCTGACGGGAAAGAACAGTCGTCGCATCAAGGTGAGCAAAGGCTGTCGCCGGGGCCGGGTCGGTCAAGTCGTCAGCAGGGACATAAATCGCCTGTACCGAGGTGATAGAACCTTTATCTGTCGTCGTGATCCGCTCCTGCAACTCACCCATCTCGGTTGACAGGGTCGGCTGATAACCAACCGCAGAAGGAATCCGTCCCAGCAGCGCCGAAACCTCGGAGCCGGCCTGGGTAAAGCGGAAAATGTTATCGACGAACAACAACACGTCCTGTCCTTCTTCGTCACGGAAGTATTCAGCAACAGTCAATGCCGAAAGAGCAACACGGGCGCGGGCACCTGGTGGTTCGTTCATCTGGCCATAAATCAGCGACGCTTTGCTGAGAACGCCGGATTCTTTCATTTCTTCCCACAAATCGTTCCCTTCACGGGTACGCTCGCCGACTCCGGCAAACACCGAGAAGCCACCATGTTGTTGGGCAACGTTATTGATCAGTTCCATGATCAGAACTGTCTTGCCAACGCCGGCACCGCCAAACAGGCCGATTTTTCCACCCCGTGAATAGGGAGCCAGCAAGTCAACAACCTTGATGCCTGTTTCGAAAGCTTCAACTTTGGTTGACTGATTGACAAAAGCCGGTGCAGGACGGTGAATCGGCCAGGCCAACTCGGAATTGACTGGTCCTGCTTCGTCAATCGGCTGACCGATAACGTTAAGGATACGACCCAGGGTCTTGGGACCGACCGGCATCAGAATCTGATCTCCGGTATCCAGGGCCTCCTGACCACGCACCAGGCCATCTGTAGCATCCATTGCGATGGTACGTACGGTATTCTCACCTAGATGCTGGGCGACTTCACAGACCAGATTCCACTCTTCCGCACCAAGTGCCGGATTGGTGATCTTGACTGCATGATAAATCTCCGGCAGCTTTCCGGGTTCGAATTCGATGTCAACAACAGGGCCGATAACCTGTGTGATCTTGCCTTTGTTCATAACGCTACCTTTCCTCCTTATCCCGCGGGAATAAGCTTTTACTATTTGAAATCAATCAACTATTTAATAGATTCAGCGCCAGATATGATTTCCATCAGCTCTTTGGTTATTGCTGCCTGGCGGGCACGGTTGTATTGGAGTGTCAGCTTGCCGATCATTTCCGATGCATTGCGGCTGGCACTGTCCATGGCTGACATTCTCGCTCCCTGTTCGGAGGCATATGATTCGAGCAGAGCACGGAACAACTGAACTTCAACCATTTTCGGCAGTATCTGCTCGAGGACTTCTGCACGATTCGGTTCGTAGATGTAGTCGACGCTATCCGCTGACGTTCTATCAACCTCATCAGCTTGAACCGGTAGTAACTGCTCCACTGTGACGTTCTGAACAACAGCACTTTGGAACGCGTTGTATACCAGATAGACCGCGTCGTAGGTTTCCTGTTCGTACATGGATACTATTTCTTCAGCGATCAACTGGGCCGTCTTGAAGTTGACTTCGCCGCTTATATCCTCATAAACCTTGGTAATTTTGTCGCCGACGCGGTTCTTGAGAAAATCACGTCCCTTACGACCGATGATCATCAGGTCAAGGTGGGCAAAACCCTCTTCGTTGCGGCGAAGAAAACGCTCGGTTTCCTTGGAAGGATTGGCATTAAATCCTCCACACAGACCACGATCTGCCGTCAGCAACACGACGAGTGCCCGCTCCTTGCCACGTGAACAGAGGAAAGGGTGCTCCCCGGCTCCTTCGCGCATGGCCAGATGTGCCACGACTTTCTGCAGCTTTTGTGCATAAGGACGAGCCGAAACGGCAGCCTCCTGAGCACGACGCAGCTTGGCCGCAGCAACCATCTTCATTGCTTTGGTGATCTGCTGGGTATTTTTAACCGAGCTGATCCTCTTTTTTATGTCCTTCAGACTTGGCATCTGTTCAACCTTTTATCTAAAGATCAGGCGACAAACTGACTTTTGAACTCATCAAGGGCTTGCTTCAGCCGCGCTTCAAGATCAGCATCAATCGCTTTTTTCTCGTCCAGATCGTTCAGAATGTCCGATTTTTGCGTTTCCATGAACGTCAGTAGTTCACGTTCATAGCGACCAACTATGCCGACCGGGTATGCATCGACGTAACCATTGTTCGCAGCAAATATGACCACAACCTGTTTTGCAACCGGCATCGGTACGTACTGGCCCTGCTTGAGGATTTCAACCAGACGGGCACCGCGATTCAGCTGCGCCTGGGTAGCGGCATCAAGGTCTGAGCCAAACTGGGCAAAAGCAGCCATCTCACGATACTGCGCCAGGGCCAGACGCAAGGTTCCGGCAACCTGTTTCATGGCCTTGACCTGAGCGGCACCACCAACCCGTGATACCGACAGACCAACGTTAATTGCCGGTCTTACGCCGGAGTAGAACAGGTCTGTTTCAAGGAAGATCTGACCATCGGTTATAGAAATAACGTTGGTGGGAATATACGCCGAGACGTCGCCGGCCTGGGTTTCAATGATCGGTAGTGCCGTCAGAGACCCTGCTCCCATCTGATCATTCAATTTAGCTGCGCGCTCCAGCAAACGACTGTGCAGATAGAATACGTCCCCGGGGAAAGCTTCGCGTCCCGGTGGACGACGCAACAGCAGTGACAACTGGCGGTAGGCAACAGCTTGCTTGGAAAGATCATCGTAAATGATCAACGCGTGTCGACCACTATCACGGAAGAATTCTCCCATTGTAACGCCGGTGTATGGCGAAATGAACTGCAGTGGTGCTGGATCAGATGCCGTTGCAGCAACGACGATGGTATAATCCATGGCACCATTTTGTCTTAATTTGTCAACAACCTGGGCTACCGTTGAGCGCTTCTGTCCGATGGCAACATAAATACAGATAACGCCGTTGCCCTTCTGATTGATAATGGTATCAATGGCTACTGCCGTTTTACCGGTTTGACGGTCGCCGATAATCAACTCCCGCTGTCCACGGCCAATTGGTACCATGGCATCAATTGCCTTCAGTCCGGTCTGCATCGGCTCATGAACGGACTTTCTGGCGACGATCCCCGGAGCCTTGATTTCTACCTGACTGTAGGTTTTTGTTTCAATATCGCCCTTGCCATCAAGTGGAATACCGATACCGTTGACCACGCGACCAATGAGCGCCTCGCCAACCGGGACCTGAACAATCTGCTCTGTTCTTTTAACCAGATCGCCTTCCTTGATATGTTCCGAATCACCCAGGATAGCTGCACCAACATTGTCTTCTTCAAGGTTAAGAACCATGCCCATGGTACCGCCGGGAAACTCGAGGAGTTCTCCGGACATCGCCTTGTCGAGACCGTGGATACGGGCAATACCATCGCCAACGGAGATAATGGTACCAGTCTCACTGACCTCGACCTCACGACCAAAGTTCTCGATCTGCTTCTTGATTATCGCACTGATTTCTTCTGCTCTAATTTCCATAATCGTGTCCCGTTACCCCTTTGCTAAGGTATCAGCCATCCGTTTCAGCTGAGTTTTTACGCTTCCATCAAACAGCTTTCCGCCCATTTCTGCCTGCAAACCACCAATTAGCGTAGTATCTTTTTCCACGTTCAGCATGACTTGCTTGCCGGTCTGCTGTTCAAGCCCTTTGCGAATCGCTTCAATCCGCTCTTTTGTCAGCTTGCTTGCCGCTCTGATGTTTGCCCTGATAATACCGGACTGCTCATCTGCAAACCGTCTGTAATGCACATCAATCTGCTTGATGTACGACATTCTGCCTTTCTCAAGCAGCAACCCGAAAAAACTCCGCATCGGGATGCTCAGGCCTAGTGCCTCAACAACATCGTGCAGGATTGCTGTTTTTTTCTGTTGAGAAAATGTCGGGCTATCAAGAAGCTGTCTCAGATAGTCTTCCCGTTCCAATAGTCCGGCCATGATCGCAAGTTCGCTGCCAAACTGATCAATCTGCTTGTTCTCATCAGCAAGCTTCAGCAACGCCCGGGCATAGCGGATAGATATCGCACTGTTACTCAATGTAACTCTCCTACCTTCTGCATATATTCGTCGATCAAGCGGCTGTCATCATCTTTGGTGAAATTCTTTTTGAGCATGTCTTCTGCGATACTCACAGCAAGTTGTGTCGCTTCCTGCTGCAGACTCTGGCGTGCCTTTGCTACCTCAAGAGCTGCGGCCTTTTCGGCATCTTGCTCGATTTTTGCCGCCTGCTCCCTGGCGTTATCCACAATCTTCTGTTTTTCCAGCTCGGCTTCTTTACGAATCGCAGCAGTAATAGCTGCTATTTCTTCTGTTGCCTCCGCTAACTTCTTGTCATACTCAGCAAACTTGGCCTCAGCTTCTGCCTTGGCATTCTTTGCTTCTTCCAGGGCTTTTTCTATATCGTCCCGGCGCCCGGTCAGTGCAGTCCGGATCGGCTTGTTAAGAAAGTAATAAAGAATGGCAACGACAATGGAAAAATTGAGTAGACGGTAGAGAAAATCCTTCAGGTACACGCTACTGTCTACATGGTAGTCTCCGGCAGCAATCGCTGAGCCGCAAAACCAGACAACCATGATTACAGCGATTATCAATGCTTTCTTGTTCGTGCCTGTCATACCAGTAACCTTCCCGCTTATGTCAGTGATCTACCAAGAATCTTTGCAGCAATCCGTTGGGCAAGAATGCTTGATTCCTGTTTGAGTTTTTCGCTTGCAGATGCAGACTCCTGAGCAACCATTTTTCTGATCTGTTCCATCCGGCCACCGGCGTTTGCCTGTGCGGTTTCAATCATTGCTGCTTCTTCTTCGTGGGCCACTTTACGCAATTGCGCCCGTTCATCATTCGCCAGTTTTTTTGCCTCTGCCAACTGCTTCTGGTAGCGGCTCATTTTGTCGTCAATATCCGCCTGCAAATCGCGAGCACGGGCATGCGAGCCATCAATAGTCTCGCGACGCTTATCCATCACGGCACGCAACGGCCTGAACAGAATTCTATTAAGCAGATATAGAAGAACCATAAAATTTGCGAACTGCAGTATGAGTGTCCAGTTTAAACTAATCACCTAGTCACCTCTGATCTATATGCTGATAAGTTCAGCTTTATGTATACTGTATACAGGTCTGCCGGTCGGCACTAATCGAAATATCGTTCAAAGAACGGCATTGCTATCACATATTTACCATCATTGTCAACACTCTGTTCGCTGTGTTGTCACTATCTTTTTTGTTTATCCGGACAGTTTGATTATTTACCTTTTTTCTCGCTGTCCACCTTGGGTGGTACAGTATCAACTGCAGAACGCATTTTTATCTCGCCGTTGAAAATCACTTTTTCATCGATTTTCAGGCACGGCGTTTCAATGGTCCCTTCCACCTGCGCCGGAGCTCTCAACTCAACTCTGGATGTAGCTTTGATCCCGCCGGTAAACTTGCCACTGAGAACCAGTGCACCGACAGTGATCTGACCATCGATAGTGGCGGTTTCACCAACTACAAGAGTATCACTTGATGTGATCTCACCGGTAAAAAAGCCATCAAGACGTACCAGCTCTTCGAAGTTGAGCTTACCTTCAAAACGACTTCCCTGGCCAAGAAAGGCTTTGATATCAGCTTTATCGATATCAACCGGTTTTTTTACCTGCGATTTTTCATCTTTTTTTCCACTGAACATTCTCTCCCCTTTTCATTTTCTTCGTTCTAGTTAAGGATTCTGTCAGCCCACTAATTGCTCAATCAGGCGGTTGAGATCTTCCTGATTGTGGTAGCAGATCTCAATTTTACCGCCCTTTCCTTTTTTTACCAGCCTAACCTGTGCTCCAAGGTGTTGCTCCAGATTGCTTTCCAACTCCCTTTTTGCAAAATCGTCCACCTTGTTCCCTGCTGATAATACTTTGGTGCTACTACTGAAGTTTTTTATTTTCTTTATCAGCTTTTCCGTTTCACGCACTGACAATTTTTTTCTGATAACTTCATTACCCGCCTCAATGATATCTTCGTCCTGCTCCAGGGACAGCAGGGTCCTGGCGTGCCCCATACTCAGTTGATTCGTTGTCAACATCTCTTTGATCTTTTCAGGAAGCCTTAATAATCTCAAGGAGTTAGCAACACTACTTCGATCCTTTCCAACACGGCGTGCGACAACTTCCTGACCTAGGCTAAAGGTATCAATAAGGTAACGATAGGCCTCTGCTTCCTCTAACGGGTTCAGATCTTCGCGCTGTATATTCTCAATCAGGGCTATTTCCAGTGCATCATTTTCGCTAACATCCTGAATGACAACAGGTACCCGGTCCAATCCTGCTTTTTGTGCTGCTCGCCAACGTCTTTCCCCGGCAATGATCTGATAATGGTCGTTTTGCTGCCGAACAACCAGGGGTTGAATCACGCCCTTTTCCCTGATGGAGGCAACAAGTTCCGCCATTTTTTGATCATTGAAGTTTTTCCTCGGCTGCTTGTTGTGAGGCTTCAGCTCTTCTATCGGACAGGAAAAATACTTTTTTCCCCCCTCCTGGGCAGCAGAGCTTATAATTGCCCCAATCCCCTTTCCAAGTGCCGGTCTCTTAGCCATGAATCCCTCCACTAACCATTTCTTCTGCCAACTCCATGTAGGACTGGGCACCACGTGATGCAATATCATATAAGAGTGCCGGTTTGCCGAAACTTGGGGCCTCAGATAGACGGACATTTCTCGGTACCACGGCATTAAATACCTTGTTACCAAAGTGCTGCCTTATTTCCTGGCAAACCTGATGACATATGTTATTGCGGCCATCAAACATGGTCAGCAAAATACCCTCAAGTTTCAGTTCTTTATTCAGCTCCTGCTGAACCAGTCTGATCGTTTGCATCAGCTGTCCCAGCCCTTCCATGGCATAAAACTCACATTGGAGGGGAACCAGGACTGAGTCCGCCGCAGTAAGAGCATTTATTGTCAGCAGACCTAATGACGGCGGACAATCAATTATTATGTATTCGTATTGATCTTTGATTTCTGCCAGCGCCGCGCGCAACTGCTGTTCCCGATTAGCAGCATCAATCAGCTCAATCTCTGCTCCAGCAAGGTCGGTATTGGATGGCAGTACGTCCAAATATTCCAGTTCTGCCCGACAGATGACATCAGGAACTTTTTTTTCGCCCAATAAAACGCTATAAACCGTTGAAACAACACTAGTTTTGTCAATATTCAAACCACTGCTTGCATTTGCTTGCGGGTCCATATCAATGAGTAACGTCCGCTTTTCAGCCGCTGCCAATGAAGCTGAGAGGTTGACCGCTGTCGTCGTTTTACCAACGCCACCCTTCTGGTTTGCAATCGCTATCACTCGTGCCACGGAAATCTCCTTCTTTTTGTTATATCCGTATCAAGCAGCTGCTGAACTTACCACAAAGTGTTGATTCTTTTTAGTCAAAAGATGGCAAATCTGTTTATACCTCTGTCGTAACACGTACTTTATCGACAACGTATCAACCTACTTCGCTATCAGAGAGCCTGACTGCCTCTATAAGACACCTTTGCGCACGAGAAAAAGGTAGTTCATAACAATCAGCCTGAGGTGGCAGTTTGAAGTATTTGTGCCCTTGTGTATCGAGATCCTGCAGCTCCTTCTCACCTTCCGGACCCTTCATTGCCAACAAAACGCCACCCGGCCTGAGTAATGTTTTGGATATTGTCAGCAAAAAGTCCAGGCTACCTACTGCTCTCGCAATCACAACATCCACACCAGACCAGCAAGAGCTATTGTCAATTATATCTTCGACCCGGCAACAAGAGACCTCAAGGTTTTTCAGTCCAAGTTGTCGTATGATATGTTTTTGAAAATTGACCTTCTTGCCGATACTGTCTACGGAGAGAAAATGCTTGTCGGGCATTGCTATTGCCAACGGAATCACTGGTATTCCAGCACCAGAGCCCACGTCCAGGATCTTATTTCTATCATTCAGTTTTGACACCAGCATTAATGAGTCGATTAAATGCTTTTCGATTACCTCTTCAGGCGCGGTGATTGCTGTCAAATTGATTTTTTTGTTCCAACGTAACAGCTCGTCGACAAAAACAATCTCCTTCATCAGCACATCATCGCTTAGACTTTTCTGCCCCAGGGCCTCAAGACCTTTTTTCAGTGTTCTTTTCACGTATTTTTTTTCTCAAATAGACATTCAACACCGCCACAGCTGCAGGCGTAACTCCCTGAATCCGTCCCGCCTGACCTAAACTCGCCGGCTTGAATTTTATCAGCTTTTCTCTCACTTCACTCGAAAGACCGTCAACAGCGCTGTAATCCATATCTATCGGCATGATGATCTTCTCGTGTTCTATAAAACGTTCTACTTGCTCTCTTTGCCTGGCAATATAGCCATCGTATTTGACAGCTATTTCCAACTGTTCCAAGACACTATCTTTGATATCGTCAAACAGGCGTGACCCTTCCTTGATCATCTCTATAGAAATGTCGGGCCTTTTCAATAATTGTTCAATTGTTGTTCCGCTTTTCAATTCTCCCAGGTTTAACGCTTGGCATAGCTCACTCTTACATGTGACTATTGTTTCTTTAGCCAACGTCGAAGCCTTGTTCATTTCCTCTATTTTATTGCTAAATCGCTGCCAGCGCATGTCGTTGACCAACCCGACTTTCCTGCCTATCTCTGTCAGGCGAACATCAGCGTTATCCTCTCGCAACAATAAACGGTACTCTGCACGCGAAGTAAACATTCGGTATGGCTCTGTTGTTTCTCTGGTGACCAGGTCGTCGATCATGACTCCAAGATACCCCTGGTCCCTGCCGATGACTAGCGGCTCCTGCTCCAGACATTTCAAGGCTGCGTTGATACCGGCAAGTAACCCCTGTCCAGCTGCCTCTTCGTAACCAGAAGTACCGTTGATCTGTCCCGCGTGATACAGGCCTGCAACCTCTCTCGTCTCCAGTGTCGGCTTTATTTGGCGCGGTTCAACAAAATCGTATTCGATAGCGTAACCCGGTCGCATTATTTCAACCCGCTCAAAACCAACCATTGAACGAAAATACTGTAATTGTATATCTGCTGGTAGTGATGTTGACAATCCACTCGGGTACATCTCTGTCCCCTTGACGCCCTCAGGTTCAATAAACGACTGATGACTGCTTTTTTCAGGAAATCGAACGACCTTATCCTCAATAGACGGACAATACCTTGGACCAACCCCCTCTATAACTCCTGCGTACAGTGGAGATTTGTGGATATTTGATCGAATTATTTCGTGTGTTCTCTCGTTTGTATGGGCCATATGACAAACAATCTGCTCCCTCTCAATCTTGTCCGTCATAAATGAAAATGGTCGTATCAGCTTGTCGCCCTGCTGTCTTTCCAGTCTGGAGAAATCAATCGTCTTGGCAGAGAGCCTGGCCGGCGTTCCGGTCTTAAGTCTGCCCACCGCAAATCCAAGCGACCCCAGGCACAAAGATAGTTTTTCTGCCGCTGGCTCACCGGCACGTCCACCGGGGTAATTATTCATACCAACATGAATTAGTCCTCGCATAAAGGTCCCGGTTGTCAGCACTACCGTTTGACTCTTAAAATCAATCCCCTCCCTGGTTCTGACACCTCGCACCATGCTTTTTTCGACAAGCAACTCCTCGACAAGCCCCTGCTTAAGGTCAAGATTTTCTTGTGTCTCAACAACATATTTCATTCTTGCGCTGTAAGCCATCCGGTCAGCCTGTGCTCTTCCAGCGCGAACAGCGGGACCTTTTCTCATGTTGAGGCGGCGAAACTGTATTCCCGCGTGATCAATGGCAACTCCCATTTCTCCACCAAGGGCATCTATCTCATGGACAAGATGCCCCTTCCCCAAGCCACCGATTGACGGATTACACGACATTTGTGCAATGACATCCAGGCCCATAGTTAGCAGCAGAGTTTGACACCCCATCCTTGCTGCGGCTAAAGCCGCCTCACAACCGGCATGTCCAGCACCTACCACTATTACCTGATATTCTTTTCCGTATCCCATTACGCTATCCGTGTTTCACGTGAAACATTTATTTACCTATGCAGAAAGATGAAAATATATCATCTAAAATGGACTCTGTAGTTACCTGACCAGTTATAGATGCAAGCTCATGAAGACAATCGCGCAAATCCATGGACAGAAGATCGACATCTACGTGTTCAACATTTGAAAGAAAACGCTGTAAATGTCCGGTAGCAGCGGTCAATGCATCATAGTGTCTCTGTTCGGTCAAATAGGAAGGTTCAGCACCAGGAAGATAATCCTCTAATAGAAGTGAAACGAGCTTATCTTTCAACTCTGAAATGCCGTCACCATACTTGGCCGAAACATGCACAACCGGTCCATTGTAAAAATCAAGAATGGGTCGCTGTGAAACAATATCAGATTTATTGACAATCAACAGGGAAGAACAATTACAATAAGAGTGAACCAAATCAACGAAATCATCTGTCAGAGAAGCTGACCCATCAAAAACCAATAATATGATATCAGCATAGTCAAGGACTGCTCTTGCACGACGAACACCCTCTTGCTCAACCAAATCACCAGAGCCCCGCAAACCGGCAGTATCGACAAGGCGAATTTCAATACCATTGAATTGAAATGATTGCTCTATTGTGTCGCGCGTAGTACCAGGAACAGGAGAAACAATAGACCTGTCCCTCTGCAAGAGCGCGTTCATTAAAGAGCTCTTACCAGCGTTTGGTAAACCTGCAAGGGCAACAGTCGCACCAGTATGTATGTACTGCCCCTTTTGATAGGTGGCAGCGAGATCCGTCATCTGGCGATGAACATCCGAAATCATCCCCTTGATCTGACGAACACTTTCCTTTGGCAAATCCTCCTCAGGAAAATCAATCCAAGCCTCAATATGAACAAGGACATTTTTAACCAGGGAAGAAAATGTATGAATTTGGCGGCTGAGCACACCATCAAGCTGTTGAAGTGCAGATTTACGAGAAAATTCAGTTGAAGACTGAATCAAGCGCGAGACGGCTTCAGCTTGAACCAAATCCAGACGACCTGTTAAATAGGCACGGTAAGTGAATTCTCCCGGTTGCGCTAAGCGTATACCATGGTGATGAGCTGTTTCCAGAATATCAGATACAATCCGACGACTTCCATGACAATGTAACTCCACAACCGGTTCACCAGTATAAGTTCGCGGAGCTGCCATATAAACGGCCATTATCTCATCAATTTTATCTCCTGTAGCGTCATGAAATTTACCGAGATAAAAGCGATGAGATTCATATTCTGAAACAGATTTTACCGCACGAAAACATGTATGTAAAAAAGAAAGTGACTGATCGCCGGATATACGAACAACAGCAATGCCCGAGTTACCAACCGGTGTTGCCGGTGCAATAATAGTATCCCTATTACTTACCATTCCTACTGATCTCAAGCAGATTGACGCCGTATAATCAATTGCTGAAGGATGGTCAGCAGATTGTTAACCAACCAATAGATAACTAAACCAGCGGGGAAATTTAAAAACAAAAAGGTAAAAATAACAGGCATCATCAACATAACCTTTTCCTGGGTAGGGTCAAGGTTTGTTGGCGTCAATTTCTGCTGAAGGAACATTGAAGCACCCATAATAATAGGTGTTATATACAAAGGGTCCTTAGCAGAGAGATCTGTAATCCACAACATAAAAGGCGCATGTCGTAACTCAATAGAATCAAGCAAAACTTTATAAAGGGAGAAAAATACCGGTATTTGAATCAGTATGGGTAGACATCCACCAAGTGGATTAACTTTATTATCACGATAAAATGACATCATCTCCTGATTCAGGCGTTGTTTGTCATCCGCGTACTTTTCCTTCAAACGCTTCATTTCTGGTTGTAGCTTTTGCATACCCTGCATTGATTTATAGCTTTTATGAGTCAAAGGCCAAAAAATCAATTTTATACATACAGTAAGTAAAATAATGGAAAAACCATAATTATTCAGAAAACTATAAAAGAATCGTAATACATCGAAAAGAGGTTTAGCCAAAAAATGAAAAAAGCCGAAATGAATAGCTTCGTCAAAGTAAGATTCCCCAGAAGAAAGATATTCAAGTTTTTTAGGGCCAATGAAGGCAATATGAGAAAAAGTCTTAGCTTGCTCTGGAAGAAGAACAAAAGAAGTAGATGAAAATCTGTTTTCAATAGTGCCTGATTGATAATTTATTAAAACCTGTTCGGCATTACCCTGAGGATTAAGCGCTTGAAGAAAGTATTTGTCAGTAAAACCCGACCAAACCGGATTAGCGTATATGACTGGGCTTTTTTGTATATCCTTTGGTTTATCTTCCAGTAGCTTATTACCATTGAAAGTAAGAGGTCCAAGAAAAGAATAAAAATCGCTCTTTTGATCACTGGACCAGGGAGAAATAATGGAGATATTATATTTTCCTGAAAAGTGAGTATTACTTGTATTAGCAATATTAGTACTTAAGCTAACATGATAATAATCGCTGTAAAAAGTATAAGTTTTTGTGATAGTAAAATTATTATAAATAGCTGTGAAAACTAACTCAATTTCTCCATCTTTGATGAATAAATTAGTTTCTCCGTAATTATTCAAAGTATATAAAAGATCAGACGGTATAGAAATACCATCCGTAAAATTTGTTTTAAAAGAATAAAGCTTGAAATCATCAGCATTAATTAAATAAAAATTTTCTGAGTCTTGATTGTTAGTCTCTTTATAATTATAAAAAGAAAGACTTTTTATAGCAGCGCCACGAGACGAAATAACAACATTATAAATATCGGAAGATATAGTAATTAATTTTTCTTCTGTAGCAGAGGATATTTCAACATCATTAATAGATGAAAAGTTTTGAGATATTTCATCAACAGATGAAGTATGTATTGGTGTTTCTTGCTGCTGTATCGGTGGAGAAGGTGTAAAAAATATACTATAACCGGACCACAGCAAAATAATGAGAACGATAGCAATTATTGATCTATTGTCCATTTTTTTCTATCCTGACTTTACGGTTGGGAACAGGATCAAAGCCTCCTGAATGAAAAGGATGACACTTCAAAATCCTGGCGACAGAAAGGTAAATACCCTTACACAGACCATGAGTTATCAAAGACTCACGAGCATACTGAGAACAAGAAGGATAAAAACGACAACAAGTAGGCTTAAGAGGAGATAATATTATTCTATAAAAATCTACTAAAAGTACAAAAAAAGAAATAATAACTCTATTTAAAATTAAAAATTTCATCTAATTCAGAAATTATTTCCTTTTTATCATTATTATAAAATTTACGTCTTACAATAATAATGAAGTCATACGCATAAATACTGTTTTTGTTTAATCTAAAGTATTCCCTGATTAATCTTTTTTGCACATTTCTTTTAACAGAATTGCCGTTTTTTTTACTTACAGTAATACCAATACGAGGAATATGTGAAAATCTATTCACATACAATAGCACAAAATGGGGTGTCACTTTCTTACACCCCATCTTTTCAATCGACTTGAATTCTTTCGATTTAAGAATTCTATTGGATTTTAAAAATTTACTATCCAACTATTTTTTTGGAATGCCAACTGTTAATGACTTGCGACCCTGAGAACGACGCCTGTTAATTACAGCACGGCCACTCTTGGTCTGCATTCTTTTACGAAAGCCATGGGTTCTTTTTCTTTTGATTCTGCTGGGTTGATAAGTACGTTTCGACATATTCATTCTCCTAATCTGACAAAAGCTGTATGTTACTCTTGCAACACAAAAAGTCAACAAAAAATAGAAAAATTTTTTCTGGAAGAGGTGGAAGAATAACGTTATAATGCGCGGTCGCATAACAAAATAATATGAATCCAGGTATGGTAAAAATGAAACAATTATGGTTGGACGCAATAAATGAACTTAAAGGGGACCTTGGCATGCAAAATGTCAAAACCTGGATTGATCCTCTGAAATTCAAAGACAGTAAAGATGAATATATAATACTGGAAGCACCAAATAAGTTTATCAGAGATTGGTTTATCGATAATTATAAATTAATATTCATTGATAAGATAAAAGATAAGACAGGAAAAAAAATAATTATAAAAATTGAAGTAAATAAAAGTTTAATAACAAAGGAAAAAGAAGAGATAATTGTTAAAAAACAGGAAAAAAATTTTGAGAGAATTGAAGAATTAAATACTAAAGAAATAGCATTTTCCAACATTAATAGCAGATATACTTTTGATACTTTTGTTTCAGGCCCATCAAATCAATTTGCACATGCAGCAGCTATGGCAGTAGCAAAAAATCCAGCAACAACATACAATCCACTCTTCATTTATGGTGGAGTAGGACTAGGAAAAACTCACATAATTCACTCAATTGGCAACGAAATACTTAAAAGCAATAATAAATTAAAAGTTACATACTACTCATCTGAAAAATTTACAAATGAACTTATCAATTCCTTAAGACATGGAAAGATGGATGAGTTCAGAACGAAATTCAGATCCATCGATGTTTTACTTATCGATGATATTCAATTTATCGCTGGCAAAAAAAGTACCCAGGAAGAATTTTTCCATACATTCAATTCATTATATGAATCACATAAACAAATAGTAGTAACATCAGACAAATTTCCAAAAGAAATTCCAGATCTAGAAGAAAGACTAAGATCAAGATTCGAATGGGGACTTATAGCAGATATACAAGAACCAGATACAGAAACAAAACAAGCAATTTTAAAAATGAAATCAGAAATAAATAATATAAATGTACCTGAAGATGTTATTTATTTTTTGTCAAACTCTATTACAAGTAATGTAAGAGAATTAGAAGGATATTTAATAAGAATAGGCGCATATTCAAGTTTGACGTCAACGCCAATAAATCTTGATATGGCAAAAGAAGTATTAAAAAATATTATTACTGAAAATAATAAAGAAATAACTATAGACAGAATACAAAAAACTGTTTCTGAACATTATCAGATAAAAACAAGTGATTTAAAATCACAAAAAAGGCTCAAAAATATAGTACTTCCAAGACAAATAGCCATGTATATCAGCAGAAATTTAACAGACTTGTCATATCCAGAAATAGGTGAAAAGTTTGGTGGAAAGGATCATTCAACGATAATACATGCTATTAAAAAAATAGAAGAAAAAATGTCTAATGATATGGGATTTAAAATGACTGTTGAAAAGTTGATAGAAAAGATGTTGACATAATTTCGTTATGAATTACTTTTTTTTAATTTTTTAATTATATGTTGAAAAGTCGCATTTTACAAACAATATAAAAATATAGAAAAACAAAGCAATTACAATAGATTACAGTGTTATTAACATATCAACAGCGACTACTTATACTAGCTTTTTATATTTATAATAATTTATAGATATAGGTGATGTTGGAGAATACAATGCAAATAAATATTCAAAAAGATGTATTTCTTAATGCTCTCTTTAAAATACAGGGTATTGTTGATAAAAAACACACCATTCCAATATTATCTAATGTCTATATAGAGGCTTTAGATAATAAAATAATTTTATCAGCTACAGATCTTGAAATAGGACTAAAGTCAGAGAATGAATGTGAAGTAATAGAAAAAGGAAAAATAACAGTTTCTGCAAAAAAATTATTTGAAATAATAAAAGAATTACCAGATGATTTGATTAAATTAAAACTTAATAATAACTACTGGATAGAGATATCCTGCGATAAATCAATATTTAATTTAGTTGGTCTTCCACCAGAAGATTTTCCAAAGTTTCCAGAAATAAAAGATAACTTTATTGAATTTAAAAGTGATCTATTGGAAGAAATGATAGAAAGTACAATATTTTCTGTATCCAATGATGAAACAAAATATAATTTAACCGGTATTTATATAGTTAAAGAAGTTGATAATAATTTAATATTTGTTTCAACAGATGGTCACAGACTTTCATTGATTAGAAACAAAATGATTGATGATCTTAGTAATTATTTTGACAATGGTTTTATTTTACCAAAAAAAGGAATAATAGAACTGAAAAAACTGATAGATAGTGGATCAAATTTAATAAAAATTGGAGTAAATGATAATATTTTCAGCTATAAGAGCAATAATTCAACATTTATTATGAGAATGATAGATGGAGAATTTCCAGATTATAAAAGAGTAATACCTGAGAAAACAAACAATTATTCAATTATAGAATCAAAAAAGTTCATAAATGTATTAAAAAGAATATCTGTTTTATCAAGTGAAAAATCAAAAGGTGTTAAAATTGTTCTAACTAATAATAAGCTTGTAGTTTCTTCATCTAATCCGGACTATGGTGATGCAAAGGAAGAAATGGACATAGTTTATAATGGTAGTGATATTGTAATAGGATTCAATGCTAAATATATTTTAGATATTTTGAATGTTATCAAAAGTGATAAAATATATTTTTATATTAAAGATAATATTTCACCAGGCATGATAATGCCACATGATAATGATAATTTTCTATCAGTCATAATGCCAATGAGACTGTAGTCTATGGTAATTGAGAAAATTATTATAAAAAATTTCCGAAATTTAAAAAAAATAGAAATAGAACCGTGTAATAAAATTAATTATATTATTGGAGAAAATGCACAAGGAAAAACAAATATTTTAGAAAGCATATATTTCGGTGCATATTGTAAAAGTTTTAGAACAAATAATATTAAAAATCTTCAGAATAATAATAATACGATAGATATAATATACAAAATTAATTCAAAAAAAGTTAATCATATACTAAATATAAAATATCAAGATAAAAATAAAATTATAAAAATAGATAACAATATATCAAATATAAAAAATATTACAGAAATTTATAATACAGTACTTTATTACCCAAGTGAAATTAGCTTACTTCTGAAATTTCCTTCATACAGAAGAAATCTTATTGATAAATCAATATATAATTTCAAATCAAATTATTTGGATTACTGTATTAATTATTTGAAATGCTTAAAAAATAGAAATATATGTCTCAAAAATGGTAAAGATGACTATGTATGGAAAGAAAATCTTATTGAATTGTCTTTTATCATTATAAAAAATCGAAAAAAATATATTGATGAAATCAATGCATATATAAAATCTATTAACATGTATGATGAAGAAAATTATGAATTATCGTACAACTGTTATGATACTGATAATCTGAAAGATAATCTTATTTATCTTTACGAGAATTCTGCTGAAAAAGATAAAAGAAATGGCTATACATCTGTTGGACCACATACAGACGATATAATATTTTTAATAAATAGAATGAACTTAAGTACTTATGGATCAGAAGGACAAAAAAAGACTTTTATTCTTTTGTACAAGTATGCGCAAATAATAGATTATTTTAAAAAGAAAAATGATTACCCTGTTTTTCTCGTTGATGATTTGGCTAGTGAAATAGATAAAAGTAGAGAAAATTTTATAATCAGTGAGATAGTATCAAAATGTAGTCAGTCGTTTCTCACTACAAGTTATTATAAAAATGAAATAACAGATAATATTAAAATTTTTAATATAAAAGATGGTGTAATAAACTAATCACGAGGGTTTTATGGTAGACGATAATAAGTATAGTGCTGAAAGTATACAAGTTCTTGAAGGTTTGGATGCGGTCAGAAAAAGGCCTGCAATGTATATTGGATCAACCTCTGTACAAGGATTACATCATCTTGTCTACGAGGTAATAGATAATTCTATTGATGAATCACTTGCAGGTTATTGTGACGAAGTTCTTGTTAATATTCATGATGATAATTCTGTGACCGTTGAGGATAACGGGCGCGGTATTCCAGTAGACATTATTGAAAAACACCAAAAATCTGCTGCTGAAGTTGTATTGACTGTACTTCACGCTGGTGGAAAATTTGATGATAAAGGTGAAGGTGCTTATAAGGTTTCCGGTGGATTACATGGGGTTGGTGTTTCAGTCGTCAATGCGCTTTCACATAAGTTAGATCTGGAAATACGTCGTGGTGGAAAAATTTTCCGTCAAAGTTATAAAAAGGGAGTTCCTCAAGGTCCCCTGGCTGAATGTGGCGATACCATCAAGCGCGGAACAAAAATAACTTTCTGGCCTGATGGGGATATTTTCGAAACAGTAACCTTTAATTTTGAAACACTTGCACAAAGACTGCGGGAAATGGCGTTTCTTAATGCCGGCGTACGTATAAAAATTGTGGATGAACGATCTGATAAATCACATGATTTTATGTATGAGGGTGGTATTTGTTCTTTTGTCGAATATTTAAATCGTGCAAAAAGCGCTTTACACCCGACCCCAATGTATTTTCGTGGTCAGAAGGATAATGCCGAGATTGAAATTGCCATTCAGTACAATGATGGTTTTGATGAAAAGGTATTTTCGTTTGCCAATAACATCAATACCCACGAAGGAGGTACCCACCTGAGTGGTTTTAAAGCGGCGTTGACCCGGACAATGAACACCTACGCAACGGCGAATAATTTGCTTAAAAATGTGAAGATTGCTATTTCCGGTGATGATTTGCGTGAAGGAATCGCCGCCGTTATTTCTATAAAAATTCCCGATCCGCAATTTGAAGGTCAGACAAAAACCAAATTGGGTAATTCAGAAATAAAGGGTCATGTAGAAGCATTGATGAACGAGCAACTGGCTACTTTTCTCGAAGAAAATCCACAAGTTGCAAAGAAAATACTGGAAAAGGGAATAGAAGCGGCCCGGGCCCGGGAAGCGGCCCGTAAAGCACGGGATCTTACTCGCCGCAAAGGAGCGCTGGAAGGTCTTTCATTACCGGGAAAACTCGCAGATTGTCAGGAAAAAGATCCAGCTTTATGTGAAATATATCTGGTCGAGGGTGATTCTGCGGGTGGAAGTGCCAAACAGGGACGTGATCGCCGTTACCAGGCTATTCTGCCATTAAAGGGTAAGATTCTCAATGTTGAAAAAGCGCGATTTGATAAGTTGCTCACCTCCAGTGAAATAAAAACACTGATTACAGCCATGGGAACAGGCATCGGAAAAGATGATTTCGATTTGAGTAAATTGCGCTATCACCGTGTCATTATAATGACCGATGCCGATGTTGACGGATCACATATTCGCACCCTGCTGTTGACTTTCTTTTTCCGGCAAATGCCCGAGATTGTTGAGCGCGGCCATCTCTACATTGCCCAGCCGCCACTTTACAAAGTGAAACGCGGCAAGAAAGAACTGTATTTGAAGGATGACGACTCGCTGCTTGATTATTTGCTTGAAACCGGGACAGAAGGACTATCTCTGGACATGGACGGTGGTGATAAAATTGTCCGTGGTAAGCAGATTATTCCGATGTTGCGTAATATTATCGATTTTAACGAACACTTTGAAAAGATCGTTAATCGCGGCATTCCTGCGCAAATTCTTTCCATGTTTTTACGTGGCAAAATTCGCAACGGCTTTGCAGACCAGGCCAGTCTCGAACCTTTGGTTGAACAGTTACGCCAGATTGAACCGACGGCACGATTTGAACTGTTGAGTGACCCTGATCGCATACTGGTGCGCATGGGCAACCTTCATGCCCGCATTGATCGACAGACGGTGGAAATACTCTCGACCCATGAGTACCGGTTGCTGACCCAGTCGTACCGGCAGGTTGAGGATATCTGCGCACAAGCTCCCATTGTTATGCTTGTTGACGGAAAGGAAGAACAGGAAGCCAATAATCGACAAGAACTGCTGGATACAATTCTTAACCGCGCAAAAAAGGGACAGTATATTCAACGTTACAAGGGTCTTGGAGAAATGAATCCGGATCAGTTGTGGGAAACAACGATGAATGCTGAAAAAAGGGTACTGCTGCAGGTAACAATTGAGGATGCGGTCAGGGCCGATGAAATTTTTACCGTCCTGATGGGTGATCAGGTTGAACCTCGCCGCGAATTTATCGAAATGAATGCTTTGAATGTGGTCAATCTCGATGTTTAATAGACAAATATTTTACTGATTAGCGCTCAGACTCCCTTCTCCTGAGGGAGGAGGGAGCAAAAAAGCCGGATGAGGGGGCCTTAAAAAGGTCAAAAACTCCCCCTCCTCCTCACCTAAGGGTGAGGAGATAAAATGGTGTCTACGGAAGGTTGGTAATAATCAGTACTATTTTTGTAAAGTCCTGTTCTGCTTGATTGAATCAGATTTTCTTCTAAATGAATCTGCTGTTGAATATGACTGCCGGATTTTTTTGTTAAAAACTGGATAGTCCGGCGTGCAGAGAATAAGAACATATCCATTTCCCATCTTTGCGTACTAAATTCGCCATATCTGTAATCTGAGACATTGATGCATCTGAACTATTAGAGGTTTGCCGTGCTCGTTATTCTGATAAGTTTTGCCTTTGCCTTTGGTCTGGTATTGAGTCGTCTGGGCCTGCCCCCGATGGTGGGTTTCTTGCTGGCAGGGTTTGCTTATCACATGGTTGGTCTTGAGCAACCGGCAGGATTGGAGCTGGTAGCGCAGCTGGGTGTGACACTGCTGCTTTTTTCTATTGGTCTTAAACTGGATGTGCGCGGTCTGGCCAAGGCGGAAATCTGGGGCGGCGCGGTTGCCCATATGGTGCTTTCCACCGCCATGATGACCGGTGTTTTGCTGATCGGGAAAAACTTCTTTCACATTCCTTTACTCGATCTATCGTTACTTACTCTGGTCATTCTCGGCTTTGCCCTGTCATTTTCAAGTACGGTTTTTGCGGTAAAAATCCTTGAAGACAAGGGTGACATGAGTGCCTTTTACGGCAAAATCGCCATCGGCATTCTGATCATGCAGGATATTTTTGCCGTTATTTTCATGTCCGTCAGTGAGGGTAAATATCCGGGGCTATTTTCATTAGCGGTACTGTTGCTGCCCCTGTTGCTGCCCCTGCTGTTTCGATTGCTTGATGCCGCCGGACATGGCGAGTTGCTCATCCTCAGCGGGCTTTTCTTTGCCTTGGGCGTCGGGGCGGAATTCTTTTCCCTGGTGGGGTTGAAGCCGGATCTCGGGGCTCTTATTGTCGGGGTATTGATCGCCAATCATCCTAAATCGGGAGAGTTATCAAAGGCACTGTTCAGCTTTAAAGAACTGATGCTGGTCGGTTTTTTTCTCTCCATCGGCATGCAGGGGCTGCCGACCTTATCAATCCTCGGACTGGCCCTTGGCTTGTGCCTGCTGCTGCCGCTAAAAACCGCCCTCTATTTTCTGATTATCGGTCGCTTTGGGATGCGCACCCGGAGCACACTGCTGAGCTCCCTGTCCCTGGCCAACTACTCAGAATTCGGACTGATTGTGGCCGCCATGAGCGCCGCCAAAGGATTTCTGCCGATGGAGTGGGTGCTGATCATCGCCCTGGCCGTCAGCATCAGCTTTGCCCTGGCCTCTCCCTTCAACTACAAAGCCGAGCAGATTTACCAGCGCACCAGAAGCCGACTGCTGCGCTTTGAAACTGCGCGGGTCCACCCGAATGACAAAACCATTGACATTACCAGGGCCAGGGTTTTGATCATCGGCATGGGGCGCATCGGCGGCGGCGCTTATGATGAGCTCGCCCCCCTCTATGAAAACCGGGTGATCGGCATTGAACATAACCCGGCGCGGGTGGATTTTCATCGCGAACGTGGACGTAACGTGCTGGTTGGTGACGCCAGCGACACCGACTTCTGGTTGCGTCTGAAACGTGACCGGCACCTGGAGTTGATCCTGCTGGCCATGCCCAATCATCACAACAACCTCTACTCCGCGCTGCAGCTGCGCAACCTGGGCTTTACCTGCAAGGTCGTTGCTGTTGCCCGCTATGCCGATGAGGTCAAACAACTGGCGGAACTGGGCGTCCTTGCCTTCAACATGTACGCTGAAGCCGGGGCCGGTCTGGCCCAGCATGCGATTATGGAGGGGATCAAATATTGCTCCCTTGAAGGTGAGATGCCGACGTAGCAGTCTGTTGAAAAATTCCCTGACAGGCAACCTCACCGAAAAACCCTTCAACAATTCCCCCTCTTGACATTGCGGTACCAACAGGAGCAAAATCCGCCCATGCAGCCTAAACCTGCTTTAAGCAAGCAGGTGCGGGGGACCCAACTTTGGGGCGAATTTTTGGATCACCTTTACCCAAGGCGTTCTGGAATAGGGCACTTTCAAGCCCGAGCCCGTCAGCTAACCTCGTAGG
>OBJA01000493.1_pt1 | contig 34068 bp, 26 predicted proteins | sample 1519751 | NCBI WGS metagenome assembly OBJA01 (sample SAMEA3881238, study PRJEB22517) | soil metagenome | biome: lake sediment; feature: soda lake sediment; material: sediment, water from around vicinity | place: India | collected 2013-12-23 | depth 3 m
CCCGCCAGACGAAACAGAGGTTGCCATAAAAGAGATCTGAACGGAAAACCCTATCTTTGCGTATCTAACCCCACATCCCCTAATTCTCACATTATGTCAGACATACACAACAAAGCCACCCGCAGCTACAATATGAGCCGGATCCGCAACAAAGACACCAAGCCAGAGATGGTGGTGAGGCGGTTCCTCAATGCTAACGGGTTCAGGTACAGGCTCCACGACAAAAAGCTGCCGGGGAAGGCCGGTAATGTTCATTAAAAGAGTACCTTTGACGGAAAGCAACAAAGGATATGGAGATAAAAGCAAGCTCAAAAAGCTCAGGTGGTATCATTGCTAGCAACTTTAGGCAAGGCTCAAGGGCCGAGATCATTGCCCAATATTTCTTTTCGGAGTTTTGTATTGCAGAACGTGTGGTCAAGGAGAATGACTATGGGATTGATCTGTACTGCACTCTAATGAAAAAAACAGGCTCTATAGGACTAACCTCGACACTTTTTGGTGTTCAAGTTAAATCAAGTGATGCCCCATTTAGTTATTCTGGTGAATATGTCAAGACATGGCTAAGGACGATAAACATTCCTCTTTTTATGTGTAGGGTTGATCGTAGTGAACTATCGGTGAAAGTCTTCTCTACCTGGACCCTGAATTCGCTTGTTACAGATGATCAAAGATTTGAATCAGTTGCGTTCATTGAAAGATATTCAGATGATTCTGCCGCCGACAGTTTAAAAATGCCTGTAATTGAAAATGGCAAGGCAACCGTATGGATGGGTCCACCCATTATCGATTGTACTCTTGAGCAGCTTATCAATGGTGTGCTTTCTAAGGATGAAATTGGATTAGTGCTGGAAGAATGGATAACCCTTGACTTTAAAAACTATGCTAAGAGACATATAGGAATTACCGCTTATTATGGTTACACGAAATGGGATACCAATCAATCTCTGAAGACATCGCAAAGAATATGGTATAGGCCCCACCATTTCAGCGATAAACAGTCAATAGATGCAATAAAAACCATCCTGGAAGCAGGCGCTTTGATAGCTCTGAATAAAGGCAAGGAGCATCCATTTGTTACAGGGCTGGCTGAACTCTTATCCAGAAACGGGATTGTAATGACTTCAGACATGTATAAGTGGCAAAAAGAGAAAATTGGCTTAGATAATGAATTGAATCAGCAAGACTTATAACAAGGCTCGCCTGTTTTGATAATCAAAGACAATATCAATACCTTTGCATAACCTGAAACAGAACTCCGGGGGGCTCAATAATCACTTCATGATTTATGACCTGTAGGCTGAACAAATCAAATCATAAGGCAAAATGACTTCGAGGACTGAAGAAATAATTGATAGGTTAAAACAGATGATCCCTGCTGCTGAAGGTCTGTATCACAGATTGATACTTTTGGTAGGCAAATCGGAGTCAGGTAAGTCAGTGGCGTTGAATAGACTGGCGAAAGAGCTCGACACCTCTGTTATCAATGTTAATCTTGCTCTTTCCGAATTATTGCTGGACCTCACCGTTACGCAGCGAACTATCAGGCTACCAGGATTGCTCAATGACGTTATTCCTAAAGGACAAAGCCTTATATTGCTTGATAATACGGAAATTCTTTTTGATCCTGAACTCAAACAGGATCCGTTCAGACTGCTTCAAGGCATTTCCCGGAATCAAACCATCATAGCAACGTGGAATGGGGCTTGTGATCAAAATAAACTTGTTTATGCCGAAATGAACCATCCGGAATACCGTAGATATGACCCGAAAGATACAATCATTTTATGCCTGAATGAATAGAAGCTACCAAATTGATTGACTGTTAAGAAAACATACAGATATGAAATACGGAGACTTAATACAGTTTGACCCAATAGAAACGGTTGTGCAATTGCGTGATGCAGACAAAACATCTGCCGTCAAAAACCTTGTGCGCACCTATGTTGTTTCCGATGCAATGGCAGAACGCCTCTCAAAGATAATTTTCCCTCAGCTGCAGTTTGAACAACCTTTGGATAACAAAGGGCTGCTGGTTGTAGGGAACTACGGCACCGGTAAATCGCACCTGATGTCTGTTATTTCAGGAATAGCAGCAGATTCAAGCCTGGTCGAAGATCTTAACCATTCAGATGCACGTGCTTCAGCAAGTCCTGTTGCCGGCCGGTTTAAAGTGGTCCGCACTGAGATCGGTGCCACCACTATGTCTTTACGTGATATCCTTGTGGCTGAATTGGAAGAAAAGCTAGAAAAAATTGGTGTTAAATATGTATTCCCTGACTTGGGGTCCATCTCAAGCCATAAAAGGGCTTTTGAGGATATGATGGAGCAGTTTGGGAGTGTATATCCTGACCAAGGACTGCTACTTGTTGTTGATGAGCTACTGGACTACCTGAGAACAAGAAAGGATCAGGAGTTGATTCTTGATCTGAACTTCCTCAGGGAGATAGGAGAAGTTTGTAAAGACCTTAGGTTTAGGTTTATTGCCGGAGTTCAGGAAGCGATCTTCGACAGCCCCCGTTTTTCATTTGTAGCCGATAGTATAAGACGAGTCAAAGACAGATTCGAGCAAGTGCTGATTGCAAGGAGTGATGTTAAGTTTGTGGTTGCTGAGCGTTTGCTTAAAAAGACCACCGAACAGAAGGCACGTATTCGGAACTACCTCACGCCTTTCGCTAAGTTTTACAGCGGCGTTAACGAAAGAATGGATGAATTTGTAAGACTATTCCCTGTTCATCCGGATTACATTGATACTTTTGAGCGTATTACTGTGGTTGAAAAACGCGAAGTTCTGAGAACCTTATCATACAGCATGAAGGAAATACTGGACCAAGCTGTCCCTAAGGACGAACCAGGGTTGCTGACATTTGAGAAATATTGGAACAACATCAAACAGAATCCCTCATTCAGAACCAGTCCGGAAATCATGGAGGTTATTGAATGTAGTGAGGTTCTTGAATCACGGATCGAGAATGCCATCACTCGCAAGCAATACAAGCCAATGGCCTTGCGGCTTATTTATGCCTTATCCGTGCATCGATTAACTACCGGAGATATCCATTCACCAATGGGCGCAACCCCGGAAGAGTTGCGTGACCGACTGTTTTTATTCGATCCTTTGATCAATGAAATGGGCAGTGGAGAGCCGGACAAAGACCTACTCACACACGTAGAAACGGTATTACGTGAAATTCACAAAACGGTAAGTGGCCAGTTTATCTCTGTTAATAATGAAAATCGGCAGTATTATTTAGATCTAAAGAAGAATGAAGACTACGATGCCATCATCGAGAAACGGGCCGAAAGCCTGGACAGCACTCAGCTCGACAGGTATTACTATGAAGCTCTTAAGCGTGTGATGGAATGCAATGATGTGACCCACGCTACGGGATATAAGATATGGCAACATGAGCTGATTTGGCAAGAGAGAAAAGTTGCCAGAAGCGGATACCTGTTTTTTGGGGCACCCAACGAACGATCTACCGCTGTGCCGCAGCGTGATTTCTACCTCTATTTCATTCAACCAACTGACCCACCCAGATTTAAGGACGATAAGCTATCAGATGAGGTCTTCTTCAGAGTTAAAGCGACCGACGAAGAGTTTCATGCCTCTTTAAATTGCTATGCTGCCTCATTAGACTTGGCATCAACATCTTCTGGCCATGCAAAATCTACATACGAAGCGAAAGCAAATGGTTTTCTGAAGAATTTGGTGCAATGGCTTCAGAAAAGCATGACCAGTGCTTTTGAGGTAACATGTACTGGAAGGAGCAAGCCCATGGGAGAATGGGCAAAAGGAAAGTCAATTCGTGATTTGGCAGGTATCGCACCGCATGAAACCATAAACTTTCGTGATTTGGTAAACGCCATTGCTGGCATCTGTCTTTCACCCAACTTCGAAAACCAGGCACCCCATTACCCAAGTTTTTCGGTGACAATCACAGGCAGCAACCGAGCACAGGCAGCCCAGGATGCTCTGCGTGCTATTTCAGGGCAAAGTCGCACCAAACAGGCAACCGCTGTTTTAGATGCACTCCAGCTGTTGGATGGCGATATTCTTGAACCGGCCAACTCTCAGTATGCAAAACATATTCTGCAAATACTTGAACAGAAAGGTCACGGACAGGTTGTCAACCGAAGTGAAATAATAAAAGACAAGAGTGGAATAGAGTATATGGATCCAAACGGATCTCGACTCGAACCGGAATGGGTGATCGTGCTTTTAGCGGCATTGGTTTATTCGGGAGACATTGTATTGTCAATTCCGGGAAGAAAATTTGATGCCACAGAATTGCCACAACTTGCAGCTGCAGGTATTGACGAACTCGTACGCTTTAATCACTTGGAGAAGCCAAAGGACTGGAATCTGCCAGGTATCAAAGCGCTGGTAACGCTAATGGGGTTGCCCTCAGGGCTTGTACAAATGATTACCCAAGGCAAAGATGAATCAGTCCAAAGCCTTCAGCAGTCCGTTGAGGACACTCTAAATCGCATTGTTCATGCTGTCCAAACCATCCGCACTGGCATTACTTTTTGGGGCATCGACTTGCTTGAGACTTCCGGAGTAACAGGGAAACAAAGAATGATTGACAACGCTAAAGGATTCTTTGAATCGTTACAGGCGTTCTCCTCCCCGGGAAAAATGAAGAATTTCCGCTTCACTCCTTCCGAAGTGACGAATCATCAATTAGCGATTAAAGCATTGGATGAAATTGACAGTATTCAACAGTTTGTCATCCATAATGGACCATTGGCTGCCTGGCTTTCAACTGCCGAAGCAGTATTGCCAACGGAGCACGATTGGATAATACGGATGAGAAATTTAAAGCAAGAAATCCTCAAAACACTACAGATAATAACTCCTGGGGAGCTAAAAGGGAATTCTATAAAGTGGGGAACAGAAATGCAGCAGCTAAAGCGTGATTATTTCGTTATCTACTCAGAGCTGCATACCCGTGCCAGATTGGGAGTGAATGATGACAAAAGAAAAGCGGCATTGCTCAATGATCAAAGGCTTACTGACCTCAAGCAACTGGCAGAAATAGACCTGATGCCCAAACAACACCTCACAGACTATCAAAACCGTTTAGCTGGTATACCAAGTTGCTTCTCACTAACCAATCAAAACTTAGAAGCTTCCCCGGTGTGCCAGCATTGCAATTTTCGGCCTTCAATGGAACCATCTGCTTGTTTGAGAACGGTTGATCAGATGGATGATGAACTTGATCAACTCATGTTAGCGTGGAAAAACACTCTGTTATCAAACCTGAATGACTCAAGCACTCAGGCCAATATTGAGTTGCTGAAAGCTGACGAACGCAAACCTCTTGAACTGTTCATGCAATCAAAAGAGCTTCCCGTACCTTTGAACCAAAACTTTGTCCATGCCCTGCAAGAGGTCCTTTCAGGCTTGGTTAAAGTCACCATCCACTTGACTGATCTGCAAAAAGCACTCAAAATCAATGAAGGTCCGGCTACACCAGAGGAGATCAAGAAACGTTTTGATGGTTATATAAATCGCCTTACCAAAGGCAAGGATGCAGCACAGGTGAGGATTGTTTTCGAATGAAGATATATAAAAGGGAAAGATGGCAAATATGCACCTTCAGTTTGAAGTGAACCGGACAATTCACGCAAAATACGCGCGGCGCGCGAAAACAGCGTGAATAATCCAGCCACCCAATGCAAATCTGATTAACACCACAATGTAATGACAAACGATATTCAAGACAGCTTCAACTTTAACGATCAGGAATCCGGCCCGGTAACCTGTCTCGGGCTTACGTTCGAGAACGACGAAGCCCGACGAGCCCACTACACCGAAGAGCTGCGAAAGAAGCTGCAGGACCCGGAGTTTCGCAAGATCGAAGGCTTTCCAATTGGGAGCGACGAAGACATCTTGAACCTAAGCGATCCACCGTACTACACCGCCTGCCCCAACCCATGGATCGCCGAATTCATCGCAGAATGGGAGGCGCAAAAGCCGAAAAAGCCCGGTGACAACCAATACCACCGTGAGCCTTTCGCAGCAGATGTGAGCGAAGGGAAAAACGACCCCATATACAACGCACACTCCTACCACACCAAGGTGCCACACAAAGCCATCATGCGTTACATCCTACACTACACCGAGCCGGGTGATATCGTGTTCGACGGCTTTTGCGGAACAGGTATGACGGGTGTGGCAGCGCAGATGTGCGGAGACCGAGAAGTGGTCATGTCTCTTGGCTACCAGGTGAAGCCGGACGGTACCATCTTGCAGGAAGAGATGGATGAAGATGGAAAGAAGATTTGGAGGCCGTTTTCAAAGCTGGGTGTCCGCAGAGTAATTCTTAATGACCTTTCTCCTATTGCAACTTTTATTTCGCATAACTACAATCATAAACTGGATGTTAATCGGTTTGCCAAAGCAGCACAGTCTATTCTGAAGAATTTAGAAAAAGAACTGGGATGGATGTATGAAACAACACATATAAACGGAAACAAGTGCCTGATTGACTTTGTCATTTGGAGCGAGCAATTCTCATGTCCAGATTGTGGGGCTGAAATTAGTTTTTTGAATGAAGCACTTGATAATGAATCGAATGAAGTTAGAGCAGAATTTCCATGCCCAGATTGCAATTCAATTCTCACAAAGAAAAGAATGGAAAGAGTCTTTGAGACTACGATTGACCCTGCAACCGGGCAACCCTGGAAGCATATAAAATATCAACCCACTGAGATTCACTATAAGTATTCAGGAGCTAAGTACACGAAAAAACCTGATGATGAGGATCTGAAAGTTATATCTACCATCCACCGCAGAGATTGGCCTGCAAATATCCCGACAAATGAATTCCCAATCTCATCAATGTATCACGGCTCTCGGATTGAACCTAAAGGTTATACCCACGCACATCATTTCTTTTTCAGAAGGCCTTTAGAATCACTTTCGTATTTATGGCGTCATGGAAGTGATGAGTCAGACCCCAGGATATCGCAGGCCCTTTTGTTTTTCATAGAACAAGCCGTAACAAGCTTAAACATCCAAAATAGATATGGTCCAAAAAAATACTCACAAAGCAACGGCATGTTACCCCTTGTGTATTACATCCCATCCCAAGTTGCTGAGGTTACGCCTTGGTATGTATTATCTGGAAAATTGAAACGACTTGTGAAGGTTTTTCATAGTCTTCCTTATTTTCATAATGCCTGCGTCTGCGGGACAGGTGATACTGCATATGTAGGTATCAAAGATGAATCTCTCGATTACATTTTCACAGATCCACCATTTGGAGCCAATATATTTTACGCTGACTTAAACCTTATAACTGAATCGTGGCACAGAGTATTTACCAACTCGAATAAAGAAGCAGTTGTAGATAAATTCAAAGATAAAGACCTACCTGAGTATCAGTCTCTGATGTTGCATTGTTTTAAGAGATACTATTCAGCCTTAAAGCCAGGTCAATGGATAACTGTCGAATTTTCCAACTCATCTGCTGCTGTATGGAATGCGATTCAATCAACCTTGCAAAACGCAGGTTTTATCGTTGCGAATGTCTCCGTTTTAGATAAACAACAAGGTAGTTTTCGTGCCGTAACGACAACAACAGCCGTCAAACAAGATCTTGTTATCTCAGCATACAAGCCCAATGGCGGTTTTGAAGAGCGCTTTCAGAAAGAGGCACAAAACGAAGAAGGCGTATGGGAGTTTGTCCGAACGCACTTGAAATATCTGCCGGTAACCAAGCTGATTGGGACCGCCATACAGTTTGTGCCAGAACGTGATCCACGCATCCTGTTCGACCAAATGATTGCTTACTACGTCCGAAAGGGTTATCCGATACCGATCTCTAGCCAAGAGTTCCAGATTGGTCTTGCACAGCGCTTCATTGGGCGGGACGGTATGTATTTCTTGCCGGATCAGGTGTCCGAATACGACCGAAAGAAAATGACATCGGGCGAGCTCAAGCAATTGGCATTGTTTGTCTCTGATGAGGCATCGGCCATCCAGTGGCTCTGCCAACTTCTCAATGAAAAGCCGCAGACTTTCTCTGACATCAACCCGCAGTTTATGCAGCAGCTCGGTGGCTGGAGCAAGAACGAAGCCCAGCTCGACCTGCGCGAACTGCTGAATCAGAACTTCCTCTGCTACGACGGCAAAGGACCGGTGCCCGAGCAGATCCATGCCTACCTTTCCAGCAACTGGAAAGAGCTGCGCAACCTAACAAAGGATGACTCTTCTCTGATGACCAAAGCACGCGACCGCTGGTATGTGCCCGATCCGAATAAGGCGGGTGACTTAGAGAAACAACGGGAGAAAGCACTTCTCAAGGAGTTTGAATCATACAAAGCATCAAAAAAGAAGCTCAAGGTATTCCGTCTAGAGGCTGTACGTGCCGGCTTCAAAAAAGCTTGGCAGGAGCGCAACTACAACACCATCATCACTGTTTCAGAATTAATACCGAATAACGTCCTGGAAGAAGACCCAAAGTTGTTGATGTGGTATGACCAGGCGATAACGAGAATAGGAGGAGAATAAAATATGATTACAAAATGGAAAGTTAGCAACTTTAAATCGATTCGTGAAGAGACAGAGTTGGAGCTTTTTCCACTTACGATCTTCGCTGGCACAAATAGTAGTGGAAAGAGTACTTTCATTCAATCTATTCTTCTTCTAGCACAAACTTTAGCTCATAAAGTAGGGTCGAGATCTGTCGTGCTAAATGGCACTCTAACAAGCTTAGGCCAGTTTGACGACCTAAGGTCCAATGGAGGGTTGGTAGACCAGATTACTATTAAGTGTACATGTCGTCCAATTAGTGAACAGAATGTAATACATGGTAGGCGTTCTCAATTCGCTTCCCGTGGATTTTTTTATTATGGTCGCTCCAAACAGCTTCAGGAAGTGTCTTGTGAAATATCTTTCGATGCTGATCCTTCAAGTTCCGATCGTGATTTACTGCAAATCCAACCACGACTTTTTACAACGAAACTTACATCTGTATCGAGGGACGAAGATAATGTAGATAAAACAGCTAGTATTTCTATTTATCACACCACAAAAGAAATATCTGAGCTTGAAAGAGTTACAAACACAAGTGAAATAGACGAACAGTTACGTAGAGGTTTAGCTTATGGTGTTGAAATGGATGAAGAGTCTATGTCTGAAGTGCATGAAGAGTTCCGCTCAGCCAAGCCAATAGGCTGCATTTTACGTCATTTCCTCCCTGACAGAATTGTTTATTCTATTGATACTATCGAAGAGGATGCGAACGCCATCGCTATAGCTCTTCAAGATGATAGTCGACAAGCTATTGGCATACGACGTAATTTGAGCAGAGATCTTCTTCTATCGAAAGAAATCTTAGCGGTTTTACGCGAAATTCTTAAAGACACCATCGATTTTGACCAGCTTTTACCAGACAAGTATAGGAATGAGTCCCTTTTTGATTTGGATGTCAATTCACTCACATTCAAAGAATGGAACGAAAAAATACGTAGTCTGCCAATCGACCTACGAAGAAAAGTACAACAAGTTCTACGTGACAATGAGGAACTTTTTGACCTTGTGCATGCAGCTATGAAGTCATTAACAACTGATACCACAGAAAAACATGCCATTGTCCACGGTAAGACTCCACGTATGATAACTGAAGCCAATTGGTATCTTGATAATTTCTACACTTCATCATTGAAGTATCTTGGCCCGTTGAGGGATGCTCCCAAGCCGTTATATCCGCTTGCTCCAGCAACTGAGCCAAATGACGTAGGTTTGCGCGGTGAACATACTGCTTCTATTCTGGAATTGCACAAGAACAAGAAAATTAAGTATATCCCATCATCATATTTCAAAGACTCTGTGATAGAACGGAAAACTGTTACACGAACCCTTGAAGCTGCAGTTGTTGATTGGCTCCAATATCTAGGTGTAGCGAGTTCTGTTCAAAGCCGCGATCAGGGAAAATTGGGTCATGAATTGAAGGTGTGTCTTTCCAATTCTGAGTTCAAACACGATCTAACCCATGTGGGAGTAGGCGTTAGTCAAGTGCTTCCAATTCTTGTTTTATGTTTTCTTGCCGACACTGACTCAACGCTTGTTTTTGAGCAACCAGAACTACATTTACACCCTAAGGTTCAAGCCCTCTTAGGCGATTTTTTTCTATCAATGGCACTCTCCAACAAACAGTGTATTGTTGAAACCCACAGCGAATACTTAATAGACCGACTCCGCTTCCGAATAGCAGCGGCACCATCTGAGGAGGATCTCAGCAACCAGACCAAGATTTACTTTGTAGAAAAACCTTTGCAAGACTCAATATTCAGAGAGGTTGACGTAAATGAATATGGAGCAATAATGGATTGGCCAGAAGGATTTTTCGATCAGTCTCAATATCAGGCAGAAGAAATTCTAAAAGCAGCTGCGAAAAAACGGAAATCACGCCGGGGGAATACAGATGCATAAACTAACAAGCGCAATAATTGACGCAAGTGTACTAGCAGTGCCTATTAGTGAATGCTCCAAGAATGATGTTTTTCAATATGTAGAAACACTACTTGACTGGAGTAAGCTTCTCAATGAACCTTGGGTTTCCGTTTTTATGAGTGAGCGGGCTTCAGAGACGTTAATTGATGCTAGGCTTTTCCCTTTAAGAGATCATCTCAAGGAGCTTTTTGCAAATCATGGGGTTTTTGAATATAGTGTTAACGATATTGCTATAGTAGCAGAAAAACTGCTCACTCTAACACCATCATTTGAGGCCTATTACCAGATCGATGATGTGCTTATAGAACAAATTGAAACGAAGCCAGAGGTTATTCAACTCATCGAGAATGACGGCCTCATGGCCAATCTTGCACGTTGTATTACGTTGATAGCAGTATTGAGTACACACTGCTCAAAACCATTTGGTGGTGATTTACTCATTCTGAAAAAAACACCCAGCAAATTAATCCAGGTACGAGTCCAAATTCATGATTTAGAACACAACAGAGACGATATTCCTCCATTGCCGGACCCACCAAATTTCTTTGAGGGAGAAGTATTGGCCTGTGATGATCTTCAAGGATTGATCAAATGTTTCGATGAATCCGCTATTCTGGTTTACGCTACTGATGACTTTGGAATAGGAATCGCCATCCGCATTGCGCTGTTCAAATACGCTATTAGCCAAGGTGATACCCCAGTATGGTCCGAGATAACTGCACCAGCTATAGGGCCAAAATTCCGGCAATTGTGTCAGAAAATTTGTGCTGACCAAGGGGACTCCTTACCTCCTAAGATTTTACGCGCAATAGTTGAATCTATGAACAAGAATAATTTACAAGCAGTCCACGCTCTACGTAGAGGGATTGCTGGTGGTGATGCTCCACAAACACGCGGAGCCGATAAAGCCCAAAGACGAGATATTGATAAGACTTTTCATCTACATTACTGGGAAACTGAAAGTGGTTCTATCGAGTTAGCATCAGTAGTTCATCATAATGATTATTCTATACCGTATTAAAAAAACAAAGAGATTATTCCTAATAACAATTGAAAGCGTATGTACAAGAAAAAATGTTTGAGTTTAGATTTGTTTGCAACTCAGTTTAAACCATGCAACATATCGAATAGAATCAATTTTTATGTATCTGAATCAATAACATAATGCTATCCAACCCAACCTGGCGCGACAACATACTGGTAGAGTTTATTCCTGAACTGCACAGGTTGACACTTGTTGCCGACCCTGACGGTTTGTTTGCAGAGGAGAAGTTAGCTCTTGCTTTGCGCGAGAAGGGGTTTGAAATACTCAACTTTCATGATCCGGTTGAATTTCGATATGTTTACGAAACCATGTACCGGTCAAAATGGAGCCAAGGTGAGTGTGCTGATTTAATAGCATTGCTTCAGATGCAACATGCTGAGACTGACTCACTTCCTTATGATTTGGTGCAAAACGGCCGAAAACTCCAATTCAACCTTGGTGCACTTTTCCCAAAATTGAGCTATGTTGTTCTTCAGCAACTGGACTATAGCCACCTGGATTCCCTTTTTGCTGCTCAACAAGCATTATCTGCTGGCTCGTTAGGGCTAAATGCCACCATGGATTTCGTGCTAAAACATGTGTTTTCAGTTGATGCAGAATCTATCACCAACGAAGTGGATTTGCTTCGTTCCTTGCTCCGTATCCATTATCGTGGCATGCAATTACCGCCAATGCTGAATGAGAGGCTTATACACCTATTGAGTACAAAAGCTGCTTTTTATGAATGGCCACTCGATGATATTGTCTCAGACCCAAGAAACTTCTTTGAGTTTCTTCAAGAACGGTGGCCACTGTTCTTAGTGTCCGGCAACGCGCATGTGGATCTTAGCGATGTTGTGGTTGATTATGCTTTCCGGTATCCTGGACCTAAAATATTGCCCTTCGGTGACAAGGATGTTAGAGTTTATATCGATAATCTTTTTCTGGAAAAAAAACTGAGGCCTATCATAGCAGATACCCTACCAATAGCTATAGAGTCGAACTCATGGGTACTCACTGGAGTCATATATGATGCAGAAAAGGATGAACAGCGTAGGCTTGATCAACTGTTGACAATAGTCGCTACGGAGATCCCTTCGCAGGAATGTCGTTATCATGATTGGATATCCTTGGCTGTCAAATGGGCAGAAATTAATGCAATAATACACAATGGTAGTTTCAGTCAACTGCAAGATCGATTCAACACCATTGGAAAGGAGGTTAATGACAAGTTCGGAAGTTGGCTCAACAACAACCTGACAAGTCTTATCAATCTGCCACCTTCTCAGCCTGTGATGGTTCATCAGATTGCGCGAATGATAGCGCGTGAAGTAGAGTTCTTCTCAGACAGTCGTGTTGCACTGATTGTGGTAGATGGACTAGCTTTAGACCAATGGATTATTGTACGAAATCTTTTAAAGGAACAAATATACAATCTGTCCTTTGATGAATCTGCAAGCTTTGCATGGGTTCCTACGATTACCTCAGTGTCACGTCAATCCATTTTCGCTGGAAAAGCCCCGGTATTCTTCCCGCAAACTATTCATAACACAAACAGCGAATCAAAGGTGTGGTCACAGTTTTGGGAGAATCAAGGGGTTTCGCGCCTGGATATTGTCTATCAACGAGGTTTGAGAGACGGAAACCCTCAAACGGATCTGGAAAAAATCATTCATCCAAAGAAAACCAAAGTCGTAGGATTGGTTGTTGACAAGGTTGACAGGATAATGCATGGTATGCAACTTGGTGCTTCCGGCATGCACAATCAGATTGCCCAATGGATGAGGACAGGCTATCTTTCCGGCTTGGTAAACCAATTGTTAGATTATGGTTTTAAGATTTGGATTACTTCAGATCACGGAAACATTGAATGTAAGGGAATGGGTAGTCCTTTAGAAGGAGCCATTGCAGACAAGCGAGGTGAAAGGGTACGGGTTTACCCTACGTCGGAATTAAGAGATAGAGTTGCTGACTCATTTCCCTTTGCACACAATTGGAAACCGGTTGGTTTGCCTTCAGACTACTACCCGCTCGTAATCAGTTCCAACGAGGCATTTGTTAAGGCAGGGGAAACTATTGTAGGCCATGGAGGGATTTCCATTGAGGAGGTTATTGTGCCTTTAGTAAAAATTGAAAGAAAAACATAAGAATGGGACAAAGACACGAAAAATTGGGCATAAAACAAACCATTCAAAAAAGCTGGATGGATAAAACCGTTCAAATGATGCTTGCTGGCATGAGCGAGCAAGATATTCGTAATGAATTGGATCAATTTCTAAGTACACAACTGCAAAGTGGTGGCATAGGGCAACGGGGAGCAAAAACCTATGGAATAGCTATAGGAATCCTTTCAGCCTGGTTTTCGCCAGAGCCGGAATTAGCCCTTTTAAGGGATCGGGCATTGCAATTGGTTAGACAAACTCCTACAGCTAACTGGACACCAATGCACTGGTCTGTGATCGCCTCTGCATATCCCTTTTGGCATAATACCGCACGGCAGGTTGGCCGTTTACTAAACCTTCAGGATCAGGTTACACAACAACAAATATTCGCCAGGCTAATAGAAAAATACGGAGACCGGGAAACAGTTGCCAGAAATGCAAGGTATACTGTACGTTCATTTGTTGCCTGGAATGTACTCCAAGACACCAAAACCAGAGGGAGTTATATAAAGAACACTCCATTGAAAATCTCAAATGTGGCTCAAGGCTTGCTTTTATTGGAAGCTGCCTTACTTGCCACACCTGAAGGGAAAGGTTCTTTGAAGTCCATGATGAATGACCCGGCTTTCTTCCCTTTTTCACTCCCTATGATTACAGGCGATTTGATCGCACAACAAAGCAACCGGCTAGAAGTCATTCGGTATGGATTTGATGATTTCACTGTAGCATTAAAATAACCACCCCCACTCCCCTTCATCCTGTGCCAGATCATACGCTGATCAGAGATCACTTCTCCCCCACCTGCACCATCACCCGTGCACTTCTTACAAGCCCGATCCCTGATGTTGCGGCAGCAGTCAATGTCCGTTCGTTGCTGGTGCTGAACCACACCACGTCTACACTGTTGTTTCGGGTGTTTATGATTAATCCTCCCCTGCATGACCATTGTATAGGTTCATTGTTATGGTTCCGGACTGTGAACTTTGCAGTGTTATCATTTCGTGAAACGATTTCCGGCCCGGATATCTGGAGAGGTTTTCCAGAAAGCACCCCGAACATAAACCCGCGGATTTCATTCCTGATATCATAATAGGTGCTTGAATCATCATTCTGAGGTTCATGTTTTCCATTTGGAATGGCATTGAGGGAGACATCAAACCCCAGCTGTTTCATGTGATCACAGATAGGTTGTGACCCATACATCTTTCTTGTGAAGAATGCCGTTAGCCTCCTGTTTAGGTTGTTGAAAGGATACTCATAGCCGATTGGGACAATACGGTCTGCTGTTCCATGAACCATATACACCGGTATTTTCTCATGTGCTTCTATCAGGGCAAGGTCGGTGATTCCACCCCAAAGGTTCACTACCCCGGCGATCCGGTAATCGCCACGGTACTCATTTGTGCTGCAGTCAAGGCATCCCAGCTCTTTGCGCAATCCCCAGAGACTTCTGCCGGTACTCGCCCATGACTCATGTTCTTCCATGAATGCGGTAAAGAGAGAGAGGAATCCGCCGGCACTGTTTCCGGCAAGGAAGACATTATCCGTATCGATACCGTAAATGTCGCTGTGTGCTGACAGGTACCTGAGAGATGCCCTAACATCCTGTATCCCCCTGTATATACACCGCTCAAGCTGGGAATACATGCCCGGCACGAAGGGGTAGCCAAGCCTGTAGTTTATTGATGCGACGACATAGCCACACTGTGCATAGTAAATACCCAAACGCCGCTGAAGCTCATCACGCTTATCCCCTATTACAAATGCACCCCCATGGATGAGTAGCAGCAACGGCCTCCTTTTTACTGTGTCCTCTGCCGGCTTGTAAATATCCATTTCCAGCTTTATGCTGTCAGAGAACATATTTGAGTTTACATCTGAAAGCACACTCAGGATTATCTCCGGGTACTTGCCTGCTGACATATCATCAACCGGCTTCGATGAGTAGTATCCTGAGGCGTAGCCGTATATCCTTTCCGTACGGGTAACCTTTGTTGTAATCACTGAAGAGTAGCGCCAGGGCCTCGAAGGCAACCCCATTTCGGGGGCATGCTTGAAAGCAGTCTTACTTTTGCGGCGGGTAATGATATCAAAACCTTCATCAGTCATCACGATATTCCCTGTAAGACTCTTCTCCGGATAACCAGAGAAACTGAAATCAAACCCGCTGCGGCTCCAGCGTGCTTCAAAACTGCCAATATCAGCAACTGCACGATCCGTCGGAAAATATGTGCCCCTCACAGGTCCGTCAACATCCACGAAACGCAATGCCAGGCCAACCTCTTCCGAGACAAACCACACTCCCTTAGGCATCTCAGAAATACTCCTGATCTTACGGTCGCAGCCGGTCTGGACAATCAGAAGCAGAAGGATACATAAAAGAGACAGATAATTATTTCTGATGGCAGGATGGATGATGAGCATAAATGAGAGTATTTCGTTTCTGCAAATATATGACTAGTGCAGAAGTTTTCCGTTGGTTTGGAAGCACCAAAAAAATCTTACTTTTGCATCATAAACTTGCACCATGGCATACAAACCTTCAATACCCAAAGGCACCCGTGACTTTTCACCAGATGTTGTCGGGAAACGTAACTTCATCTTCGGCATCATCAGAGAGGTATATGAGCGTTACGGCTATATGCCTGTTGAGACTCCTGCCATGGAAAACCTGGAAACGCTTACCGGCAAATATGGTGCTGAGGGCGACAAGCTTCTATTCCGCATCCTGAACTCAGGGGATTTTTTAGATGGGGTGGATAAAACAATTCTTTCAGATGGTGACAGCAACAGCTTAAGCCGGCAAATTGCTGGAAAAGGACTCAGGTATGACCTTACTGTGCCATTCGCACGTTATGTGGTACAGCACCGTAATGAGATCACCTTCCCTTTTAAACGTTACCAGATACAACCTGTCTGGCGTGCCGACCGGCCTCAGAGAGGAAGGTACCGTGAATTCTTCCAGTGTGATGCCGACGTGATCGGAAGTGCCTCCCTTTTGAATGAAATAGAACTTGTACATATTATTGACGAAGTCTTCCTGAAGCTTGGCATAAAGGTCAACATCAGACTTAATAACAGGAAGATACTTCTGGGCCTCGCTGAAGCCACAGGTGTTGAGTCAGACTTCTATAACTTTACCGTTATCATTGACAAACTTGACAAGACCGGCATAGACAGTGTAATGCAGGAGCTTGCAGGCCTAAACATTGATAAGAAGCAACTTGACAACTTAAAGCAGATATTCATCTTTGAAGGTAAAAATGAGGAAAAACTCAACCTCATTGATGAAATGCTGACCGGATCAGAAACCGGGCAGAAGGGTATTGAAGAGATGCAGCAGTTGCTTACCTATCACGGGGAGACAGGAACCAGAAACACGGTAATTACTGATATAACACTTGCAAGGGGCCTTAACTACTACACAGGAACCATTTTCGAGGTTACTGCGCAGGATGTAGCCATAGGTTCACTATGCGGAGGCGGGAGATATGATGACCTGACCGGTATCTTTGGCATGCCCGGCCTGTCAGGCGTCGGCATCTCTTTTGGCGCCGACAGGATCTATGATGTGATGCAAGAGATGAAACTGTTCGGAGATATCAATCCGGGACAGCCTAAGATCCTCTTTGTAAACTTCGGATCTGAAGATGAGATATACAGCCTTAAGGCACTGACAGTTCTGCGGTCACATGGTATCAGCGCAGAAATATATCCTGATGCAGCAAAGATTAAAAAACAGATGTCGTATGCTGATACCAGGAAAATACCATTTGTAGTGCTGGCAGGCGAAGAGGAGCGTAAAAATGGGCAGTATAAACTCAAGGATATGTCGTCGGGCGAACAGCACACTATGACGCTGAACACGCTTATTGAGACAATAAGGTAAAAGAGATAAGAGGTTCGCCGGGATCAATTCGTTAAACCTGAATCACTACTTGCAATTCATTTTTTTCGGTTCCGGTGGCCTCTTTGCAAGGCAAAAGGCAAAAGGCAAAAGTGAGCAAAATCAATCACAGGTGATGCTGCCATTTTTGAAGAGCGGGACTTTTTTCGTCTGATCGGGTGTGAGACAGAATTCAATCACATCATCAAGAAGAAGGTGCTTAAGCCTGTGGGTGTGTGCAAATTTTGTTCTGTATTCTATAAGATCCTTCTCTGCTTCTTTCCACAGATCAATTGAGGCAGTTACAGAATCACATCCAGAAACAAACTCTTCTGATTCCAGAAGTTTCACAGCCAATGCGCCACTGAAGACAGCATCTTCCAGGCTGAACCTGTCTTTCCACCCTGCACAGAGGATTACAACATCCTCAGAAGAGCTGCTTAGATGATCCGCCACTGCAGAAAGGTTTATGAAGGAGGCAATCACCACTTTCGCTGCCGATGCTGCCATGTGTATTGCCTGGGTGCCGTTGGTGGTGCTGTACACTATCGTTGCATCCTCAAGTCCCTCCTGCATGAAGTTGTAAGGTGAGTTGCCGAAGTCGGCAAAATCGAGTTTGACCCCATCACGTTCAGCAGCTATCAGGTAACCCTTGTCTTTGTATTGCTTCGCATTCTCAACAGTGGTAACAGGGATTATCCTCACCACGCCATGGTCAAAGGCGGTGCAGATTGCAGTTGTCGCACGAAAGATATCCACAACCACAACAGTAATTTCCGGGTTTTCATACAGATGGAACAACGCCGGGCTGAAGCATATCTCAAGATTTCGCATTGCCATACCTTATTAACCTTTATAGAACGGGGTTTTTACTATTCGGGCAGCGAGCAGCTTATCTCTTACCTTGATATAAATGATGTTGTCAAGCACTGAATGCCCTTTCACAATATATCCCATACCAATACCAATCTTAAGGCTCGGCGACATCGTCCCTGAGGTGACCTCCCCTATCTGCTTGCCCGCTTCATCACATATCTCGTAATGCTGACGAGGTATTCCTTTGTCAATCATCTCAAAACCACGCAGCTGACGGGTTATCCCCTCTGCCTTCTGTTTCTCAAGGAAAGGCCTGTCAATAAAATCATTTCCCTCAACAAACTTTGTTATCCATCCAAGGCCTGCTTCTATCGGTGAATGTTCGTCATCAATGTCATTACCGTAAAGACAGAATCCCATTTCAAGCCTAAGGGTATCGCGTGCACCAAGTCCTATAGACTTTAGTCCGAACTCTTTGCCTGCCTCCGACAATGCCATCCATATCTTTTCAGCATCTTCATTTGCCATATAGATCTCAACACCACCAGATCCAGTGTAACCGGTGGTAGACACAATCACATCCTTCACTCCGGCAACAGCGAGCTTTCTGAAAGTGTAGAACTCCATGTCCATGACAGGCTCGTCAATAATCTTCTGCACAAGCTCCATCGCTTCCGGCCCCTGAACGGCAAGCTGGGCAATCTCGTCAGATGCATTGTACAACTCCTTCCCAATCTCCAGTCCCATCTCCGTAGCATGCCTGCAGCACCACTCCCAGTCTTTGTCGATATTCGCAGCATTGACAACCAGCAAGTATGTTTCTGCATCCATGCGGTAAACGAGCAGATCATCAACAATCCCTCCCTTACCATTGGGGAAGCACGTGTATTGTACCTTGCCATCAGTTAATGCTGCAACATTATTGGTGGTTAATCTCTGAACCAGTTCGAACGCCCTGCGACCCTTAACCCAGAACTCGCCCATATGGGAAACATCAAAAACACCAACACCTTTCCGCACAGTCTCATGCTCAACGTTCACACCCTCAAACTGTATTGGCATATTATAGCCTGCGAAAGGAACCATCCGTGCGCCCATCGCCTCGTGAAACTTTGTAAAAGCCGTATTTTTCATACTTTTATCCTTTTATTTTGATTCGGTTATTTATTGAATCAACAAAAGTAATGAAAAAGGCAAAAGGCAAAAGGCAAAAGGAAAAAGGAAAAAGTATGAAAGAGATCTGTTTTTGTATTTTGTTGGTATTCAGCTTTATCAACATTGATGTTTCTGGCCAGGGGGCATGTGTTGTTGATAGTACTGAACTCATTCGTCATGTTTATTATCTGGCATCTGACTCCCTGGCAGGGCGGTCGACAGGTTCACAAGGTCAGAGGCTTGCTGCGGAATACATTGCCGGAGAGTTTGAGGTAGCAGGGCTTACGCCACTAGGCGACAGCGGATACTTCCAAAGGTTTTCTGTTTACAGATCTTCGAGAGAATTTATAAGATTCAGAGGGGATTTTAGGAATGTAAACGCCTTGTCAATCATAACAGATCATCATCAGATACCTGACAGTTGCCGGATATTTTTCCCGGGCCGGCGAATCAGAAACCTTGATTCCCTGCCACAAGAGAATGATTATTTTATGATTATCAATGCATCTACTTTAAGGCAGGCAAGAAATGGTATTGAAAAACTTCACAATGCAGGGGCAAGAAATATTATCCTGCTAAGTGAAAAGTACAGGTTTAAATTTTTGATGTGGGAGTTGGACCTCAAAGCACAAATGAACCGGATCAGCCGGCAACCGGACAGCAAAAAGTTACGGAGACTTACAGGAAGTACAGATTCTATTGCTGTCAGCCTCTTCACCAACAATGACATCAGGTCGCTAACCGGGGAACCTGCTGATCCAACCACATGGAATAAAGTCGCAAGGAAACGCAACAGTCCGGTGCAGATTGGCGGATATTACAGTTGCGAACCATTATTTGGTACTCTTGACTCAACAATCACGGAAAATGTGGTGGCTTTACTTGAGGGATCAGAACATCCTGAACAATTTGTCATAATTACAGCTCACTATGATCATATTGGCAAAAACAACAGTGGTATCTATTACGGTGCTGACGACAATGCCTCGGGCACAGCAGCCCTTATCGAGATCGCAAGAGTGTTGTCATGCATGAAAGCTGAGGGGAAAAGCTTCAGGCACTCAGTAATCTTCGCGGCATTTTCTGCGGAAGAGATCGGGCTGCTGGGGTCAGCATACTTTGTTGCCGCTCCCGGTTTCGACACTTCCAACGCTATTGTAAATATCAACATGGATATGATCGGCAGAAGCACAAGATACTCTCTTATTCAGGCGCTGACAGGACAAATGTCTGACAACCCGAAAGAGAAGATGAAAAAAGACTCCTATGTTTTCCTTATGAATTCCGGCAAAGGCACCAGAAGACATGTCCGTTACAGCAAAAAAGCTGCGAGACAATATGGTGGTTTTATGATTGATCGCAATCCGGGTCTGTTACACCGGATAACATACAAGTACAGTTCAGACCATGCAAGCTTTGCCAGAGCAGGCGTGCCGATTCTGGTATATTTCACAGGACTACATCCGGACTATCATACCCCACGGGACACTCCGGACAAGATAGATTATGAGAACATGACCAGGATCACTGAAATTATCCTTCAAACCACCAGGTCAATAATATCAAAATAAAAAAGAGGGCCCATTTTATGATGCCCTCCTTTTTCCAGCTCTTCAAACAGTTGGAGCAGGGGTGCAATCACATCCTGCTCCTTCTGAAGTGTAAAACCAATTAATTTACTGAAAATTAAAGAACTGAAAATATGTCTGTTAAGACGGGGTTCGGTGGAAAGGCTGCGGCTTATGCCGCAGCCTGCAGGTTGAATTATTATTCAACAATGTCAGCTTCTGCTACTTCTTCATCTTCAACTACAACATCTTCTTCAACTTGTACATCTTCGATCAGCTCTTCAGCTGGTTCAGTGTCCATTTCGTCTTCTGTGGTTTTCGGTCCACCACATGCTACAATTGCAAACGAAAAGAGAGCAGCAATTGCCAATGATAAGAAAGTCTTTTTCATCTTTGTGATTGTTTTGGTTAAACGTTTAAAAAACTAATTCGATTATTCATTGACGGTTTCGCAAAAGGTAACCCAAAAAAAGCCCTACTTTTGAAAAAAAATTTTTAGGTTACTTTTCATGTTCAAATCAATTAACTGTGCCAGATGAAGGAGGAAAAGGCGAAAATGCAGGAGGCAATGCTCCTTGAAAAGGTTCGTTCAGGTGATAATGATGCTGTAGCGCTATTGTACAAGACGCATTATCCGGCAATATATCACTTCATCATCAACAACAGTGGTGATGAGGAGGAGGCCGCAGAAATTTATCAGCAGGCATTTATCATCTTGTATGAAAAGCTGCAGGAAGAGGATTTTCTGTTGCTGTCATCACCAGGAACATACCTCTACGCTATCTCCAGAAACCTTTGGCTGGCAACCCTGAAAGAGCGGAGACGATTCTCTGCCGGAACACCGGAAGTGTATACCGGTATGACAGACGAAGAGGCACAGATTCAGCAGCTCATAAACAGGGAAAAGGACTTTGAAGCTATGAACATTAGTCTTGAATTGTTGGGTGAACCTTGTAAAACCCTGCTTAAAGCATTCTATCATGAGATGATGAGTATGGAACAAATTGCAGAGAAAATGGGTTATACAAATGCCGACAATGCCAAGAATCAAAAATATAAATGTCTGCAAAGACTAAGGAGAATATTTGAAAAACAGTCGTTAACAACTGTTGACAAGGAGGATTAAGAACATGAAAGACTGGACATTATACGATTTCGATTTATACCTTATGGGCAGGATGCCTAAGGTTTCAATGGCCGAGTTCGAGGACGCGCTGAAAAAGGATAATGAGCTGATGAACAAATTTCTTCAGCATAAAGAAACCATCGGGCTTTTAAAGAGAAGTTTCTCCAGAAGAAAGCTGAAACTGCAGCTTCATAAGATCCACAATGAACTCTTCTCTGACTATTCGAAGATTGCAAGGTTGAAAACCCGCAGGAGAAACATCTTCTTCTTTGCGGGAAACATTGCAGCAGCAGCATCCATTGCAGCATTGGTGACATTCGGGATTCTTTTCCTTACCAACCTGCTTGGTTTCGACAATAAAGACGCATACCTGGAACTACGCAATGAAGTGAAAGACATTTACAGTGAGCAGGAGTACATCAAAAAAGAACTCAGGAAAAGCAAACAGATACCGGTTCTGTTCACCGGTACATCTTTTGCCGTAAGTTCTGATGGAATCCTGGCAACCAACTATCATGTCATCCGTGGTCTTGACTCCGTATGGGTAAGTAACTATTCCGACAGCCTTGTACGATATACCGCTGCTATCATCTATCGCGATGAAGAACTGGATATCGCCCTTCTGCGAATTATTGATCCGGACTTTACAGGGTTTGGCAGGCTGCCATATTCTATCCCTGTGAAAGGTGCTGATATGGGCGAATATGTGTATACCCTTGGTTACAGCAAGCAGGAAATCGTGTTTGGTGAAGGTTCAATAAGTTCCATCAGCGGACACAACAGCGATACCACCGCATACCAGGTAAGCATACCTGTTAATCCGGGCAACAGTGGAGGCCCCCTCTTCGATGCCAACGGAAATTTGCTCGGAATGATCTCAGGAAAAAATACTCATAAAGATGGCGTTGGTTTCGCAATAAAAAGCCACTATATCTACAATGCTCTTAAGGTCATTGCAGATAGTGACCCTGAAAATCAACCCGATTTGCTGTTCAAAAATCTCATCACAGGAAAAAAACGTACAGATCAGCTTAGAACATTGCAACCCCTTATTTTCAGAGTGCAAATCACACGTTAACATTCTTATTGTTAATAACTTTTTGCAATTGCAAAATTCTTGAAATCTGACAGATAAGATTCTTATTCCTCTTAACGTCTTGTATTTTCCAGATATACATCCTATTTTCGAACCGTTGTTTTCAGAAGAGCACCGGAAAGGTCGCCATCCTCTCTCTATACAGAAATCAATTTTGTGAATACCGGTTTCTTCTTGCAGTCATTAACCAATTGATTAATTGATTATGCAAGATGACCAGAGAGATTTTATGTTGCTGCGTAACCACCCGTTTCAGTTACTGCTTAACTATCAGAATGTATTCAGGATCATTACGAGAAAATATGCAAGAAGTGGTTACTTCTCCTTTGAAGAGTGCGATGAGATCATGCAGCACATCAACGAGAAACTCTTTTCGCGTATAGAGATCATAATGGAACAGTACGACGGCAGAGTGCTTGTGAGAACATACCTCTCCGCTATCTGCAGGAATATCATAAAAGAGTACGTACGGAAAGTGAGAAGGCGAAAAAGGTTATTAATTGAAAATGTTGTCATGGAACAGGAGTATTATTTCCCGGGGAATATGGAGATGCTTTTCAGGGAAGAGTGCAGAAGGCTTGACAGAGTCATGATCCTGCTTGGAAAAAACAAGGCGAAAATGTGGCTGCTGATGAAGCTTACATTCAGGATAAAAATAGAATTGAACGACTTTTTGTCAGTGTCGGATTTCGCAAGTGAGGCTATTGGTGAAGATATCATTTACAGATTGAACACAGATCTTTCGCTTAAAGATAAAGATCTGTACCTGCTTGCCTTTCCTTTGTTTCAACAAACCGAATCCCGGATATCAAACCCTGACACACTGCGCAAGTGGTTCAGGCAGAAGCTTACAGAGGTAATTGCCCTTATGAATGGCATGCCACAGCGTGCATACTACACAGAAGAGACCATGCAGATACTTGTTGAAAAGTATTGCTCAATGACAGAAACAGGAGCATACTCCCCTCTTAGTGATTGCAGGTACTCGCAGGCTGAGATAAAACATTGCTACAACATAATAAAGGGTGTAAGGAAAAAATCAAAATAAAATAACAGGCATCAACCGCTCAATTCGTATCAGGTGTCTTTCGCCGACGATTTATTCTTTCATAATAGCTCCAAAGAGTTCAAAGGGTTCTGCATCTTCAATGAGAACAGTTGTGATATCTCCGGGTTTCTTACCCGCGGCACCTGAGATGAAAACTTCCTGATCAACCTCCGGTGAGTCATGGCGTGTACGTCCAGTTGCATCACCATCCTCAACCCTGTCGATAATAACATCAAGAAACTTTCCGATCAGTGCATTGTTATTTTCTGAAGAGATCTGCTCCTGTATTTTCAGGATCTCATCACGTCTTCTCTCCTTCACTTCCACAGGAACATTATCAATCATCTCACTGGCTTCAGTACCCTCCTCTTCAGAATAAGTAAACACACCCAATCTCTCAAACCGGTTTCTTTTAACAAATTGCAGGAGCTGCTGATGCTCTATTTCCGTTTCAGTTGGAAAACCACTGATTAGGGTTGTTCTTATTGCAATTCCGGGTATGTTGCTCCGCAACCTGTTAATCAGTCTCTGGCTTTCGTCAGCAGTATGCCCCCTGTGCATCGCCTTCAGGATGCGATCTGATGAGTGCTGGAAAGGGATATCCAGGTAATTGAGGATCTTTGTCGAATTCGCCATAATATCAATGATCTCCTCAGGGAAGCCGGCCGGATATGCATAATGAAGGCGTATCCATTCAATTCCGGCAATTTTTTCCAGTTCCTTCAGAAGCTCTGCCAGAGCACCCTGCTGCCGGAAGTCAACCCCATAAGATGAAAGATCCTGGGCGACGAGCAGCAGCTCCTTTACACCGAGGCTGCTAAGGTATTCCGCCTCCCTGATAAGCTGGTCAGCCGGGACAGACAAATGTTTTCCACGTATTGACGGTATGATGCAGAAAGAACATTTCCGGTTACATCCCTCGCTGATTTTCAGATATGCGTAGTGCGAAGCAGTGGCTAACATTCGCTCATGCGTATTTGAACCATGATAGAGGGTGTTCAGAGTGCGAAGAATATTTTCCTGATCAGATACACCAAAAAAATGGTCTACCTCAGGAAGCTCCTTCTTCAGATCCTGCAGGTAACGCTGGGAAAGGCAACCGAAAACAATGACCTTTCCATATCTGCCTCTCTTCCTGGCTTCAATCAGTGATAGTATGACATCAACCGACTCCTCTTTTGCATCTGCAATAAAACCACAGGTATTCACAATGGCCACATCGGCATCATGATCAGACTCAAAAAATACCTCGTGTCCGCCAAGAGCTATCTGGCGCATAAGGTGCTCGCTGTCTGTAAGATTCTTTGCGCAACCTAACGATATGAGATTAACCTTAAGTTTCCTGCTCATCGTTTAAACGGCAAATATTGACTCAACAAAACGACGCCTGTTAAAGACCTGCAGGTCTGTAATCTTCTCCCCGATTCCGATGTACTTGACCGGGATCTTGAACAGATCGGAGATCCCGATAACGACTCCCCCCTTAGCAGTTCCATCAAGTTTGGTAAGAGCAAGGGCATTAACATCTGTGGCTGCGGTAAACTGTTTTGCCTGTTCGATGGCATTCTGGCCTGTGGAGGCGTCAAGTATAAGGAGTACCTCATGGGGAGCATCAGGGATAACTTTCTGCATCACCTTCTGAATTTTCGAAAGCTCATTCATAAGGTTAATCTTATTATGCAAACGCCCTGCAGTATCAATTATGACGAGGTCACAATTCTGGCTCACAGCAGACTGGAGTGTGTCGTATGCTACTGATGCAGGGTCTGAACCCATCTTCTGCTTTACCAGTGGCACCCCCGCCCTTTCTGACCAAATGGTAAGCTGATCAACAGCAGCCGCCCTGAAGGTATCGGCCGCACCAAGCAACACCTTGTAACCACGCTCCTTGTATTGATAGGCAAGCTTCCCGATAGTGGTTGTCTTGCCTACACCATTTACACCAACTACCATAATAACATACGGCCTGGTCTGCTCAGGCAAAACAAAATCATCAGCCTCCTCCAGCTTGTGTTCCAGTAACAGGTTAATGATCTCTTCACGCAAAATGGAGTTTAACTCTGAAGTGCCAATATATTTGTCGCGTGCTATGCGATCCTCAATACGGCGAATGATATTCAACGTGGTCTCTACACCTACATCTGAGGTGATAAGTATCTCCTCCAACTCATCCAGAAGTTCTTCATCAACCTTTGACTTGCCAATTATAGCACGGGAAATTCTGCTGAATACCGACTCTTTGGTTTGTGATAAACCCTGTTCAAGATTACGCTGGTCATCGCGTGTAAATCGCCTGAAGATACCCCTCATGATTGATATTGTTTTGTTTCTCTATGGACTCTGTTGCATCATATTGATGATGACTCCTGTCTGAAAAAAAAGATAACTTCCCCCGTATTTAGGAAGAAGTTATCTCTCGCTGAAAACAACATTTTTACCTACTTTTTCAGAAACTCATCCACTGCATCAACAGGCATGATGTTCTCCTTGAAGGTATAAGAACCTCCCGTGGGTGATTTTATCATCCTGATGACTTTTGCCATACTTTTACCCTTTGCCTGAAGGGTAGCAACTACTTTCTTTGCCATAATAAAAACTATTTAATTTCCCGGTGTACTGTAACTCTCTTCAGTATCGGATTATACTTCTTCAGCTCCAGCCTCTCCGGAGTATTCTTCTTGTTCTTCATGCTCACGTAGCGTGAAGTTCCAGGCATTCCACTCTCCTTATGCTCCGTACATTCGAGTATGATCTGGTGCCTTACGTCTTTCTGTTTCTTTGCCATAATTTTACAAGCACTGTTTAGGGGTGCAAAGATAGTTATTTTTTTATTTCAAAAACAATCTGAAATAATCCGGTTTCTTAGAAATATAAAAATTTTTAATGTTTGTTGTAGGATTGTCAAATCTTGTATATTTTTATCACTTGAAAATAACAATTAAAAAGGATCACTAATGATTTCATCGCAATTGATTATCAGACCGCTTGCTGGCCTGGGAGCCTTAAACTTCGGAATGAGTATGCATGATATAGTTGATATTCTGGGTCAACCTGATGATTCCGAGGTTCTCAGCGATGGTGAAGATGAGGTTGAAACCCTTGTCTGGAATTACTGGAAGAGAGGCATATCACTATTTATTGAAGGGGCTGAAAACAGCGTTTTATCAAACTGCGAGACAGACAATACAGACGCAATACTGTTTGGGAAGAAGGTTTTTGAACTGGATGAAGGTGAGATCACAGCCCTTATGAAGGAAAACGGCTTCAGCACCTGTGACATAGATGTTGAGACCTGGGGCGAGAAGAGGCTGTCATTTGAGGATGCCCAGATAGACTTCTATTTTGATAAGGGCACTCTGGTTACAGTGAACTGGGGTGTTGTTGTGAATGACAAGGGTGAGATTGTCTGAAGTGTGATTATCTATTTATTTCTTGGGTGATGCAGGTTTATCGTCTCCCGGAGGTACTCTCTGTCAAGATGGGTATACACTTCGGTGGTGGTTATCGATTCATGGCCAAGCATCTCCTGCACTGCACGTAGGTCGGCACCACCTTCAACAAGGTGTGTAGCAAATGAGTGCCGGAGGGTGTGCGGACTTATACTCTTTGTGATACCGGCCTCAGTTGCAAGCGCCTTAATGATGTTGAAGATGCTAATCCTGCTTAACGATTTCCCGAAGCGGTTAAGATAGAGAGTGTTCTCATAACCCTTGACAGGTTTACAGTAACGCCTGAACTCGTTGATGTATATATTGTTGTACCTAATGGCACTGCTCCCGACAGGCACGAGTCTCTCCTTATCACCTTTACCGATAACACGGATAAATCCTTCATCGAACCTGAGGTTGCTGATTTTAAGGTTAACGAGTTCACTTACGCGAAGGCCGCATCCATAAAGTGTTTCTACCATCGCCCTATCGCGATGGCCCTCATTGCGGCTAAGGTCTATGCACTCCAACAGGCGCTCAACCTCATGGACAGACAGCACATCCGGCAGTTTTCTGCCTACTCTGGGGGTATCTATCATCCCGGATGGGTTGTCGGAAATTATGTTCTCATAAATGAGATACCTGAAGAATGCCTTAAAACCTGATATGACCCTTGCCTGGCTTCGTGCCGACAGTCCGTTCTGAGCACAGTTCTTAACAAAATCCCTGAGGTTATCAGCAGAGACACAATCAGGAGATACAGGCAGGGAAAGATTGGTCATAAACAGCATCAACAGGTTCATGTCATGCATATAGGCACTGATAGTGTTATCAGATAAACCGCGTTCGAGCTTAAGATATGCCCGAAACCCATTTTGCACGCTATACCAATCCATATTATTCAGGAGAATTATCGCCTTTCAAAGATCATGAAAACTTTTGAATTACGGGAAAATATTTTGTTCAGTATCATAATCGGTAAAAATGCTTCTGATGATGCTATTTATTTTGTTGGTATAAGTATTAGAGTATGATAAAAAAAGCCTTCCCCTTTTTTTGTGGAGAAGGCCAGGATAAGAATAGTTTTATCTTCTTAAAATAAGCTGGTTTGGCTTAATGTCTCCTGATCATTAGCAACATTTTACAAGAATGCAGCAGCCCCGCCAATAATTGCTCCAAAAACTGCGATCAGTAAGATAAGGCCAATTAACGAGATCACTAACCCTGCAATTGCTAAACCTTTTGGAACACGAAAGATTCCAACGAAAGACAAGATCAAACCCAAAATCCAAAGTATCCAGCCTAATACCGGAACCCATCCCAGGAATACGGCTACCAGTGCAAGCACGAACCCGGCAGTTCCGATTCCGTTAGTTTTCTTTTCGGTCTGATTAATCACTACTGTGTGACCAGGTTGGTCTGTTTGACCCTGCGAATTGTAAACATCATTTGTCATTTCAAAAATATTAAGTGTTTCCTACTCATATGGCTTTTCAGATACGCCCCGTTTTTAGTGGTTTCCGGACTCCACTTATAAAATCTTTTTTCTATTACCTTTTTTAATTAGTGTTTCCGGGCAAATATAAAATAATCAAAAACAACTACAATAGAAAAACAAAAAAAATGAAGCGCATTTAATTACTTAAAAGGGGAATCAGGCTCACGTGCCATCTGCCGGTAAACTATTCCATCAAGCATATTTGGCAACAGACGTTGCAGTGCAATAATAAATTTACCTTCAAAGGTCAGAATGAGCAGTCGACGCTTGCGAACCACAGCTCTGACTGTTTTTCCTGCAACATCGGTGGGATCCATAAGGTTTAATTCATTTCTCGGAGAAACACCCTGGGGGGTTCCTTTGGCGGTAAATGCTTTTTCCCTGATCTGCGACCTTGTAAAACCGGGACATACTATCAGAACATGGAGGCCACGCTTTCTGTTTTCGATGCGGACAGACTCAAGGAAGCCCTGCATTGCAAATTTGGATGCAGAATAGCCTGTACGCCCAGGAAGCCCTTTAAAACCAGCCACAGAAGAGATGCCAACAAGGCTGCCATGCGACTTGAGCAACCATGGCAATGCAAAGTGAGTACAATAGACTGCTCCCCAGAAATTAATATCGATTACACGCCTTAAAACTTCCAGCTCCACATCTTCAAAAAGAGCCCTCATCGAAACACCGGCGTTATTAATCAGGATGTCAATCCTACCAAAACGCTCCACCGTCTTGTTGATAAGATTGTCACAATCGGCCTCTATACTTACATCTGCCTTAACTGCCAATGTCTCGGCACCCATCTCCTCTATCTGGTCTGAAAGATCGGTTAACAATTCCTCTCTTCGTGCTGCAAGAACTACATTGGCTTTGTGCCTTGCACATTCTATTGCAATAGCTCTCCCGATACCGGATGAAGCTCCGGTTATAATTACTACCTTCCCCTCAAGCTGTTTATCTGATTTCATAATCCATTAAGATTTTTTGCCTGGATAGCATAACGAATTACAGCCGTAATACACTTAACAAAAAAAAAATAAAGCGATAACCAGCTGGCACAATCATAGTTTCAAACTTCAAATTTTCGGGCACAATATACGGAAATATGCGTTCTGAAATAACAAAAATCAAAATACAAAATCGGATCATGAGAGCAGAAGATATAATCCCGGGCTGCCGAACCGAGAGCACACAGGATCGATATTTCAGTATCAGAATTAGGCTATTGTAACTCCCGCAAGAAAAAATGCCAGGGCTGTTTGTTTTATTATGAGAAAGGAGTATTTTTGCACCCTCGTTTGAGGGAGCTGACTGATTCCGTAGCTCAGCTGGTAGAGCAACGGCCTTTTAAGCCGTGGGTCCTGGGTTCGAATCCCAGCGGGATCACAAGAACATTGAAACCGGCAGGAGCAGACTGCCGGTTTTTTTTGCTGATGCAAATCCGAAACGTCAGTTTCAGGATTTGCGAAGCAGAAAAAATACCGAAAGAAGTGAGGTTTCAATGTTCTTGAGCAAAGGTCAGGAGTGCCAGGGATCATGAGCCCCGCGTCAGTGGGGCGAATACTCCCAGCGGGATTACAAAGAGAAGCAAGAGAACCCGGCTCTCTGACTGTAGTTGAGCCTACTGACAGTGCTGAGATCGTAGCTCAGTATCCGGGACCAGGCGGTCGCTGTTGAGTCGGTCGTAGACGACCACCAGAGGCCATAGCTCCAAATGGTACCGAAATTTCCATCGTGGCCATAGCGGAAGCCTCCCGGAAGAGCAGAAAAACCGCTTGAATTGGTGGCGCCTGTGTTGGGATTGTTCCAATGAGCTGTACCCGCTTCCTTCATTTTACCTCCTTAATCAGTTCCGCGATATCCTGTTGAATTTGCCTGAGATTGTGTCAACCCAAGATGCATCTCCAATGCACGAATAGTGCACCCGTGATACCATCATTCGTGCATCCTTGGCGACAAAAGCAATAACCCGATTATAAGAACCGGAACAATTTGACGACGAGGCTGACTGTATATTGCCCTGGTTCCTGGTAAACATGCCATGGGTGTTGAAGAGTGCTGGTGGAACCATCACCGAAATCCCATTTCCAATAGGTGGGGTTTTCTGATGAATTTTCAATGAACTGAACCGTGTCCCTTACATACGGGTTGAGGTCGTTTGCACTGAATGAGGCCAGGGGTTTCAGGTAACGCATGCATCTGACAGAATACCCGTACTGTTTGCTGGCATGTGTCACACTAATTTCACCAGTATAATAGCCAAGCAGGCTGAACCAGGCATTGGTAGCAGTGTTTTCTGTTGCTGTCCAGAATGATCCTGAGCTTCCCGGAAGCACGAAGCTGCCGTTGGTGGCACTCCTTGACCCCCCAGGCAAGGCAGTAAAGCCACTTGAGTTGGTAACATCGGTATTGGGTGATGTCCAGTGTGTTGTTCCTGATTCTTTCATTTTCCCGCCGGCTTCGGAGGTGCCACCCAACTGGTTGGCAAGGGAGTTGAAATCCTCACGCGAGGGTACCTTCCAGCCTGGAGGACAAAGCTGTTGCATCCTTGCAGCGTAATTATTATACAGTGATCCATAGATTGCAGCATTTGCGGCAGAGTCGTTGTTATTCCAGCACCGGGCTGCCGACATGGTGCTGGACCATGCAGTTGCAGAGGTTACCAGTGGAATGGCGTTGCCCAAGGAAGCGAAGGTAGTCGTAGCACTCAGGTTCTCCCTCATCCAGCACTGATTGCCAATCCGGATGGTTCGGTAAACATTCCCGTCATTGTCTTTCATAGTCGGGTAATCAACGCAGGGAATCCCGTGAATCAGGTTAAGGAGATATATTTTCGACTCCGACGGGTTGTCGTCGAAGATATCGTGGCCGGGAATCACCGGGTACAGAGCTGCATAACCTGTGATTCTCAGTGAATCACCCGGTACCCACGGCAACCCTGACAGGCTCTTCTTTTGCGTTGATACCGGTGCAGCCTGATGGCCCCGGTATTCCAGGTTACACCTTATACGGCTATTTATGCCCGTATGGATCATCCTTATGGTCTGCCGGTCCGTTCCGGTTTCGGCTGTCAGGACATAATAATGTTCACTTCCGGGATGAAAGGAAAAATGGTGCTGTCCTTGCGCTAACATAAGAGTATTCCGCAGATGCTCACGCCCCAACCGGTCGAAAACACGGATGGTCACATTCTCTTCGCGCTGCATGGTAATGATAAGGGTAGTTTGGTCAGTGAAGGGATTAGGGTAATTCTGCAACAGGTGAAATCCTTTGCTGACTTTCACCATGGCAGGAATACCAGTCTGATCCTGGAGTACCAGCACCGTGTCGCCACCGGATAGCAATGTGTCACCACCACGAGTTAGGTTCTTCACATGTATCAATCCCAGAGGTTTATGATTCCCTTCGAAAAGGGCAGTGAAGGTCAGGGAAATTGTCCCCTGACCCAGGGCACAGCCAATGGTGCCGATCACTATTGCAAGGATGAGTAAGGTTCTTTTCATGGTGTGGTTGTTTTTTCATCGGTAAATCCTATCAATGACTATAAACATGAAGCTCTATTCAGACCATTTCATCTTGATACAACGCACTGTGGCTCCGTTTGCACGGTAATTATCGGTCCCGCAGACAATATTGCCGATGCCAAGCCTTGTGGAATAATAGCTACGAACCGAGCTTGTCCAATAATAGCCTACTGACCCTACATTGTTGAGCGAACCATCGACGGCATCGCGTTGGCCTGCCAGGGGCAATTTCAATGGCGAGGCTAAAGCGCCGGCACCGTTAAAGCTGATCCAGGTGAACGACTCGTAGTCTAACTCTGCCTCTGTTGGCAACCTGTAACCAGCCGGGCATGGGTTGTTCACACCGTTCCCACCCTGCCACAGGTTGGTGTTTTGCGGGCTGCGCCAGTCCCTGGGGTTACCGGGTGATAATATAAAATTTCCATGCGAGGGAACGTCTGAACTGCTCAGGGTGGTAGTGGTGGCAGATGTTCTGCATTGGTGGCCGTCGGCAAAGCGACCCCACTGGTAAAGGTCCCCGTAAGCCAGACTATCTGTGCTGCTTGTCGCCACCTGGCTTGCGCCGAGGTTTCTGTCCATCCACCAACGGCCCGTTGCCGGGCTGTATATAGCCACCACAGAAGTGGGGTTGTTCGGGTTGCAATGAACTGTACCAGGAGGATAAGGTGCGTGATAATACTCAAAAGTGTATGTATAAGACACCAAAGGACAATCATCAATGATTTTAACCCCCAACTGTGAATAGCCGGTGTACTTCAGATGGTCGTAACTATTCCATGGGAAATTTGATTTTCCAAAACGCATGTGAGCAGGTGCGGGCTGATAACCGGCATAGGATAGCCGGCAGCTCCCCACTCCCGTACTCAGGACATTCAGCTTCTGTACCATGCGTTGGTCGGGTGACTCAGCCACCAGCAGGCAAAAGTTTTCCTTGCCCGGAGAAAAGGTGAAATGGTGTTCACCGGCACTCAGCAACCGGCTGAAGGTTGCCAGCTCATACCCAGACAGGTCGAACAGCTTTAAGGTTATGAGGTCGTCCTGCGGCAGCCAGAGCCTGATGGCGGAGGTTTGGGTTACCGGGTTGGGATAAGGTGGAAAAAGGATCATCTGGTTCCCTCTGACTGTAACCCTGTCGTCGATGTACATCCCATGCTCCAGAACCAGAACTGTATCTGTACCATACAGGGTGGTGTCGCCCCCACGTGTGAGGTTCTCAATCAGAATGCTGTCGAGAAATGTGTGGTTGCCGTTTACTTCACCCCTAAAGGTGAGGTG
>OBJA01000495.1_pt1 | contig 34048 bp, 28 predicted proteins | sample 1519751 | NCBI WGS metagenome assembly OBJA01 (sample SAMEA3881238, study PRJEB22517) | soil metagenome | biome: lake sediment; feature: soda lake sediment; material: sediment, water from around vicinity | place: India | collected 2013-12-23 | depth 3 m
TTATTGTTTGAAGGGTTATCCACTCGCGGCTAATTTTTAATTGGCCATTGGATGCATGCAGGCAACCGGTTACCATTAAGCCCGGCGCCCTGCGTTTGAGTTATTCCTTTACAGCTTTAAAAACCACGATGTGCTTTTCCGGCTCGGCATCCAGCAAAATTTCCATGGTTCCTCCGCAGATTGCCCCCTCCTGATCCGATGGCTCATTTGTCAGATTAAAGAAATGAAATGCCGAATGCCTGTTGCCGGCCATTTCTTTAATCCTCTCCTGAACGGAAAACTCTACAATCCCTCCTCCAATAGTTCCGGCAACAAGCTTGTTTTTATCAAAAATAGCCGAATTGCCGGTTTTCTGAGGGGCAGAACCTTTCGTTCCAGTAACTGTTGCAAGGGCTACATTTGAATTTTCCAATAAAAGGTGCGGCAATTCAGCATAGATGTTAAAGGTGGCAGAATTTCCCTCTGTTAAAGGCGTCATTTTTCTCATGCGGTTTTTTGTTTGCCTGAATCATCCGGTGTAATCAAATAAAAATCAGGTCAAACACTAAAATAATCATTTTGGATACAGCAGACAAAAAAAAAGGATTGATATTTTACCTTACACTGCAAATAAGCGGCAGTTTGCCTTTTTACACCACTGAATATTCAATAACCGCAACATATAAGTTATCCTATAATCATACGGGGTAGATAACACCTGATTTACACATACCAGGGACGGTTGCAATTGAATTTAATATGGCGTTGGTATGTTCTTGAAAGGGCTTTTGTATGGTCGGTAAAGCTTTGCAAAACTGCCTGAGCTTGCCCGATAAAATGGGTTAGCTGGATTTGCTGCAGAAATTCTTTCCCTGCCAGGTATCCCGCTCTTGCAGCCTTTTTTCAACTTTGGCTACAAATTCAAAGTTTTTCAGGCCCCATTCAGGTGCAATAAGCATTTGGGGAGGGGCCTGGCTAATAAACCTTTCCACTATTATCTGCGGGTTGAGTACTTCCAGGTAATCCACCACCAGATCAACGTATTCTTCAGCCGTAAACAAATGAAACTGGCCGGGATCTGAGCGATATTGTTTTTCCATAACAGTTCCTTTATGAATCTGCAGCTGGTGCAGCTTCAGATTTTTAAGCGGCAGCTGCGAAATTGCATTTGCCTGTTCCAGCCAGTCGGTACGAGATTCGCCCGGGAGGCCCAGGATCAGGTGTGCACAGGTATTTATATTACGTTTGGCAGTTTGTTCCAGTGCCCAAACCGATTCAGCAAATGTGTGACCCCGGTTCATTGCTTTGAGCGAGGTGTCCAGGTGGGATTCCAGTCCGAATTCCACCATTATATAAACCTTTTTGCTGAGTTCTGCCAGATAATCAAGCAGTTCTTCGTTTACGGCATCGGGGCGGGTGGAGATGACCAGCCCGGCAATTTTCGGATGTTCAAGCGCTTCCTGGTAAAGCGGCTTCAGGTAAGCCAGGGGAGCCCAGGTGCTTGTGTAAGCCTGAAAATAGGCCAAAAAGCGCATCGACTTGTATTTCTTCTCGAAAAAACCAATGCCTTGCTGTACCTGTTGAGTAACGGAAGTTTCAAGGTTGCAGTAACTTGGCTTGAATGTTTTGTTGTTGCAGTAGGTACAACCTCCGCGGCCCCTTGTGCCATCGCGGTTGGGGCATGTAAAGCCTGCATCAACCGAAACCTTTTGCACACGTTCCGAAAAAAGGTTACGGAAGTAGGTTGGAAAATCGTTGTACCTTTTTTTATGTCCCCAACTGAAAATTTGCTCCATTTATAAACTTCATTTTGAGGTTGCAAAGCTATAAAAATATAAAGGTCTTTTTTGTTGATGATGGGGGTGAAGGAGTGTGGAAAAAAAAGTTATTTACATAGGTTAATTAAACGATTAATTCGAGCTGTTTAAAAATAATTGGCAACAATGCCTTATTCGGGTTTGTTTCAGTTTTAAATGTAAAATCTTATTTCTATTTTTAGATATGGAATTAAAATACACAAATATGTTCTCACAGAAAGATGAAATCCAGATCAGGGAACGAGGCAGCAGGCTGGAGGATGTAAGGGGCCAGATTGAAAACTTCAGAAAAGGGTTCCCGTACCTGAAGGTAGAAGAAGCAGCCACAGTCGGGCATGGCATTATCGGTATCGATGATGATGAAATTAAAACCTACAGCAGCTATTACGAAAATAAAGTGCAGGATGGCACTATACCACTGAAATTTGTGCCGTCGTCAGGTGCCGCCAGCCGCATGTTTAAAACGTTGTTTGAAGCCCTTGAAGAATGTAAAAAGCAGAGCGATCCGAAGGCATCATTGGTGAAAAATGACAGTGCCAGGGAATTTCTTGAAAACAAGGAGAAATTTGCTTTTTACAATGACCTTAAAAACAGCATCCCGAAAAGCAATGGGGAAATTTCGTGTGTCAGCTGGATTGATTATCTTTTAAATGAGAAGGGCCTGAACTACGGATCATTGCCCAAGGGTTTGCTTAAGTTTCATAAATATGATGACGGTGAACGTACCCCTTTTGAGGAGCACCTGGTGGAAGGGGCTTCCTATGGGAAGGACAATCAGAATAATTCAAGAATTCATTTTACAGTTTCACCTGAGCACAAACAGGCCTTTGAACAACTTCTGGAAGATGTAAGGGCCAGCTATGAAGAACATACCGGGGTGCGGTTCGATGTATCGTTTAGCGTACAGAAGCCATCTACCGATGTTATTGCCGTTGATTTAAAAAACGAACCCTTCAGGGAACAGGACGGCAGCCTGCTTTTCAGGCCGGGGGGACATGGTGCACTTATCGAAAACCTGAATGATCTGGATGCCGATGTGGTTTTTATTAAGAACATCGATAATGTGGTTCCCGACAGGTTAAAACCGGTAACTGTTGAATATAAAAAGGCACTGGCTGGCTTGTTGCTTAAATACCAGGAGAAAATTTTTACTTATCAGAAACTTCTGAATGAACGTCATCCGGCAGGTATCGAAAGCGGAGTTCTGGCCGAAGCCGCTAATTTTTTGGAGAATACTTTAAATACAAAACCCCCGGGAAGTCAGTATTATACCGAAAAAGAGGAGCTTTTTCAATACTTAAGGGAAAAATACAGCCGGCCGCTGAGGGTATGCGGTATGGTTAAAAATGAAGGGGAGCCCGGAGGAGGGCCCTTTTGGGCTGTGAATCCGGATTACACAATCTCGTTGCAGATTGTTGAAAGTTCGCAGATTGATCCGGAGAGTGTTCAGCAACAGAAGATCCTGAAACATGCCACTCATTTCAACCCGGTTGACCTGGTTTGTGGAATTAAAAATTATAAAGGAGAAAAGTACGATCTGACACAATATACCGATCCGGCAACAGGTTTTATATCGAAGAAGTCGAAAGATGGCAGGGATTTAAAAGCGCAGGAACTGCCGGGTTTGTGGAACGGAGCTATGAGTGACTGGATTACCCTGTTTGTGGAAGTGCCGATCGAAACGTTTAATCCGGTGAAAACAGTTGTTGATTTATTAAGGGAGCAACACCTTTAATCAAAACTGTTTCTTTTTTAATTTTGAATTGCTAATTTCGCTGTTTCATTTTAGGAGTTTAAATGAATAAAGAAGATTGGAGCTATTTAAGAGAAGAAGGCATTCAGGAAGCTATTACCCGTTTTAAGAAATCACTAGTTTCGGGAAGGAAAAGCTATTTCGATGTGTCAGAATTTGAGGGTATCGTTGAGTACCTGCTCGATGAAGGAGATCTGAATACTTCGGAAATTGCTGCCTTGCAGGGAATCCAGATCCACCCGGGGGCCGTACCGCTTCAGCTTAAATATGCACAGGTTTTATTGTCAAAGGGTAAATATCAGAATGCCCTGAAATACCTGAATCTGGCAGAACAGGTTGAATTGACCAATCCGGATGTTCACCTGATGAAAGGCTCGGCATGGCTTGTGATCGGGAATGAAAAGGAAGCAGAGAAGTCGTTTAAAAAAGCATTAAAGAACGCAGGCCACGAAGAAGATGAGATTCTTTACCATATTGGCTCTTCCTACGTGCAGACCGGTGATATCGAAAAGGGTGTAAGCTATTTCGAGAAAGCATTGAAAGTAAATCCTGAAAATGAACTCGCTTTGTACGATCTGGGCTTTTTTAGTGACCAGGAGGGTTTTTATCAGAAAAGCATTGAATATTACAATCGCTACCTTGATATCGATCCGTTCAATTTTTCAATCTGGTTTAACCTGGGCATTTCGTACAATAAAGCCGGGAATTTCGATAAGGCCATAGAAGCTTATGAATATGCCCTGGCGTTGAACAATGAATTCGACCAGTCGCTTTTCAATATCGGGAATGCCTATGCCAATGCCGGTAAATACCGCCAGGCCATCGAAAAATACCTCGAATACCTTGAGCTGGATGAAGAAAACGACGATGCCATGTGCTACATCGGCGAGTGTTATCTGAACCTTGAAGAAAATGCCCGCGCAATTGAATATTATAAGAAGGCCATTGAGTTGGATCCGGAAAATGACAATGCCTATTTCGGACTTGCCCTGGTTATGTGGGTTGAAAAGAAATGGGATAAATGCATAAAAAATATTAAAAAGGCATTGAAACTTGATAACTCCAATGTGGAGTATTGGATTACTCTTGCAAAAGTTTATAACGATGTGGATCAGCCCGTTAAAGCCCTAGAGATGCTTGAAGGGGCTATGGCGCTGGAACCGGAAAATGCAGAGATCTGGCTTACCCGGGCAGATATATTCCTGAAAGACGACGATATTGTGGGTGCTATTACTGTTTTAAGAACTGCCGTAGTAAGAAGCGATTCTTCAGTGTTGAAATACCGGTTGGCAAGCCTGTTGCTTGAAGCAAAAAAAGAATCGGAAGCATTTGTTGTTCTCGGATCGGCAATGGAGCAGGACTTCTTGAACCTGAACTACCTGTTCGAAGTATACCCTAAAGCCTCGAAGAACAAAAAGCTTCGAAAGCTGATCGACCAATTTCGTAAAAATAATAACCTGTAAATTAATTATCCATAAATTGGAAAAACCACTGAATGGAATACAATCCTGCAGGAATAATTCCATCGACATGGTTGTGCCCTTGAAGTGGAACCAGTTCTAAGTTGTTGTTCTGACTGCTTGTCTCAGAAAGCTGCTGGTGCATGTTTTGTGAAACCTGGAATGGAACCAGTTCATCTTCTGTGCCGTGAACAAAATGCGTAGGGGTTGTAACGTTCCAGGCTTCTATACTGTTTGCTTCCAGGGCTTCTATTACAGAAGCGAATTTTGCGTCGGTATTATAATTCATCCTGAAATCTTCAGTAAAAAGTTCGGATATGTTTGTGGAAAGCTGTTGGTTGATCTCCACGCCCGACAAGGAACCATCGAATAAATTGGGTATTCGTGTATGGTAAGGGGCATTGAATATTTCGTCGAGGGAAGTATTTATTATACCCAGATTTTCATAGCTGTTGTACACAAATCCCATAAAATACGGCTGCGGGTATGTTTGCCGACCCAAAATATAGCTGTTGATAAACGAAAGATCGTAGGGTCCGGCACTCGGAGCACTGGCCTTAAGGTTGAATTCATTCCGGTGGTTTGTCTCAATCTCTTTTTGAACCTGTAGAGTTGCCCAACCACCCATGGAGTACCCGGTCAGGTATAGATCATTTGAAACAACAAAACCTCTGAGTGTACCAAGTTCTTTTACTGCCCGAAGCATATCCAGTACAACCGGAACAGTGGAACCGGCATGCAGGTATGGATGGAACATATTGTCGGTTGAACCGAAACCCAGGTAATCGGGTAATGCTATCACCACCCCTGTTGATGCTACAATTTCAAGCAGAAAGTACAGATCGCGGTTCGGATTTATCGATGGAGCTTCACCGTGAAGGGTGTTTGTGCCATTCTGGTAACTTAAAACAGGAAATGGACCTTCACTGATGGGGGCACTTACCAGACCTGATGCAATGATGGGCTTTCCTTCGAAAGTTGTTTTGTATGTAATCTTATATACGATAAATCCGTATTTCACCCTTTCATGAATTACTTCCATCTCCGGGTTGTTGTTTACAAGCTCGTTGAACATGTTTTCAACAATTGCCGCTGGGTATGAATTCATGAACTCATAGCTTACCAAATAAATGGGGGCAGGTTTATCATCATCATCCTTAAATAAATTATGACATGATGTGAAAATAACGAGAAACAATAAAGCCAGTATTTTTTGAAAATTGTTGTTTGTTTTCATGATAAAATCTTTATTCAAAGGTACAAAAATATGAACAGTTTGTTCAAATCCCAATAACTTTGGCAATGCCCGAATACAACGATTTCCACCAAAAGTTAATAATGGATCTTTCCTCATCTCTTTCCTTTGAAATGGTAACCGGCTTAGGGTCCTTCCCGCCTGAGTTCTGTGAATTTATTTTCAGGCTGTTAGCCAAAAGCGAAGAGAATCGTTCTTTTTTTATTTCATCGCCGCTGTAATCGAGCAGGGCAATTCTTAAATTGTTGTATTCCAGGAACAGTTCTCCGGATGAAAATTCTTCATTGAACGATATATTAAAATCCAGCCTGTTAATTCTTCCTGATTCCACTGCCAGGGGGGCCGTTTTCATTATCATTGCGTTCAGGGGCACTACATTCATGGGGCCAAGCGACCCTTTTACGGTGTGTTCGTAACCGGGTTTATTTAAGTTGAAACTGAACCGGGCAGTCAGTAATCCTTCTCCCATCAGGCGGGCTTCTGCCTCGATATTTAAGGGATGTTCTTTTACAACTTCCGGGATATTTGATAGTTTGCCGCCTGCAATTTTCAGGTCAGTAAATTTTATATAACCAGGGGAATCAAAAATGGCTAGTAATTCGCTGTATGTGATAACCGATGGCATTAATTTTACCGAATCAAAAACAAATGGTTGCTTTATTTTTCCGGGCAGATCCTGGGGCCATTCAGGGCGTTGGGTGTGATCGAACGGATAGCGTTTGTTTCTGAAAATTTCAATATTGGATGGCCCGATCACCAGTTCTTTGGCATCCAGGATATTATCTCTGAACCAGCGTCTTTCATCAATATTCCGGAATTCAAGATATTCTATTTCTGCTTCCAGAACATCGGTTTGCAGGCCTTTCTGCAACGGGAATGCCTCTTTGTTGATTGCGGGTTTTATACCCAGGTTTTTCATGCGCACAGTATGACTGGCCGATTGATATATGAATGTATCTGCAGTAAATGTATACAACTGGTTCTTGCTCAGGGTAGAAAGTTTTGATGTTGAAATTGTAAACTCTTCTGAATTTAATAAATTGTGTGGAACCTGGTTCTCACTCATAACTATATCTTTAAATGAAAGATCCATCTGGTTGTTGAACAGTTGTTTATCCAGCCAGTTGAAACTAAGAAAGGCATTGTTTATATCAAGGCTATTCACCCGGATCGAATTTACTAGGTGCTCGACATACGGGTAAAGATCGAGTGATTGCAGGAATTCCAGCGTGTCATTCTGGGTTTCGTTGTTGATTGTTATGCCTATTTCAGGGTTATCGATGGTTATCCGGTTAAAATTAAAGTTGTTTTCATTTAATGCCGCATTATAGTCGAAATCCTGAAACTTAATAGAAGGAGCAGTAACTGAAAACCTGTTTCTGGTGTTGTTATTTATATAAGGCAGCAGTTTCAGCGCTGATACTTCAATCAATTTACTTTCTCTGTTAAAGTCAACGCCTTCAATTTGCAGGTAGTGAAGATCACCGACCGGAACAATAAAATCGGAAACCGAGAATCGGATATCGTTGCTCGACACCTGGACCTGGTTGTTTTCGTTGTTTTTTATTACCACTCCGGGCACCGATAATTCAAAGGAAAAATTGGCCAAAGCGCTGTGGCGTGCCCCTTCTTTTTTATAGGTAATTGCTTTTCCCTGGGTGATCGCAAATTCCGAAACCTTCAGTGATTTAATAAATGCGGGCATAGGAAAACTGTATGCTTTCAGGTCGAGAGCTTTTGCCTTATCGGGTTGGGTGTAAACCTGGAACCGGGGAGTTACTATTTCAAGTTTTTTTATTTCAGGTTCCTGCGAGTGCCATGCTTTCTGAAAATCGAAACCCTGGATGTTTACTTCAGGGATGGCAACCTGCCAGGTTGTGGCCAGCTCATTATAGCTTTCCGAAGTGATAAGCGGAAAGAGCAGGGCATCCTTAATCTGAATCTGCGACCGCGAGGATGAAAACCTGATCTCATCGCCTTTCAGTACATGCACGTTATCCGAAAGCTCAAATTCCTGATCTTTGATTGTTAAATCAAAATTATCGGAAAACAGGAGTCGTTTATTTTCCCGTTCCCTTTCATTCAGTCTGAAATTTTCAAGCAATACAGAAAATTCGTTGTCAAACGAAGTGGTACGTCCTTTGCGTGTATGGTTAATCCAGGTTAACATTCCGCCTGCAATGCTGAATTTTGTGATGTCAATATCTTCAATATAACTAAAAACCAGGTCGTAGATTTCAGAAATTTCCTGGTTGTCGTCGTCTGATTTAAGGGCTCCATAGTTTTCGAAATAGATCTGCGGACTGGAAATGCTGAAGTTCTGAATCTTTATTTTCTGATTTAAAAAAGCATTCTTTAAATCGACGCCACCGATCCTGATTAGAGGAACCGAGATGTTGAACAGTTCGGAATGACCGGTTTTTTCCATATACTCCCTTCCAATTTTTTCCTCAACCGGTTTTAGTACGAGGTTATCAATTTCTATCTGGTTGTGAAGGCTGGAAATGGAAACAGTATCTACTTCAAGGATGTGCAGATTATCGGTAAGCCGCATATTGTAATCCGAAAAGAGCAGGTCGAAACCCGATGCATAAAAAAAATTGCTGCTGCTTGTTACGCTGGTGGAATCAAGTCTGAACTCAGAAAGGTTAAAATCGATATTGGTTTCAAAATAGCCTTTCAGGGTTTCCTGATCACTGCTCCTGATATCAAGTCTGCCATCCTTCACCCGGACCGAATTTGAATAAACACCTTCCAGGTAATCGGTAACTACCTCAAAGAGCAACCCTTTACCGGCCTGTTTTTCCTGTTTCTCCATATCGAGCCGGAATTGAAGGTGTACGTTTGGCTCTGTAACCTCAATTAAAGTAGTGGGAAGGATGCGTTTATGATACAGATCAAGGAAGTTTACATTTTCCAGGTTCAGCGATTTGCAATCGATGTTGATATGGTTTCTAAAGTTTTGGTTTTCCGTGTTCGCCGGATAAATATCAATATCATCGGCACTCAACCTGTTTGTGAATGTAGAAGCAAATAATGAACCCGCCCTGAAATCATGTATATTGTCTTTCATCTTGAGGTGAAAGTGCTGAACGTGCATTTCCAGGTCGTTGGCATGAAACAGTTTATTCTTGTTCAGATACGAGGTGGAATCAAGGTCAAAGCCATGGAGTACAACATCGATTGATTTAAATTGCTGAAGGTAATTTTTTACATCGGGTTGTCTGAACAATTCAACATTTGCTTTGTGAAGATAAAAACTATCCACTTCCAGTTTGATAAACTGGTTCTTGATCAATGAGTATAAATCAAATTCGTGAAAATCTTCAAGAACAATCTTCCTAGGTTGCGACTTTTGATAGAACCTGATGCTTGGCCTCGAAAATTCCAGAAAGCCGATTTTCAGGGAATCACTAAGGGCAAAATGGGTAATGCTGCGGCTTTTCACATAAACTTCCGGAACGTTAACCTCATATATGTTTTCATCGTGTCTGAAATTTATTGGCAGAAGGTGAAAACCTTTAATCGCTATGTCGGTGGTCTTTAATGAATACAGCAGTGTGTCGACTGTCAGGGTGTGCAGGCTGTCGCCCATGTCGTTACGGAAATCATTCATCCTGACAAAAACATCCTCGGTCTCGAAATATTTATCCTGGATATCTGCCATTGCAGAGCTTGTAACAAAGTTGAGCACATCGACAGATATTTTTTCTGCCTTTGAAATAAAATTGGAATCACCTGCTGCTCCATAGAAATCAAAGTTGGCCTCTTCGAATTCAATTTTCTTAAATTCCACTTTTTCCACGAATCCAAACAGCGGCCACATTTTTTCAAAGAATGCTGTTGAGATATTTAATGAATCCACCTTCATAAGTTCTTCTCCTGTCAGGTTAATCCGTGGACTGAATACGCTTACTTTTTTAACCGATAACACATTTTGGGAAAACAGCAATCGAAGATTAATATCCTGCACCTGGATCTGGTTTGCTGCAAAACTGTAGAGGATTTCCTCCCTCCCGGATTCCTGTTCGGAAATATGTGTCGGGGATGGTTCAAAACTGACATTCTTGAGTACAAGAGAAAAAGGAAAGAGGTTACGTTTAATATCAGAAATTGATAGTTCGTATTTCCCGTCCGATTGGCTGGAGGTGTATTCCTGGAGGCGGGATATCAGAAAAGAAGGAAGGGCAATCCAGAAAAAGATTGCTGTAGTCGCCAACAGCACTATTGCCGATATTAACACCCAGCGCTTTAGCTTCTGTATGTGTTTCCCAGAAGTCATCGGGTAAAAATGGCAATTTTTTTTAACAAAATTGAATTTTAATAGTAAGTAGTAACACATCGGAAGATAGCACAGATTGAAAAGCAAAGATCGGCTTTGACAACAATTTAACCGGCTGATTTGTGCTAAAAGTGAATAAAATTCATATTTTTACTTTTGAAACGAATATAGCCGATTCCATGAAACCTATCCTGTGTATTGCAACCCTTCTTGCAGTAGGCTTCAGTTTGAAGGCCCAACCCATAAATAAAATGCTTGTTGCTGGCGGGCATTCTTATGAAGTGGTTCAATTTTTTCAGATGTTCAGAACTCCTGTGGGCCTGGGGTACGAGCCTTTGGCTCAGCCTCTGGAGAATAAAACATTGGCTGATGGTACTGCTGCCGCTTTCGATGTCCTGGTTTTTTCCGATATATGGGGGGCTGTTTCTGCATCGCAAAAAAAAGAAAGCATCGATCAGTCTATAGAAGGAAATTCTTTTCTGTTCCTGCACAATGTCCTTGTAACTTTTCAGGATTTTCCTGAGTTTGAAAATCTGCCATATGGAAATTTTGTTCTGGATGTAAAACATACATTAAAAGAGCATTCAACATATAAACATGATGTATGGGTGGAGGTGGAAGTATTTGACGACCGGCATCCGGTATTTCTTGGAACAGATGATTTCAGAATCTTTGATGAGGTTTGTTCATTGCTGGCGATCCCTTATCTAGCTGATAAACAAGGCAAGATATAATGAGAGAATGAATTAAAATAAATATTAAATCTTACTAAAATTCTACTTAAATTAAAATCAGGTTATGAAAAATGTAAATCAGTCAAGACTCTTCATAGCAAGTTGTCTGGCCCTTTTAGTTACAGCAATTACATTTGCCATCAGGGCACGAATTGAAGGTGTTTTTAGCGATGATTACGGATTGACATCCGAGCAGGTTGGACGTGCATTCGCACCTGCCTTCTGGGGATTTGCCGTTGCCATGTTTGCCGGAGGTTACTTCATCGACATTGTCAAAACCCGGACAGTAATATGGATGGCTTTCGGGATGCATCTTATTGGAATTGTACTGTTATTGATGGCAAAGGATTACACTTCGTTGTTTATTGCCAATGTATTTATAGGTTTAGGAAATGGAAGTGTTGAGGCTGCATGTAATCCTCTGGTTACAACACTGTTTCCTGAAAAGAAATCGAAAATGTTAAATCGATTTCATGTGTGGTTTCCAGGTGGAATTGTAATAGGAAGTTTACTGGCAGCGCTAGTTATCGATCAATTGAATTTATCGTGGCAGGTACTTGTGGGATTACTCTTTATACCGTTAGCAATCTATGGATTCATGTTTGCCGGGCAAAATATTCCGGAAACCGAACGTGTTGCTTCGGGGGTAAGTTATAAGGATATGATGCGGAATGTGGGAGCTCCCATAACAATAACTCTTGCTGTAATTTTTATGATACTGGTTGCCAATGTGCCGGCCATATCGCATGCCATTACCGGAAGCTATGAATTGCCACTTATAATAGTAGGAGTAATAGCCGTTCTGATTTTCATTGAAGGCAAGGCTGTGAATAAGATGACCCTGTTGTTTCCGTTTATTTTTGCATGTATGTTGCTTACCTCTTCAACCGAACTGGGAACTACCCAGTGGATTAATGCCCTGCTTGCCAATAAGGGAGTACATCCCATGATCATACTTGCAGTTGTAACCGGTTTAATGGCAGTGGGTCGTTATTTTGCGGGCGGATTAATTCACCGGTTAAATACCCCAGGTGTACTTCTGGGTTCAGCTGTATTTTCTGTAGCAGGTTTATTATTGCTGAGCATTACCAGCGGCGCTTTCATGACTGTATTGTCTGCCGCTGTCTTTGCTGTGGGAGTATGTTATTTCTGGCCCACTATGATTGGAGCAGCAGCCGAATATGCGCCCAAGACCGGAGCACTGGGAATGTCGATCCTGGGTGGTGCCGGGTTTGTGGCTACATCAATGGTGCTGCCAATCATGGGTGAATCAATCGAAACAGCTGGTCCGCAGATGACATTACGGAATTTAGCCATTCTGCCGACCATTCTCGTCGTTGCTTTTATTATACTCTCGTTTTGGGTTAAGAATAAGAAAAAATCAAACAGAGTTCCCGAAGAGGGAGCAGTAGTACGATAAATGTAATTTTTATGGGAATAGGCTGTCTCTGCATAAGGGGCAGCCTTTTTTGTTTTCGGAACCGGTATCGGGAATGAATTTAATGAACCAGGTAGCGTATACAGGCCACAAACCCTCCTGGTTTGTTAAATATATCCTTTATTTGAAATCTACTTTTTGCACCGTTCGATCAGCAATAATGCTGATAGCCGGGAGCTAATTCCTTTAATCCCGATTTCTGGTGGAGCAAATCCCCATGCAACTTTTAAATGTTTTCTAAATTGTTTTCCCTTTTTCGGGCATGATTTTGTATTTTAATTGGAGAATTCAAAGTCAGTAATTATGTTGTACATTCTGTTTGTTGGCCTCATTGCAGGAGCAATTGCTGGGCTTATCGTTCATGGCCGCGGATTTGGCTGTTTGCTCAATATCATAGTTGGTGTTGCAGGGGCATGGCTTGGCTCCTGGCTTTTAAATGAACTTGGAATATTTATTTACGGGGGGTTTTGGGGAAACCTGCTGACAGCTGTCATAGGGGCAATCGTGCTCCTTGCCTTGCTGGGCCTGATACGGAAAATTGCAAAGTAGCAAATGTGGCCGGTATATCATACTTTCCGGAATCTGTATCCTTTTTTTTCTTACAGGTTGCAGGGTCATTGATCTTTGACTAAATAGGTATCGGTTTGTCCTGATCCGGTTTTTATAGCAATACTGGAAATCCACCTACCTTAATAACTGGAAATCCAGCCGGATTAACTGCTTTTCTGACAATTTCATTTGTATAAAAAAAAGGCCCACCTGTTGAAGGTTTTATTTATTATCTCTGTGTATCCAATAAGGGGTATCGCAGTGGGGCTACTTTTATCTGTAATAAGGGAGCTCATGTATTCCCGGTAGAATACTTCTCCTGAAAAGAAAAGTTTGAATAATGCCCCGGGAAAACATAAAAAGCACCATGGCCAGCCAAAGAGCATGGTTTTCCCAATAAGGATTCAAAAACAGATAAACGGGGGCAAATACAAATAATGCCGATACAAGCAATGTGTTTCGCATGGCAGCCGATGCAGTGGCCCCGATGAATATGCCATCCCAAATAAACGATCCGAAACTTGCCAGGGGAATAAATATAACCCATGCCAGGTAGGGCCGAGCATTTTGAATTATATCCTGCTGTGAGGTCAGTAGCCTCAAAATGTAATTAATTCCCAGGCTGTATATGAATGTAAAGGCAAATGCCAGTCCTGTACCCCAGATAAACAATAGCTTCACGACTTTTATGAGCTGGTTTTTCTGCCGTGCTCCAAAATATTTACCAACAAGTGCTTCACCTGCAAATGCAAACCCGTCAATGAAAAACGAAAAGAACATCAGCAATTGAATAAGAAGTGAGTTGACTGCCAGAATTGTGTCGTTGGTATTGGCCGATTCGGAAGTGAAAAATGTAAATACAAGTATGATGCAGAAACTGCGGATGAAGATATCGGTGTTCACCCTGAAGAAATTGGTTAGCCCACTGAAATGAAAAGCTTTTCTTATATCCACATAGGCCGTTAACCGGCTGTACTTCTTTATGAAAAGAACAATGGCTAGTCCTAGCCCCAGGTACTGTGAAAGCGCTGTTCCAAGGGCTACCCCGTCCGATTTCATATTCAGCCCGAACACGAACAGCATACTTAGCAGAATGTTTGAAACGTTTGCCGCTACAGCAATTATCAGTGGGTAACGTGCATTCTGCATTCCAAGGAACCATCCGCTGAAGGCAAGCAGACTTAAAGCTGCCGGCGCTGCCCATATGCGTATAAGAAAGTACTCCCGTGCAAGCGCCTTCACCTCATCACTGCCTCCTATCAGCTCAAACCCCAGCCATGCTGCAGGCAATTGCATTGCCACAATAAGCAAACCTGTAGTTGCTGCAACTGCCAGGGCACGTACCAGTACCGTTATGGTCTGGGTTTTGTTTTCCTCTCCAAATGCCTGAGCCGCAAACCCCGAAGTGCTCATGCGCAAAAAACCAAACCCCCAGTATATGAAATTGAAAATAACACCGCCCAGTGCTATGGCACCAATGTAAAGTTCCGATTCAAGGTGCCCCATAAGGGCCAGGTCAACAAGCCCCAGCAGGGGCACTGTAATGTTGCTGATTATGTTGGGTATGGCAAGCCGGAGTATCGCACGGTTCATGTTCATAATTTTGCAAAGGCAAAGTTAAAAGAATTAAAAATTAAAATTAATGCAAAACCTTGGTGAACATTAACGGAAAAGAATATGTTTTTATCCTGAATATATTTGGAGCGTATTGAAACACGCCTTATATTTGCAATAAAGACAAAAAAGTATTTTACTAATTAAAAAAGAAAACAAAACGATATGGCATTTGAACTACCAAAATTAGGTTATGATTATTCGGCACTGGAGCCTCACTTCGATGCAAGAACTATGGAGATACACCATACAAAGCATCATCAGGCATACACCGACAAGCTGAACGATGCTGTTAAAGGCAGCAGCCTTGAAGGAAAAAGCATTGAAGAGATCCTTCAGAATGTAAGGGGGCAGTCGGCTACAGTGCGCAACAACGGAGGAGGTTTTTACAATCACAATTTATATTGGAAAATATTGGCACCGGGCGGTGCTTCCAAACCCGAAGGAGAATTGTCCGATGCACTTAATGAATCATTTGGTTCAGTGGAAAATTTCCGGGATGCTTTTGTCCAGGCTGCTTTAACCCAGTTTGGATCCGGTTGGGCATGGTTGGTTCTTCAAAACAATAAGCTGGTGGTTTCGTCAACGCCCAACCAGGATAATCCGCTGATGGATGTTGCCGATGTTCAGGGAAAACCCCTCCTGGGGGTTGATGTGTGGGAACATGCATATTACCTGAAATATCAAAACAGACGTCCGGATTATTTGAATGCATTTTGGAGTCTCATCAACTGGGACGAAGTCACCAGGCGGTTTAAAGGTTAGTTGATTTTTGGTTTTTTTCCCCGGGATACAGATCCCGGGGTTTTTCTTGCCCTTATTTGTAGTATTATGATAAACTGAAGTGTTTGCTCATTCACTGCCCAACATCAGAGAACGGTTATAACAGGATTACTCCTGTGGGGCCGCTTAAGCGTTCATATAAATTAAGATGATTCATTAAACAGAAATACATTTCTGACTCCCTGATCTTTCTTCCCCTGTACCTCAAAGGCAGGAAGTTTGGACATTCAAAACGGTTGTTCCGGGTTTTAACCAAATAAACAGGGTTATTGCTTGACTTTTATCTTCTGCTGTTTCGGGCCTTTTTCTAATATGGATTCATTTCCTTAATTTTATCCGGGATTTTTTCTGTGAAACAAGAAAACCTGTTAAGAATGACTGACAACAACAACGATGTACCTGGGGAAGGACACATACGCGAACTTGAACAAAGAATTTCGTTGCTGCAGGCGGGGCTGGAGGATATGAAATCGATGCTGCTCAAGGAGCAGGAGCAGAAACAGTTTTACCAGTTAGTTGCAGATTTTACATTTGGCTGGGAGCTGTGGTTCGATCCCTCAGGCCGTATCCTGTATTGTTCGCCTTCGTGTCACGACCTTACCGGTTATACAGCCAATCAGATCATTTCGGCGCCTTCTGTTTCCGAACAGCTTGTATACGGTCCCGACCGCGAAAAATTTGATGCATTTGTTGACGATGCCATTAATCAGCTGCTTGTAAATGTTGCCCTTGAATTTCGTATTATTACCCGTACGCGTCAAATCCGCTGGTGCTCAATGAATGCACGCGGGGTTTATAACAAGCAGGGCCGTTACCTGGGTATCAGGGCTTCGGTGCACGACATTACCCGGCTGAAGGGAGCCCTGGGGCACATCAGCAATATGTCGGCAGGAAAAGAATTGGAGCACCGGCACCGCCAGCGCCTTGAATCGGAACTGGATGTAAAGGAGCGGGAATTGGTTGCTTTTTTAATTCAGGTTTCCCAAAAGAATGAACTGATTGCCCTTATAAAAAAGCAATTGGGCGCCTTGTTGGGTGAGCCGTCCAAAAATCATCGCAAAAAAACTGAAGAGCTGCTGCAGTTGCTTCAAAAAGATCCACAGCCCTCAATGAACTGGGAACTGATTGATGTGGAGCTCGAAAAACTGCATCCCGGATTCATGAACCGGCTTGTTGTAAAACATCCCCGGTTGACCGCCAGGGATCGAAAGCTATGCGCCTGCCTGCGCCTGGGACTTACAAGCAGGGAAATTGCCGGGTTGGCTGGTCAGTTGCCTCAAAGCATTGAAATAGCCCGCGTCCGCCTGCGAAAAAAAATAAAGATTCCTCGTGAAAAACGGCTCGTAAATTACCTGCTGGAGATCTGAAATACCGGATCGGGGGTGGGCGGGCCGATAGTTTTTGCAGTTGGCTTACACTCGCAATGCAATTTTTTAATGTCGGTTCGCACAAAAATCACCAAAGCGTGTTGTTTCATTTTGATAAAAAGGTTTTTTACGGTAAATCCATGCCGGCTATGAACGGTTAATGTTAAAGCAGAAATTATATCATATTATCGAAAAAGGATCGCACGGTTCACGGATGAACCTGATTTTTGATTTTTTCATAATGGCACTCATTGTGATGAATGTGGTGGCCATTATACTGGAATCCATTCCCGAAATAAACAGGTCTTTCGAAACGACACTCTGGGCATTTGAAATCTTTTCGGTTGTGATTTTTACAATTGAATACCTTTTTAGAATTTATATATCCGATATAACCCATCCGTCATCAACACGACTGAAATCGGCCTTTCGATTTGTTTTTTCTGCTTATGGCATCATCGACCTGCTGGCAATTCTTCCTTTTTACCTGCCTTTTGTTGTACGCATCGATTTGCGGTTCCTGCGAATCCTCAGGCTGCTCCGATTTATGCGCATTCTTAAAATTACCCGGTACAACAAGTCGCTTAACCTCATATGGAGTGTGATCCGGGAAAAACGAAGCGAACTGATAATGACCGGCTTTTTAGCGCTGTTGGTTCTTATTATTGCCTCATTTTTGATGTATTACATTGAAGGGAATACACAACCCGACCAATTCCCCGATATACTGTCCGCCTTCTGGTGGGCCATTGCCACCCTCACCACTGTAGGATATGGCGATGTTGTCCCGGTTACCGGAATGGGGAAATTTATAAGCGGAATCATTGCCATACTTGGGATTGGAATTGTGGCACTGCCTACCGGAATTATTAGTGCAGGCTTTAAAGACCGGCTCGACCGGAAACGCCGCCGCCGTAAAAAGTGCCCCCATTGCGGAGAAAAAATTGAAAAATAACCAGCCTGTAGGTATTAGGAATTGGCAGGTGCATTGAATTGAATCAAGCACCCTGCATATGCAGTTTGTCTTTTTTTGAGGTAATTTGCCGCCAGCTAAAAGGAATCACTTTGATGATTCATCGGGTATCGGGAATGGAAACTGCATTTGGAGCAGCAGAAAGAACAAAAAAATGTATTGTTTTGTTTTTATATAAAATACAGTTAAACAGATTATTATTAATTTAAAGTAATGTTTATTGTTGGCCCCATAATGTTAATGTTAGGTTTTAAAACTTGACTTACGACGAATATAGGGTTATCTTTGGAGCATTAAAATATAATGATTATGACTCAACCACTCAACGAAAAAGATTTTTACCGGGCATTAACCGATGAAGAAATAGGGCAGCTTGTTTACCAGGGTTGCTCATCGACCGACTGGAACCTGGTAAAGGTATCCGATGGTTTCTCTCCCGATCACATCGAGCACACGAAATTTACAGGGCATATACGCCTGAACAGTTTCAACCGCACGGTCAACCTGCTGGGAGGTATCACTTTCCACAGCGGCATTTACAACGCCTGGCTTCACAATTGTGAGATAGGCCGCGACGTATTGATTCACAATGTCAGGAGTTACATTGCCAATTTCAGGATTGAAGAAGGGGTGGTAATCCATAACGTCACTACAATTGCCACCGATGGCGAAACCACCTTTGGAAACGGCATGATTGTGGAGGCTGTTAATGAAGATGGCGGGCGTGCCATCCCGGTTTACGATTACCTCTCCACCCATGTGGCCTACATCATGGCACTGTACCGTCACCGGCCGCAGGTAGTGTCGGCACTGAAACAGATGGTGGAGGATTATGCCCAAAGTGTGAAAAGCGACACCGGCACAATTGGGGCCAACTCGCGCATCATTAACTGCAATACGGTGCTGAATGTTAAGATGGGGCCATCGACTGTGATCGATGGCGCCAAAAAACTTCAAAACGGGAGCATTAACAGCAATCAGGAAGCCCCGGTTGTAATTGGTGAGGGGGTTATAATGGATGGTTTTATTATCTGTTCCGGATCACGCATTACCGACGCCACGCTCATATCAAAATGTTTCGTGGGGCAGGGCTGCATTCTCGATAAGCACTATTCGGCCGTTAACTCCCTGTTCTTTGCCAATTGCCAGGGTTTTCACGGGGAGGCGACATCCATATTTGCCGGGCCTTACACGGTAACCCACCATAAATCCACCCTGCTGATCTCGGGCATGTTTTCGTTTATGAATGCCGGAAGCGGCTCCAACCAAAGCAATCACCTCTATAAGCTGGGGCCTATTCACCAGGGAATCATGGAGCGCGGGGCCAAAACCACAAGCGATTCCTACCTGCTGTGGCCATCCCGAATCGGGGCCTTTTCGCTGGTGATGGGCAGGCACTATAAGCATTGCGATACAGCCGATTTTCCTTTTTCATACCTCATCGAAAGCAACGATGAAAGCATTTTGGTGCCCGGCATCAATTTAAAAAGCATCGGGACTGTGCGCGACACCCAAAAGTGGCCGCGCCGCGATAAACGTACCGATTCAAACCTGCTCGATCTGATTAACTTCAACCTGCTGAGCCCTTATACGGTGCATAAAATGATTACCGGCCGCGAAAAGCTGCTGGCCATTCGCAAATCCTCGGGTGAGTTTGCCAGTGAGTACAGTTACGATAAGATGAAAATCGAAAAGCGGGCGCTCGATCGTGGAATCCTGCTTTATGAAATGGCGATCTGGAAATTCCTGGGCAACTCACTGATCTCCCGTCTGCATGGCAAAGATACCGGCTCAAATGAAGCGCTTCGTGGACTTCTGAAACCGGACACCCCCCTGGGGAAAGGGTATTGGGTTGATCTTTCGGGCCTGATTTGCCCGTTTGAGGCGCTCGACAATGTGCTGAAACCGATCGAAAACGGCGAGATTACTACCCTCGAGGAGGTCAATGCCGCCCTGCTGGCTCTCCATAAAAATTATTACAACCACGAATGGACCTGGGCTGCAAATGTCCTGGAGAAGTTCTACGGACGCAAGCTTGAGGAATTCACAGCTGCCGATGTGGTGGCCATTGTAGAGAAGTGGAAGGAGAGTGTTTTGGGCATCGATCAATATTTATACGAAGATGCCAAAAAAGAATTTTCACTCACAAAAATGACGGGTTTTGGTGTGGATGGACAGAATGGTGCCCGGGAACTGGATTTTGCCCAGGTCAGGGGTGAATTCGAAAGCAATGAGACAGTGAAAGCCATTCACGTGCATATGGAAACAAAGGAAGCCCTGGGAAACGAAATTATCGGGCAGATGAAAAAAATCCACTCCTTTATGGCTGACGGCATCGAAAACAAGGTGGCACGGCCTGCCTGAGGAAGCAGTATAAGGGGGTGTACATGAAACTTAAATAGAAAATACAATGTGTGGAATTATAGGATATATCGGAAAAAATGAAGCGTTGCCTGTGTTGTTAAACGGGCTTAAAAAATTGGAGTACCGCGGGTACGATTCGGCCGGAATAGCCCTGCTGAACGGAAGCCTGGAGGTATTCAAGAAGCTTGGAAAAGTTTCGCAACTCGAGGAATTCGTCCAGTCGAAAAACCTGAAAGGCAACATCGGGATAGGCCATACCCGCTGGGCCACCCACGGCGAACCCAGTGATGTGAATGCCCATCCCCACCAGTCGCAGGGCGGCATTTTCTCGGTAGTACACAATGGTATTATCGAAAATTATGCTCAGCTGAAGAGTGAACTCCGCGAGCATGGATTTGAGTTTGAGAGTGAAACCGACACCGAGGTGTTGGCCAACCTGATTGAATATTTTTACAGCCAGAACGATGAGGTAACGGCAGAAATTGCCGTGCAGCTTGCACTTTCGAAGGTGGTGGGTGCCTATGGCATTGCTGTATTGTGCAGCCGTGAGGACGACAAGCTCATAGTAGCCCGCAAAGGCAGTCCGCTGGTTATCGGGCTGGGCGACGGTGAATATTTTGTAGCCAGCGATGCATCCCCTGTGGCCGGAATCACAAGCCAGGTGGTTTACCTCAACGACCACGACATGGCAGTTATCCAGCGCAACAACTTCACCCTTAAGAATCTTGAAAATAACCCCGTTTCGCTGACAGTCACCAACATCGATATGAAAATCGGGGAACTCGACAAGGGAGAATATGAACATTACATGCTTAAAGAAATCTACGAACAGCCACAAACGGTTGAGGAAACTTTTAAAGGCCGGCTGAAACCCGAATATGCCGACATTGTGCTGGGGGGTTTGATTAATGTATTTCCGCGAATTGCCGAAGCCAACAAAATTGTGATAGTAGCCTGCGGTACTTCATGGCATGCCGCCCTTATTGCCGAATACCTGATCGAGGAGTATGCCCGCGTGCCCGTAGAGGTGGAGTATGCCTCCGAGTTCCGTTACCGCAAACCCATACTTGGGAAAAACGACGTTGTTATTTTCATAAGCCAAAGTGGCGAAACTGCCGATACCCTTGCAGCCCTGCGCCTGGCTAAGCAACTCGGTGCCCTTACCCTGGGCATCTGTAACGTAGTGGGTTCATCGCTGGCCCGCGAAACCGAGGCAGGGGTGTTCACCCATGCCGGGGTAGAGATTGGCGTAGCCTCGACCAAAGCTTTCACGGCACAGGTTACCGTGCTTACTTTAATTGCCATTAAGCTGGCAAAAATGAAAGGGACAATCGATGAACAGGAATACCGGGAACTGGTAAAGGAACTGGCCGATGTCCCTTCCCGGCAACGGATCATCCTTGAAGGAAATGAAAACATATGGCGGATTGCTGAAAAATACAAGGATGCTGTCAACGCCCTGTACCTGGGGCGTGGCATGCTCTTCCCGGTTGCTCTCGAGGGAGCCCTCAAGCTTAAGGAAATCTCCTATATTCATGCCGAAGGCTATGCCGCAGGTGAAATGAAACATGGCCCAATAGCCTTAATCGACGACAACCTGCCGGTTGTTGTTGTTGCACCCCACGATGCCTATTACGAGAAGCTCATGAGTAACATCCAGGAGGTGAAGGCACGCAAGGGAAATGTAATAGCAATTATAACCCAGGGCGACATGGCCCTGAAAGAAATGGCAAGCGACGTGATTGAGATCCCGCAGTCGCATCCTGCCGTAGCACCCCTGTTGGCCGTGGTGCCGCTGCAGCTTCTTGCCTACCATATTGCCGTGCTCAGGGGCTGCAATGTCGACCAGCCCCGCAACCTTGCCAAGTCGGTTACCGTGGAGTAGGGGGTACTGCTTTTTTCCTCTGCCGGGCCGGGCATTTCACCGGTTTGGAAACAAAATAAAACGGGTTGGCGAAATTATTTTGTTAAATCCGCGGAATGACGTAGATTAGGAGCAAAAAACAGGCCGACAGTATTATGAAATCAATGCCGGTGGAAAAAAAGAAGGTTCCAAAAATTGTTTATGCACTGCTTTTTTCATTTGCAGTGATCATGATCATTTCCTTTACAGTCGGCAGAGACATATATGAGGGCCGAAGCCAGACCCTTACTTCCTTTTCGCTGATCCATTTCTCGGGCTACCTGTTCTTCCTGCTTATGCCCGTGGAAATGGCCTATGTATATTACCTGACCTGGTACGATCCTAAAATACTCGTGTGGTTTGCCATCGTCACCGCTGTGGTTGCCCAATACATCGATTATCTTATCGGCTATTCTATCAGCAGCCGGTCTGTCATGCGGCTGGTGAGCGAAAAGCGCCTCCTGCGTGCCGAAAAGTACATCCGCAGGTATGGTAACCTCACAATCTTCTTCTTCAATTTCCTGCCCCTCTCATCGCCTATAATTGCCCTGGCTGCAGGCATCCTGAATTATAACCTGCGCGACCTGTTTATTTTCAGTATAATGGGGCTGTTTCTGAAATACCTTTTGCTTAGCCTTGCAGCCGGGTGGTTTGTATAAGAAAGCATCTGTAAAAAGCTGATTTGTTGCATTGCCATTTTCAGGAGATTCATTCCATCGGATTCCTGTCTGTTTCTTTTTTGTTTGTTTTTAAGTAAAATTGCCGTTGTTAAATGGGCTTATTCTCCGGTTCTTCTCCATACCTGGGACTGATTAAATTCAATGTAAATTCAATTCCAACCGGAGTTGGTATGGAATTGAACCAGCCAAAAACCGGTTTGAATTGCTTCAGAACAGCAGCACAGAATTGTTAATTGTACCAGAACTAAATTTAACAGGCGCCTGAAAGTCTGAACCCATTTTTGTTGCAATCCTTCCATTGGCGAGCGGGTTTTTTCTCAGGTTGAAAATCAGTGCTGGCTGCAATTAGCTTTAAAACCCTTAAGAAAAAAGCCAATGGAGGATCGTTTGATTTCAATCTCAAATATTTGTTTTTCCTCAATTATTAAAATAAAATAAATCGTACAGATATGTTGGGTTTTGTATACGAACAGAGCATTCGATAACAGGTTTGAGTTTGATATCATCAATTGTTGCTGGTTTGTTTGAAGTGGCCTTTGATTTTTGCCAGGGGAAAGCAAAGGTTACAACCGGAAATGAAATGTACCTGTGGTATGGGACATTTCTTATTTTCTTTAGGCATCGGCATTGAGGCTATTGGTGTTTTTTGAATCAGCGAACCCGAATTCACTGCATCCGATGCCAGTCATCCTCCTACAGATTGTAAGTAAGTCATGCATAACCGGTCAGGAAATGACTGTAGGATTCACTCATTCATTTTTTCCTTTGCTTTCTCTGCTTTTTCAAAACTCCAGCCGGGGTCGATTTCATGGGCCTTCATATAGTTTTCATAAGCTTTGTCAAATTCTTGGGTTTGCATGTAAAAATCGCCTTTTGAATCGTATGGATTTGGATGACCGGGATTCAGTTCAATATATTTGTTAAATGCTTTTTCTGCTTCTTTCATGTTGCCTTCACCCATGTAGGCATACCCAAGCATGTTATAAAAAGGTGCCGGGTTATCAACTGAATTTATTCCTTTTTTATAGGTGCCAATAACTCCTTTCATGTCGTTATTGTGCATTTGGAAGGTGGCAAGAAAATAGTACGAGTTTTTATCGTGGGGATACATTTTTAGAATTTTTTTACCGGTGCCGGTCAGATCTGCATCTGGATTCTCCATTAATTTTACCATGGCGGCTTTTAAAAGCAGCTCAGCCTCGTTCAGCTGGTTTGCACCAGAAATCGCTTTTTCTGCATGTTTGTTAAACGATTCCCGATTTCCACTGTATAAGGCAAAAATTGCGTTTTGAGTATGTGCCATAAAAAAATTGGGATCTTCTTTGAATGCTTCATCCATTAACATCTGTGATTTGTCTGCTTCCGCATTTTCGGCTGCTTCAATACTTTGATTGTACAATTCCACAGCCCTTGATGACGATGAGGTTGGCTTCATTATTTTTTTCTTTTCCTGTGCCCAAGAAGTGAAAATGCCCATGCCAACTATTGCAAATACAAGCAATAATACATTTAAATTTTTCATCGGGTTAATTTTAAGTGACAACATTACAATTTAATAAATAATTATCAGAATATCAATGACTTTAGAATAGGATTCAAAGAATTTAAGACCTCTGATTCATTAAAATGGATCAACAAAAGGATGCTCTATTTTTTAATGCCGTTGAATTTGTATTTTTGTTTTGATTAAAAGCAAGCTCAATGATTAGGATGATTATTGCTGGTGCAGCAGGACAGGCCGGATCAATAACTTTACATGAAATAAATCAAAAGGGTGAACCCTTTCAGGGCAATAATCAGAGATACACAAATTGTACAGATTTTTTGAAACGGGCATTTTTGAAATTGATCTGCCTGGTGTATGCAGAATTAAACATTTAAAGAAAAAAATGGAAGCATCAGTTGTTCAAGCTAAAATTGAAAACTCATTCAGGAAGCAGGTTCAAAAAGATAAGAAAGTGAGAAATGCCTTTTTGTTGGTGCAATCCGACAAGCTTAACATCGATTTGAATATTGCTGAAGGAGAGACAGCCGGTACAAAACAGCCCAATCACCTTGCCAGTGTGGGGAAATTATTTACTGCCACTTTAATTGGTATGCTCTGCCAAATGGGAAAGCTGGATTTCAATGACAGCATTGCCAGGTATCTTGATGCGGGCCTTATGAATAAGTTGCTTGTAATTAAAGGCAGAGATTTTTCCGAAGAAATTACAATCCGTCATTTGCTTATGCAAACTTCGGGGCTGAACGATGTGTTCTATCACCTGTGGAAAAGAATGAAAGCAAAACCCGATTTTAATATCACTCCCCGGGAGGCTGTGCTTTGGGGGAAAGAGCACTTAAAACCGGTGGGGCCTCCAGGGAAAAAATTTTATTATACCGATACAAACTATTACCTGTTGGGATTGATAATAGAAAACATTACAGGCAAAAAATTTCATGAAGCAATGCATGAACTCATTTTTGATCCATTGGGCATGAACCATGCGTTCATGTATGGTTTTTCGCAGCCTAATGTTGAATCGGGATATCCTGTAGCCGGATTGTATATGAAAAATGTAAACTTTCTTTCTGTTGAGGGTGTTCATCAGATCGATTATTCAGGAGGAAGTGTTGTGGCTCCTTTGGATGATTTTCTGAAATTTATGAAGGCATTGGTTTACGGGCAAATCATAAAAAAGGAAACCTTGGATATCATGTTGAACGATGATGTATCTATGGGATTTCCTACAATAGGTTTTAATTATGGATATTCAATCTGGAAGTTTAAAACCATACCATTCATAATGCCTTCAACATATTATTGCTGGGGATGTGTTGGGGTAACCGGGGCTTTCATGTTTTTTCATCCACAGACTGAATCCTTTGTTATCGGTACATTCAATGATTATGCCTACAGAGGGAAAGCCCTTCAGTTTATGGCCAGGAAAATTATCGGAGAACTGCTGAAAGTTGAGTAGCCTTGTATTGAAGACCTGCAATTGAATCCTGTCCTTAAATCAAAATCGGACTATAAGTTGAAAAAAAAATGGGGGATCTATATTTCTCCTCTCCTGTAATGTTTTCCTTGTTGAAATTCTGATGAAATGGCATGAGCTTCTATAATACTCCAACACACAGGTTAGAGTAAACAGGCAGATTCATGTTATCATACCTCCCCGGTCTGATTACTCCCTGACCAGATAATGGTACCTGCCTCCAAAATGGATTACAAGCTGTACATTATCAGCAGAAGTTATATCCGTGTTAGGAGTGAAGGTAACTGTGATCCTTGCTCTTTTCCCTGCTGAAGTAACATCGGCAAAAACATCCTGAATGAGATTAACAACCTGGTTGGTTGAATGCTGAACATCGGAAGCCAGTTCGTTGGTGCCCTGGGCATCGGGGGTTACATTTCCCAGGTTAAAGCCCTGACGCGATCCCACTTTTATTGTAAAATCCTCAAGCACAACGGCAACTGTGTCGGGTGATTCAATGTCATTCAAACCGGAAATTTCAAGATAACTGTCGGCAAGTTGCAATTCAGCACTGGTAAGGTTATTTGCTATGTCGGGGTCGATAATATCGGTTAAAAGGAGATCCGCTAAAGGAAGCTCGCCCTTAACTCCCGATGTTCCCCTGATATTTTGTGAGTAGGTATGTGATTCTGTTATCTGCTGTGGTGTTCCATCGTCGTCTTTGGTGCAGGATGCAACCAGCAATGCGGTTATCAGCAGCCATGTGAAATAAATGTGTGTTTTCATATTTGTTATTTAAAGGGTTTTATATAATCAGAACAACAGCCATTCCGAAATGTTTGTGATTTGAATCAATCTGTTTCGATGAAGCAGGAGCAAGGAAAAAGCAGGTGGAACTAAAAGATCGCTTGGTCAGCAGCGACCGGCGAATTCCAGGGTTTCAGCCGGCTCTTTCCAAATCTGTGGGGTTATATATAGGGTGGAGCATTCAGAACGGTTTATTTACTCCCCGGTGGAGGATTTGTCGGGTGTTAGAATAAGTCGCAGTGAACTGTCTTTTGTAAGGTAGCTCCAGGCCCAGTTTATAAAAATAATCAACTTGTTTTTGACCGAGAGGATCAGCATGAGGTGTAAAAACATCCATACAAGCCATGCCATATATCCTTTGAAGCGGATAAACGGCAGATCCACAACTGCCTTGTTACGGCCAATTGTGGCCATCGATCCCAGATCCTTATACTCATACTCCTGTAACTGTTTACCCTCTGTTAACCGTTTCAGGTTTTTAGCCAGCAGCCTGGCCTGGTTTATGGCCACATTTGCCACCTGGGGATGCCCCTGCGGGTATTTGGGGGTGACCATATAGGCAATGTCGCCGGCGGCAAAAATATTTTCGAATCCCTGCACCCGGTTGTGCCGGTTCACAACTATCCGGTTGTTTGCTATCCAGCAGTTTTCAGGCAGCCCTTCCACTTTATTCCCTGTCACACCGGCAGCCCATATCACTGTTGACGAAGGTATTGATATACCATCTGAAAGGAGCACCGATTTCCCATCGTAGCCTGTAACAAAGGTTTCGGTTTTTATAACCACGCCCATGTTTTTCAGGTAACGGCCCGAGGCTTTTCTTGCCGTTTCACTCATACTGCTGAGCGTACTATTGCTTCCTTCAATGAGGTAAATGGTGAGCTGAGAAAAATCGATCCCCGGGTAATCTTTGGGAAGCACGTTGTTTTTTATTTCAGCGAATGCACCTGCCAGTTCCACTCCTGTTGGTCCTGCCCCTACAATTATAAGGTTGAGCAGGCGTTGCTTTTCCTCTGCACCGGCATGGAGTACTTTTTCAAACACATGAATGATGTGGTTGCGGACAGCAATGGCATCATAGGTTGTTTTAAGAGGGAAAACTTTCTTTTCAATGGCTTCGTTATTGAAAAAATTCGTTTTACAGCCTGTTGCAACAACCAGGTAATCGTAGTAAAATGAACCGGTACTGGTTTCAATTCTATTTTCCTGGGGGAGAATCCGCCGGACTTCAGTTAGCCTGATTTGCGTCGATTGGAATGAATTGAATATATGCCTGAAGGGGAACGATATGCTGGAGGGCTCAATCTGTGATGTGGCTACCTGGTAAAACAGCGGTTGAAACTGGTGATGGTTTAACCGGTCGAGCAGCAAAACTTCAAATATCTTTTTGTCAAGATTTCTTACAAGTTGTACCCCTGCAAATCCTCCCCCAATGATGATTACCTTTTTTTTCATCCCTGCGAAATTTACTTTTAATTGTTGAATAGAACCTCCGATGGATTTGTGTATGCGTATTTGTGAATGTGCATTTCAATATTCATCGTGGTTTCATATCCTGAAAAAATTCAAGGTCCCTATCATTCAACTCTTATCCTGCAGGTTTTGTTTTTGGTTTTCTTTATTCTTACGGGCAATACCTGTTACTGATTCTGACAGGTATTCAGGGAATAGGGGGCTATGGGATCAGCCGTATCTGCCTTGTCCAATCAGCCCTGTACTTGTAAAATCATATGTTTTTCCTTTCAACACCTTTGTGTTGTTTTTTAAACAAATTCTTTACAGTAGCTGTCCTTATAACTGGATGTTAAGGTTGAACCCAATAAAATCGTAATGAAAAAATGTTTTTACCTGTTTATCCTGGTTTGGCTAATTTCCATTACAGGGTATTCTCAAAATAATATAAATGCTTCTCTTGGGGTGGGACTTCCCGAATTGTTCAATATCGGGGTCCGGTATGAATTGCCTCCGCAATTTAAGATTGGCATGAGCGCGGGAACGGTTTTCACCGGAGCGTTTTCATTGTCGGGCGATGTATATTATCATTTCGCCGGACATTCACAGCTGAATAATATGCCTCCATGGTATCTTCGGGCGAATATGACCTACTGGCAGTTGGGGAAGATCTTTTTTATAAATCCCGGTCAGGCTGTTTTGTTAGGATTTCGTATAGGCAGGGATTTTAATGTAACAGAAAAATTTGGAGTTGCCATCGACGGGGGAATCGTCCCGATTTCTTTTTTGTCGGGAAGAAAAATTCCGTTTTCTTTTATACCGTCGATAAGCATCAGCATATACAACAGGTTCACGATACGGAACCCTGCCGGCAGCAGGAATTGACCCGGCAAAGCCATACATGCTTGAGGGTGGGATATTCAACAGTGGGTGCACCAGCCCCTTCAGGCATGAATTGGATAGTGTTGCTGAGTGATTCGGTGTTGATATTAAATATGCATTGCTATATTTGGCGGTAACTTAAAATTTAACCTGGCTATGAAAGGATTTCGGATTTTAACTGTAATTGCCCTTATACTTGGTTTTTTTCACAAGGAAAGTTTTTCACAATCCCAGGTGTTTGATAATCCCATTGCGGAACAACGCGCCGATCCCTGGGTGCATCGAACTCCTGAGGGAATCTATTACCTGATTGCCACTGTCCCTGAATACGACCGCATTGTTTTAAGAAAAGCAGCCAGCATTAACGGGTTAAAACATGCCGCAGAAAAGGAAATATGGCATAAGCATCAACAAGGAGTGATGGGCCACCATATCTGGGCGCCGGAATTGCACCGGATCGACGGGAAGTGGTACATCTATTTTGCCGCTGGGGAAGCAGAAAATATCTGGAACATCAGGATGTGGGTGCTGTCGAATGCTTCCGATGATCCCATGGAGGGGGAATGGACAGAAGAGGGCAGGATACTGACGGAAAAGGATTCGTTTTCGCTCGATGCAACAACATTTGAGCATAATGGCAAACGCTACCTGATTTGGGCACAAAACATAGGGGGAGAAGATGATGGTACGGCGCTTGTTTTGTCACAAATGAAGGATCCGCTTACCCTTGCAGGGCCGGAAGTGGTTATAACTGTGCCTGAATTCAGCTGGGAGCGGATGAAATACAATGTGAACGAAGGACCTGCAGTTGTCAGGCGGAACGGGAAGATATTTGTGGCGTATTCGGCCAGTGCCACCAACCACAATTATTGTATGGGGTTGTTATGGATCGACGAAGCGGCTGATTTGCTGGAGGCATCGAACTGGAACAAATCGCCGGGACCGGTTTTTTATTCCAATGCAGATCTCAACCGATACGGACCGGGTCATAACTCATTTACATTGGCTGAAGACGGTGAGACGGTAATAATGATTTACCATGCGCGCGATTATAAGGAAATCAGCGGGCATGAACTTGCCGATCCAAATCGCGCCACCCGGGCCCGGGAGGTGAGATGGACCGAAAGCGGTTTTCCCGATTTTATGCAACATCAGGGCGATTAAATAAGCAGGTTGTCCCGTTTCGGAGGGCACAGGGCTTGCATCTGTAACATGCCACGGGTGCTGATTTCCATTCACGGGCCCTGTTCAACAATCGGGGCTGCTGTCGTGTTGTTATTCTTCCACAGTTAATTATTTGAAGGCATGGCAAAAAAGAATCAGGTTTTTGATATGTCCCCTCTGGGAATGATTTTTACCGTTGTGAAAAGCAAGGCCGATACCAACGGTCAGTCGCTTGACCTCCACTGGGAACTGCTGCCCGGGTGCAATATGAAAAACCCTTTGTTTCACATCCATCCCGAAGCAATGGAAACCTACCATGTCGAGGAAGGAGAAATGGAGTTTTATGTAAGGGATAAATGGATTAAGGCTGTCGGGGGTGATAAACTTGCCGTTGAGCAAGGGGTCAAGCACACCTTTCGCAATCCGACAGACAAGGTTGTGAAAGTATACAACACCCATGAGCCTGCCCTGGATATGGAAGATTATTTTGAGGATGTGTGCAGGTTAATCGACCGGGTAACCCATAACCGGACCAGAGAGGTTAAAATGAAAAGCCTGAAAACCATATTGCTCATGGGGGTGCTCATGAACAACTACCGGAGGGAGATCATCGCAGTTGATCCCCCCGATTTTCTTGTACGGAATATGGGACGGTTTGCACAGTTCATGGGAATGGATTATAAATAAGTGTGAAATCCATAAGTCAGAAAATGCTGTTGTACTGTCGTGGGTTCAAATAATTAAAAATTTATGCCTGTTGCCACAACTTTATTCTGGAAAAAAAATTATATTCAAAAAAAATTAGTGCTAAAGTTTAAATGCCTGTAAAACCTTATAACTTGTATTTTCCGGGAACCGGATTACAGTGATGAAGGTTTTTGAAGTAAACTTAAGTGTGGGAGGGTATTTCACATGTGTGAAATATATAAGGTTGTGGTTGCTTAAAGGTGTTTCATATTCTTTTCAAAAGCCGATTTTCAATACCTTAAGAAGAATAAATATGAAAAGAAGTGAATTTTTAACCGCTCTTGCTGGGTTTCCAGCGGTTGCAGCAGCTCCTGCGCTCTCAGGCATTGCACAGCAGGATGCCGGTCAGGTAAAAATTACCGATGTAAAATTTATGCGTGTACAGATTGGCAGCAGGGGCCATGTTTTGCCATTGGTTAAAATAGAAACCGATGCCGGTGTTTATGGAATCGGCGAATGCCACCACGATGTCACAGGCCTGGGAGCCAAGGATGTGGTTCTGAATGCGTTCAAATCGATTCTGGTTTCGCAGGATCCTTTTGACATTGCGCGGCTTACCGAACTTATGAAATGGCGTGTATCCTACACGGGCGGAAATGGCGGAATCGGGATGCATGCCGTTACCGGTTGTGAAATCGCTCTCTGGGATCTGGTTGGGAAACTTCTTAATAAACCATTGCGCAAGATTCTGGGCGGAGGTTGTTATACCGATAAGGTGAGGGCTTATTTAACGAGCCAGCCAAGAAACATGCTCGATAAGGAAGTATGCCGGGAGTGGATCGGTTATGTAGATAATTCGGTGCAGAAATGGACAGCTGCAAAACCATTCCGCATATCGAGGCGCCCGGGCGGACAACAGTTAAACCGAAGGCTCACCAACGATGAATTAAAAACAAACATCCAGGCCTTTTCAAATCTGCGGGAGGCAGCAGGCGACGACTTTGAAATTATTGTTCACTGCCACTGGGAGTTTGGATTTTACGATGCCCTGAGTTTTGCCAGAGCCCTTGAGCCCATTCGTCCGTGGTGGATCGAAGACCCGATGCCCATTGAATATGTGGATACCTGGGCCAAGCTTACAGCTGCATCGCCCATACCCATTCTTTGTGGTGAGAATTTATATACAGTCTACGATTTTCTTCCGTTTATAACAAACCAGGCCGTGCACATGGTTGAAATTGATATATCCATGACGGGCGGATTGCTGGAGGCCAAAAGAATTGCTGACCTTGCCAACCTGTTTTATATGCCTGTGGCAACCCACAATGTTATGGGCCCGGTTGCCACTATCGCATCCGCCAACTGTGCTGCAACAATGCTTGATTTTATAGGCCACGAAAGTTACGATTACAGCGAAAATTCACGGGATGGGCATACCAACTGGGAAAAACTGATAGTATATGACCGTGAGATTATAAAAGACGGGCATATACAACTTTCCGACAAACCGGGCCTTGGACTGGAACTGAATAAAGATTTTGCAATGCAGCACCTTGTTGAAGGGGAACAATGGTGGGGTTAAAAAAATCAAGTATCTTATATAACCGATACATTGGTTTTATCTATATTTAAAATCTGCAATGAAAGACTGAATTACGAACCTGATTGTTTGTTTTGATTGAATACAAATTGAAATATAAAATTTAACTAAACTCTACCTATGAGACGAAGATCATTTATCCGGAATCTTGCAATAACTGCCCCTGTAATGGCCTTTATGCCCTATTACAGTCTGATGGCCAATCCGCTGGCTGGTAAAGTAAAAATAACCAACGTGCAATGTGTACTGACACGTATCGGGATGCGGGTAAGCCCCCTTGTTAAAATCACTACCGATGCCGGTCTTATTGGAATTGGGGAGTGCCATCACGATGAGACCGGTTATGGTGCCAAAGACATAGTTCTGAATGTTTGTAAGCCCATCCTGATGGATCAGGATCCGCTGGATCTGGAATACCTGGTTTTTAAGATGAGCACCCGCACATCCTATTATGGCGGTAATCATGGAGTGGCAACACATGCTATAACGGGTGTTGAATTTGCCATGTGGGATCTTATCGGGAAGATTACCGGTCAGCCGGTGTATAAAATACTGGGGGGCGGCAAACATACAAACGAGGTTCGTGCCTATGCTTCAGCACGCCCGAGGAACATGCTTGATATGGATTCGTGCAGGGAGTTTGCAGAATTGATGTTAGGCCAGGGCTGGACAGTCTGCAAAAGCGATATCGACAGGGATCAGCGATGGAACCAGTTGGACAACCGAAGGCTTTCAAATACGGGGGTTGATACAATTGCCAGGGGGTTTGCAAACATGAGAGAGGCACTGGGGCCTGAATTCGATATTGCCGTTCACTGCCACTGGGAGTTTGATTTCGACAGTGCACTCCGGGTGGCAAGGGCTGTAGAACCAATGAGGCCAATCTGGCTGGAAGACCCCCTGCCAATTGCCTACAACGAACAATGGGTAAAACTAACAGAGCAGTCACCTGTTCCCATACTTACAGGTGAAAATCTATACACAAGAGACGACTTCCGTCCTTTTATCGTCAACCAGGGGGTTCATATGATTGAAATTGATGTATCAATGGCCGGTGGCCTGCTGGAGGCAAAAAAAATAGCCGACCTTGCAGAGCTTTATTATATTCCTGTTTGCACACACAATGTTGCCAGTCCCATTGCAACAATTGCATCTGCCAACTTTGCCGCCTCAGTGAGGGAATTTGTGGCCCACGAGGCATTTATTTTTAACCCAAGGAACAGGGCAGGAGATGGTATCAACGGAGACCCTGATGTTTTGGGTTACGATAAGCCGATGATAAAAAACGGGCACATACAGCTAAGCGACAGGCCAGGTTTTGGAATCGAATTAAACGAAGAATTAATAAAAGGGAAATACCTGGTTGAAGGCGAAACCTGGTGGGATTAATAAAACACATCGGCTATGGACACCGTGGCAACAGAAGCAGCTTTGTTTATACTTTTAATGGATGCTGGCCAACCTGATCGAACTGATTATGTTGAGAGCCGGTAGTAGATGAATTATGGATTCAGGTATCCGTTTGAAGCAGACAGCAGGGCGATTGAT
>OBJA01000496.1_pt1 | contig 34041 bp, 21 predicted proteins | sample 1519751 | NCBI WGS metagenome assembly OBJA01 (sample SAMEA3881238, study PRJEB22517) | soil metagenome | biome: lake sediment; feature: soda lake sediment; material: sediment, water from around vicinity | place: India | collected 2013-12-23 | depth 3 m
ATATATATGTTCTTCAATGTATATTCTAATCAGTTTCTTCCCCTAAGCACAAAAGCACGTTTTCGTATGCAAATTTCTCAATCAAAAAATGATAGGGTGTTCCTACTTTCAGTGAACCATTCCCTACTTTTGTGTGTTTGGTAATTTGATATATTAATCATAAATAACATTAAAAGTTTTATATTGAACTTATCTATTAAAAAAAAGTTCAAATTTTTGGGGTTACAATAATTGTTTTTCAAGGCCAGAAACGACTAGTTTTTTTAAATTCAGGGTGCCGTGAACCATTTTTAAAAAAGGTTCTCCGTTTTTTAATCCAACATTTCCAAAACCAGTAGCTACGCAAAAAAAGCTTGTAAAATCACCAACTTTGGAATCGATATATAAGGTCTGGTCAACAGCATCGTATCGAACACCTGTCAAGCCCTGCAACATGCCGTAGCTGGACATCGCTCGTGCATACCAGTGTCCGCATTCGTATTCATCAAAAGGATTGCGAATAATTCCATTATAGCGATCCCGACACTCGCGCACAATATCAAGCCCTTTCTCCACTTCACCATGAAACATTAGGTGACTGGCTACCTGATATTCTATACCGGTCCAAACTTCGTTGCTATACACAAACGGCAAAGAAAGTTTGCCCCCTTTGGGCCATGTGCACAACAACAAACCACCTTCATTACCGCAAGCGTAAGTAGGACGTTGAGGATTATCATGATCAGTTAAATCATGTTTCAGGTTGTATTTATATGTGGAGACAAGATGACTTTTTACTTTTTCATTGTCTATAACTTCGTTCAAACCACAAACTGAAGCCATCCACATGCCCAGAATACCATCCGACAAACATCCGCTTCCATATTGATATTTCGGTCCTTCTTTTTTAAGAATTTCTAAAGATTCTGCAGAGTATTGGGTATGAAATGATTGCGCTTTCACCGGATCTGGTGCTCTCAGACCATTCCATTTGATTTTCTGAATAAAATACTCGCCGTCGAATAACTCATCTTCCAAGTATTTCTTTCCTTTCGAAATCAGCAACTCATAATTTTGAACAGGTTCGTTCAATATTTTGCTCATTTCAATGAAGGCGGTGAGTGCACCCAAATAAAAACTGGTGCACATGCCATTGGATCCCCAGAATTCAATGTCGTAAGTATTGTGATGAGGTTCCTCCAAAAATCCTTGATTTTTGGGATCCCAAGCTTCAATACAGTAGTCTATGCTATGCTTGACTGCTGGAAACAAGCCTTTCATCCAATTCGTGTCTCCACTGATCCGCCAGTCCCGATATATTTTCATGATCCCTCCTAACTGTCCGTCGGCAGCCGAATGAAAATCGTGTGTCACTTTTGAAATGGGAAGATTAGCCCTAAAAACCTGGTGCCCCTCGTTGTCCTCATTGACTTTGAACTCAGTTTCACGAAGTGTGCGTTCCAAAGCCGGAAATAAGTGAGGAATGGCCTGAGCATAGTTCCAGACATGCGTACAACTTCCATGGCAACATCCTGAATTGTCACCGCAACCTTCCCATCCCCACAGTCTTCCATCAGCCTGACGCAGTACTGTTGGCGATTTTAGTATTGTCAGATTGGCCGCTACCGCCTCAAGCACTTCAGCCGGAAGCGTGGAATCGAAAAACGCGTCCCGGAACAACCCGCTGTTCTTTTTCAGTTCTGAAGCATGAAGATTCCAGTATTTCACGACTTCATCCAGATTATTAAAGCGCTTGGCATACCAAGGTTTGTAAAACGGATATGTTTCGGCTTTTCCTTTCGTTGTATCTTCCATATCTTTATCCTGGATTTTTTCCCAAAGGCCATAATGATCTTCTTCAAATCCAGCAATTAAAACTGCATCTGAAGACAAATTGTGCATATCCTCATTGGGGTTGTCAGTCAGTATAAACTGATCGGCAAGAATGTGTCCCCAACTACCAGTATTTTGGTCGATGATTTGGATCATAGCCTTTTTGCCTTTGTACTTTTTCATATCCCAAACCTTTTCGACTAGTTTTTCGGTTTGATCACCCACTGCGGTTTCAACGATTTTACCATTTATAAAAAGTTTGACAACGGTAGTTTGAGGGTTGTTGCCCCCACCCAGTAAAAATTTAAGGTATCTTTTGTTCAGAATGATCGCAGGAGACTGCAATATCCCGGTTTGACTGTCACCTCCCGGATCAAAGGTGTTGACTAATCCTTTTCCTGCAAAACCTGAAACGTTCTGCTGGCCCGTCGCGGTTCCTTTGGAGGGACCTTCATGAAAGGCCATTCCAGTATTTGCCAAAGTTCCCGCAGAAAGCGTGGATTCAGGCAGGTACCATGCAAAGTTTACAGCGATAGTTTTTTCTTCACCCGGATGAAGGTTCACGGGAACAAAAATAGATGCTCCGGGGGCAACATCCTCAACAGGTGGATTATTCACAAGTTTGGCATCTTGAATATGTTTCCATAGGATGGTTTGCGGATCAAACCAAGCTCCGCGAAACCAGCAATGATCAACCACAGTATCATCCTGATCTACGTATATGGAAAATCCGGAATCGCCATTACTATTGGCTTTTATCATCCTAAAGCCATTTTTTTCATTTAAAATCTTTCCCTGAGTATCGATAAAATTTTTCGCATTATATGAAAAAACAGCGTCAACCAGTTTGGAGGAAAAGTTTTTAAAACGATATTCCAGCACACCGATTGGTAAGCTGGAATGATCTTCATCACCGGGAATAAAAGGACTCCAGCCCATTAATTCAACCTGAAGTGGAATGTCCTTATCCTCCAGTTCGATCATTGCAAAAGGAAACCGAGGTAAAAAACTGCCGCTGCCAAAACGGGGCAGACCGTAATTCCTATGGCCGCTTCCGTTGCCTGTTCCATGCGGACCAAAAAGTTTCCATTCTGGTACTGGCGCTTCCAATACTTTGGCTCCGTTTTCAATACCTTTTACACTGATGGCGGCAAAAGCATACGGTTCATTATATATTTCAGGATGATTATTTACTGAAAGGTGCGAAATTGCTCCCGTGCCTTCTAAGCAAAACATACCGGCGCCAATACCACCTATAGGAAAAGCAACATGACTGAGAAAGCTGCCGGAATATGCACCATTAAAATCATGTTTGCCCATATTCCTGCGGTCGGCCAACAAATATGACCCTTTGGTGTTATTCACTTCTCCCGGAAAAATATCCATATCGGCAAACAGGTGTCCCGGTATTAAGGAAACACCGGTCCCGGCCCCAATTTTTTTTATAAATGAACGGCGAGTATCCTTTTCTTTCATATTGTCATTCTATCATTTATTTTTTCTGGTCAGGATTTTAATCAGGTCAACTTCTTCCTGTTTATAAGGCGTCCCATCGGGATGAAAGATTTCGTGAAACCAGAGCGGCGGTTCCGAACCATCGGGGATGGGTTCGTTCCAGGCATATTTGGTATTGGATTTTCCGGCTACCAATCCCCAATTGATTGCGCCAATGTTTTCAGCTTTCAGAACAGGCATGATGTTTTGGAAAAGACTGTTGTTGCGGCGTGCCATATATTCGGTGCAAACCATCGGGCGGTTGTAAGCTTTCAGTGAATCGATGGCGGCCTGGTGTTTTTCAGGCCCTTCATAATTGTGATAAGTAATGATGTCGGAGTTCTCCACCTGAAATTTGTTCAAATCAGACAGGGAAAGGTTCCAAACGCCTACAGACAAAGGCTGTGAAGGGCGAATCTCCCATCCCCATTCAAATACTTTCTGTAAAAGCGGCATCGACTTGTTGCCATAGCCCGAATTCCCGGGTTCGTTGTACAAATCCCACAGCGCAATCCGCTTGTCGTCTTTAAATGTTGTCAAAATGTCTTTCACATAAACTTCAAGGGTTTCCATCAGTTCGGGTTTTTCGTGCAGCAAGTCGCCCGGATCACGCACCCAGCCCGAATTGTGGACACCTGGTTTCGGTTCGGGTTGTTTGCCGGCCTGGTAAGTGGCATTCCAACAGTCGTCGAAAAACACAAAAATGGTTTTAATTCCGTGGCTGTCAGCAATGTCGAGGTACTGGTCCATGCGGGCTTTAAATCCCTCTTTGTCAACTTCCCAGGCCACATGGTGCAGATACACCCGCATGCAGTTCATGCCGATTTCTTCGGCCCAGCCCAGTTCGCGGTCAATGGTTTCCGGGTCGAAAGTTTCGGCCTGCCAGGTTTCCAACTGATTGATCGCTGTACTGGGGTTGAAATTACTTCCTCGAAGCCAGCCATGTTCATCGCCCCAGGCTTTGGCTTGTTCTACCGTCCAGATTTTTGAAGCGGGTTCGGTTTCTTCGGTTGTTTGTTCACTTTGTTTCGCCTTATTCTGGCAGGCAGTGAGCAGCAGTACACCGGCCATCATCACAAAAAAAAATTGTGTTTTCATCATGTCTTGATTTTTGTATAGATTGAACATTAATTTGTTATGGCACTTTTACCTTGCACCATGTGTTTGATGATCCAGCAAGGGAATTGGCCAGGTTTTCTTCCTGAATTCCTTCATGTTGACTGTAATCAACCAAGCCGAGGTTAATTCGAAAATCCGAATACTTGTCCTTCTGAATGGCATCAAACGGAACTTCAAACTCAATTTGGAAACCGGTCGGCGGTTTTGTCCGGGCCACAGCCGTTAGACCATTCGGCTCCATGCTTTTCCATTGTCCCCGGTCACCGGTTTCCAGTTTTGTTTCACCTTTATAATTACACCAGAATCGGAATAAACCCTCAGCAGGTTCCAGCAGATTTTGGTTGTTGGCATCCAGATACAGGTACACCCCGTCGGCACGGAGCATGTTGTTCGGGTCGGAAGTCAACTGTTTGTCATTCACATCAACACCCACATATAATTTGTCGCCATCCCGCCTGATGGCAGCCCGCAGGTTGGTTTCGCGCTGGTGCCCGATAAAAACCGGCCATTCGTTTTCCCACTCAGTTTGGGTTAAATTTCCATCGGTTGAAATCGTTCCCTGTTGTGCTTCCAGTTCGGGAATGATGTGTCCCCGGATGATCCACACTTCACAGTCTGGACTTCGAAAGCTGGTGGTAGCCGCAGCAATTACGGTATGTTCGTCCCACAATGAAACCGAATTCCATTTGGCCTCCCGGTCCAGCGGAACTGCAAAAGGTCTGCTCAATTTGGTAAAATTGCGCCCGGTTTTATCGCCGACAGCCACTTCCATGGTGGAGCGTTCCCAATCGGCGCTTCGCCCGCCGGTGGTTTGATATGACAGGATCACTTCGCCCGAGGGAATTTTCATCAGGTAAGGCGCCCCGGCATAAACAGGATCGGGGAGCGGTTCTTTCAGGGCAGATTCCCGGTAAGGCGAATTGCCTGAAACGGGCGTTTGCCAGTTCTCCGAAACCTTCGTCCGCACGATGTACGGTTTAAACTGACCAATTTTATTGTCCTCGATGGCTACGATAATTTCATCGTTGACCAACAGGGGAACCGGCATACCATCGCGCCGTCCTTCGCGGAAACAGACGGTCTTGATTTCCCCGCTCCAACTAACCCCATTATCGGGCGAATGCAGCATGGAAATATTTTGCTCGTCGGAGGCGCGAAAAGGGTTTTCGTTAGCAAAATATACTTGGAGTTCGCCGTTGGGCAACTGTAAAAATGCGGGCTCCCAGCATCCGTCTTTAAAACGCGGGCCGGCTTCATAAATCACCTGGCTTTCAGTCCAGTTTTGCCCGCCATCGCTGCTGCGCCGGATGGCAATGGCAAAAGGGGCGATTTCGTCTCTTGCCGGACGGTAATTGCAGGCCATCACCAAGTCACCATTCTGAAGTTGAATTAATTCGGTGTTGGCAATGTTAATATCGGTTGATTCTCCCTGACTGTTGGTATAACTGTGCTTTTGAAAGGTTAGAACCGGCTGGCTCCAGGTTTTTCCGTCGTCGGCGCTTTGCACCAGTTCGCCGTTGCCCTGGGTTTCGTAAACAGCGATGAGGCGGCCATCATTCAGTCTGCGGACACGCGGGTAGCCTGCCCAGCCTAAAACCCGGCCGCCCTGCGGGGCCAGCCGTTGCATGGAGCTGTAATCCCAGGCAATCCGGATTCCTTCCACCGGATCGCCGGTGCGGGCTTCGTATGGTTCTGCCGGCTCGTCACTTTTTTTACATCCACCTGCAAACAGGCATAACGCCAGGTATAGAATTATTCCGGACATCGATCGTTTCATTTTTTCAATTCAGGAGTCATATAGTTTTTATCAATGACCATCACTTCCTGCCCGTCCCGGTTTTCAAAACGCACCGTGCTGATATACATGTGGCGGGGATGGATCCGCTCTTTGCTGTTGTGTGCATGAAACACAATCCGCAGATTCCCTTCCTTATCGGTAAACAGGGCACTGTGGCCAACGCCAACCAACTCTCCCGGTGTTTGAAGAATGGGATTCTGGGCGTATTTTGTCCACGGCCCCCGGATGTTGGTGGCGGTGGCAAAGCCAATGCCGTAAAACGGGCTTTCGTAACTGTTGGCCGAATAAGTCATGTAGTAGGTGCCGTTGTGTTTCGTTACAAAAGCGCCTTCGTTTACCCGCGGCCACACTTCTTCCCAGGCCTGCGATACGTTGATGCACCTGGTCATGGTTTCGGGCTTGATTTGAATGAGGTCATCTTCCAGTTCAGCCACCCAAATGTTCAGTCCATCGTTAAAGCGATCGAACAGAAGGTAGGGAGTGCCGTCGTCATCGATAAACAAAGAATTATCGATACACTTTTCATCTTCAATCATGGGTTTTATGATTTCCTGTTTGAAGGGCCCCAACGGTGAGTCGCCGGTGGCCACACAAATGTGCTCATCGGCCGAATAGTACATGTAGAACTTGCCGTTAACATGATACACTTCGGGCGCCCAAAACCAGCGATCGGCCCACACGTCTTCCTTCTTCAGTGCCAGTCCGCCGGGCACGCCGGCCGGAACACTCCAGGTCTGAAGGTCATCCGAAACAAGTACCGGAATTCCGTTGTCAGTATAAGTACCATAGGCATAATATTTCCCTTCCCAGAACATAATGAAAGGATCAGCCAGCGGCACCTTATAAACAACAGATCCCGCCTCTGGCGGGTCATTTTTAGATGAACAGGAAGAAACAAACAGAAAACACATCAGTATTGAAATAAATAATTCCAGGTTTTTCATCTTTATTTTTTATTTGGTTTAGTAAATAAAATCTTATTTAACAGATGTAAAGTTTTTATTATTCAATTTTAACCGGCCACTTATCCGTACGGAAAGGAGCAACGGGAAGTCCCTCACTGCTATAGAGGTTACCCATTGCTGCATCACTGAAGCCATAGCGAACGGCAACCGGAGTCTCTACTTTTTTGCTCCAGACCGTAAGCGTGTTTTCTCTTACTGAACTTTCCGCAGGATAGAAGATCTGATCATCGCCGGCAATAAATAGTTCGGTAACTGCTTTGCCATTTATCATCAATCCTTTTCCCGTTTCATCGAAATAAACGATAGCTTTCCTTTTTTCTAAAAGGATATGGTTGAATAATGGGTTTTGATAGGCAATACCTTCGCGGTGATAAGTTTTGGCTAACGCCAGGTTAGACAACCGCAGGCCTACATCATGTTTGTTGCCCGGGTGAATATCATTGACATCAGTAACAAGGTCTGTAATGATAACCATCCCGGTATTGGAATGATTCATGCTTTGCTGCTGAGCTTCACGAAGCAAAGCTCCGGTATTTTTTTTCTGGTAACGAAATGGTGCTATCTGAACGAAATAAAAAGGGAAGTTTTTGTTCCACGCATTTCGCCAGCCATCAATCATGGCTGTGAATAACCGGGCATAAGTACTGGCAGTCCCCGTATTGTTTTCACCCTGATACCAGATAGTACCAGCTATCGTATAATTGGTTACCGGCGCAATCATAGCGTTATATGCTAAGCCCGCTATGATAGGGCACATTCCTGTTGCGGGGATCCTTTCTGCCGCTTCTTTTAATACAGGATCTGCAGTTATGATGCTATCGGGAGTCCAGACTTCGGCTGTGGTACCTCCCCAAGCTGCTTGCACAAGACCTACTGGCACATTCAATTCACGGTTCAGGTTTTTCCCAAAGAAATATCCGACGGCACTAAACGTTTCCAGGGTATTACTATCACATATCGTCCATTTTGCCTCGCAATCTTCCTGTGGATAAGGAGCTGTCGATTTTGCAATATGGAAAAACCGGATGTTGCTATTTAAAGCTGTAGGAAGTTCTGCTTTAATATCTTTCAGCCCCCATTTTCCGCACATTTCCATATTACTTTGACCAGAGCACACCCAAACTTCGCCAATCATGACATTGTCGAGGACAAGCGAATTATTTCCTTTCAGGATGATGGTGTGTGGCCCCCCTGCCACCGGCGTTTCAATCACAGTCTTCCATTTAGCATTTCCGGAACATACAACAGTGTAGCTTCGGTTATCCCAGGAGGTAGTTACCGTAATCTCCTCTAATGGGTCCGCCCATCCCCAAATATTCACTTTGCTTTGCTGTTGCAGAACCATATTGCTGCTTATAATAGCTGGCAAACGGATGCTACCTTGTGAAGGTAAAAACCAGCACAACACAAGAATAGAAAATGTTGCTTTTAATATGAACGCGCTACTGTTTTTAATCATCATTTTGCCGATCTTTTATTTTAAATTTGGGCATGATATAGCTATAAACCTGATATTTTAATTCGCTCCAGCAACTTTGTTTTGGAAATGGATGTCCCGGATACAATTCCTGATTGTTGGGAACAAATTTGATTTTGACTCTTATGGCTGAGCAACCTTCTGTAAATTTCTTTGGAATCAGAAATTCGTCGTCGCGAAAGCGACGGTTAGATGTTTGCACATCGTATCTTCTGTTACTCTCTTCGCCCTGGGGCCTTGAAGATACAGAAGTATTGGCTCCCGCCAAATACCAGATTCCTGCATTTTGCCACCTTTCTTCAGCAGGATATTTTTTGGATCTTACATCAGCAATATAAACCTCTGCCGTTTGGTTTGGGTAACTATAGTCCAGTGTGCGACGCAGTAAAACGCCCTGATTGTCAGGATTTAATTTGACTGTAAATTCAGAAACGCCACGAGTGATCCGGCCATCCTCACCGTGCGCAGGATATATTTCTTTACCCATCAATTCTTTATAACCTGGTTTCTTATTTAGATCATAACCCCTGGCGTGAGCAGGGTAGGTGTCAGGTCCCCATTCATACCTGGAATGAATTTTCTCAATGCAGGATGCCTGCGGCGAGTAATATTCATGAGCTTGTTCTTCGGGCAAATTTCCAATATCAACTGAATCTGTTTTAATTAATGAAGGAGCCGGTAGGCCGTACCAATAAGTAACTGTCTCATAGTGTTCCTGCGATATATTTTCACTATGTTCAAACCGGATAACTGCGCGATTCCCAAAAGGCATAAGATCGGCAACAAGGAAACGGTAAGCAGATTGAATCAGGTCCTTGTCGTTGATAGCTAATTTCTTTTCTTTGGCTCCACATGGATGCCCTGCCAACGGTAATGTCATATTTTCACCGCCCCAATAATCTCCACCGCCGGCCCATTCTTCCGTTCCTGTACCATAAGCCTGAGGTGTCTGGCTGTCGTCGAAAAAAAATCTGGGGTCACCTTCCAAAGTATTCAGATTTGCATTGTGCGAAAATATGAATGACGTTCCCAGAAAACTGCCAGACCATTCTGAATTTCCTTCTATTCCTTTGGTGTCTAACCAAACCATGTCCTGCCCAATTAAAGGCTTCGGAAAATCTCTGTAAGTTGCGTGGAAGTAACTGCTTTTGTTCGCGTCTGTTTTCAGTTTCTCATACCGTAACTCATAGCTGATTTCGTGATTATTTGGCATAAGGCCTGTCAGTTCGAATTTGGCTGTTTTGAAAAATGGCATAGGATAATAGCAGGCCAATTCTACCTTTTCATTCGCATAATCAAAGCGTATATTAATTGGCAGACCCTTAACCAGGTATTCCTTGTTTTCCCGATTATAAAAAGTTCCCGCGCCAAAAAACAAACACAATGGAGCGTCAATCGACGGATATTTCGCGTTGTCCCAGGTAACCTTTAAGTGAACCCGTTCTAAATCTATGGCCTTATTCAAGGGTAAAGTTAGTTTTAAAGCTCTCACTGAAGAAGGAGAGGCTTTGATTGTTGCAAACAGGATATTTTCGTTGTCCAGTTTTACTTTACCATACAGCGTTTTTATATTTTTGGGGGCAAAGTCTGTTCCGGCGAGACTAACGAGATCGACTACATCCTGATTTGGTGCTTTATTGATATCCCATGATCCTATAGGGCGGGAGAGTTCCGTCTCATTGGCGTAGAGGTGATAGATATAGTAACCAGTGCCATAGAACGTGCGTGAATAGGCTATTCTCAGGGAATCCTGAAAGGAGATGGGAGTCCAGATTAAATCGGCACCTTTGGTTGTTCCCCATGTCCACGCAAGAGGCTTGGGAAACGTTTTTTCCGGAATAAAGCCGGTGTCTGTGTATCGGGTTATTGCATTTACAGGATCGGCGGTTGCCGTTTCTTTCACGATGTTGTCTCTTCCATCTACCATAAAATGCCATGGGCTGCCATGCCAATGATTCGCCCGGAAAAAATATAAGACGCCTTTTCCTTTTACGTCCAACGTTACGTTTTCGTCTTCTTTATTCATGAAAAGAAAGTGTGAGGCATCATATCCGCCGCCTGCCCGATCGTAGGTACTGCGCATGTATGATCTTACGCCTATTCGTTGTAGCGGCAACTGTTCCCACAGAAGATAGGCATCATCTCCGCAAGGTATTGTAAAACGCTTGCCTGGCTTTTCTTTCTGCGCCGTGGTGCTACTATATAAAAGCGAAGAAAAGATCAGGATTAACGCACATTTAAGTATATTCATATAAAGTCTTCATTAACGGTCATTATTTAATTTCCATTTTAATGGGGCCAGATAAAGCCCCTTTTTATCCCATCCTGTGTTTGAGATAAACCAGCCCTCTTTTTTATCATATATTATTTCAGCTGCATGTACGGGTAATGTGCATACCAGATTTTCCGTCGGAAAATCTTCAGGATCTTCGGACCAGTAAACGTCTGTCTGATTATACTCCGTCACAGCCCTGCAAATAAACAGGTAAAACAGACCGCCTTTCCGTACCACAAAAGGACTTTCAGCATCTCCGCCCCAATTAATCCGGAGCGGTTGCACATGTACTGTTTTCGCTCCGCTCCAATGAATCAAGTCAGGTCCTGTCCGTACCGCGACAGACGAACGAAGGTCAATTTCATTAACTACCTTTGTATAATAATAGTAATAACCTCCCTTATATTTCATGACATACGAATCTCTTGCATGTCCCGGATCACTGAAGAGGGGATTGCGTTCATGCCTCGTCCAATTAAAAAGATCGTTACTGGTAGCCAGGCACAGTTGTCCCCAGGAGGCATAATCAGGCGCATCTTTCTGCATATTACCTACATTATAGAACATGTAGTAAATTCCCTTGTTCTTAATAATATGAGGAGCCCATAATACCCTTTCAACCCCGATCCTGGCTTTTAATGCGTAACCGTGATCATACCATCTGGTCTGACGAATCGACGTGGCTGAAATATGGAATAAGCGATATTCATCCCAAGGTGCAACCGGCAAATGATGGATGATACCATAAGCATGCCAGGTCCCATCATCACCTTTAACAAAGGTGTGATCATTGGTATACCAGTCTTTTGACTCAGCAAGGCGCTCCGGATGATCATTCGGATCAAAAATATGGACAAACTCTCCATCGATTTCCGGTATGTAATAATCCGGTGTTTGAGCAAATATAAGTCCGTTGCCAAACAGAAGCAGACATATTAATATGATCAGTTTTTTCATTATTCGAAGTTTGTTTGTATTACCTTTTATCGATACAACCGTCTTCTGTTACGGCTTTTTCATTTCGCCGTAACGTCTTACCCGTAATGCCGCTTGTTCTTTATGAGCGGCAAAACCCTCCAGGTCGCACAAGCGCATGGCATATTCACCAATTTTAAAACTCGCTTCCGGGGTGCATCTCTGGTAAGTACAGTTCTTAAGGAATTTACCCACCCATAAGCCGCCGGTATATCGGGCGGCTTTCATGGTTGGTAAGGTATGGTTGGTTCCAATTACTTTGTCTCCATATGCCACATTCGTTTCGGGTCCGAGAAACAGGGCGCCGTAATTGGTCATATTATCCAAAAAATACTGCGGATCGCTTGTTAATACCTCCACATGTTCATACGCCAGCGCATCTGCCTCGCGGACTGCTTCCTGCAGATCGTCAACCAGAATAATTGATCCGTTTTCCTTCCATGCAACACCCGCAATATCTGCTGTAGACAGCTTTTTCAACTGTCGCTCAATTTCCTTTAACGTTTCCCTTGCAAGTGTTTCCGAAGTGGTGATCAATGCCGCCGGAGAAGTAGGCCCGTGTTCTGCCTGCCCTAAAAGATCACAGGCAATCATTTCGGCATCTACCGTTTCGTCGGCAATAATCAATATTTCGGTAGGACCTGCAAAGAGATCAATTCCTACCCGCCCGAACAATTGTCGTTTTGTTTCAGCCACATAAGCATTACCCGGGCCAACAATCATATCAACAGGCAAAATGGTTTCAGTGCCGATAGCCATAGCACACAACGCCTGAACGCCTCCCATCATATAGATTTCATCAGCTCCGGCAAAATGCATGGCACAAACCGTGGCTTCGGGTATTTTCCCATGAATGGGAGGTGTGCACGCAATTACTCGTTTCACACCCGCAACTTTTGCGGTAAGGATACTCATGTGAGCTGATGCGACCATAGGATATCTCCCGCCGGGGATGTAACATCCCACGCTGTTAACCGGAATATTCTTATGCCCAAGGAATACTCCCGGCAAAGTTTCCACTTCAATGTCCAAAACAGAAGCACGTTGCTGTTTTGCAAATGAGCGGATCTGTGTTTGTGCAAACAGAATGTCGTCAATAACCGGTTGTGGTGTACGATCAACAATTTCCTTAATCTGGCGCTCCGTAAGACGAAATGCCTCGGGCAACCAGTTGTCAAATACTCCGGAATATCTTCGTACGGCAATATCCCCGTTTTCTTCGATTTCCTGAATTATCTTTCCAACTGTTTTCCTAATCTTCGAGTTTGCATCTCTGATTTCAAACTCACTTTTTCCTTTTTTTAGATATCTGGCCATCTGTAACTAAGATTTATTTCAATTATTTATTAAAAGGCTTCTGTTAATATGGTTACCGCTTTTATTCATTACCCCATAATTTTGGATTATTCTCTTTATTTTTTCGCCATTCATTACGCCACCGATGTATATTGGAAGGCCCGATCATGGGCTGAAGTTTTCTGTCTTCAACTCCGGGAATGGCGGGGATTTTAGCTGCCCGCTCCTGATACCAGTAGGCAACACTGGCAAGGTCAAGCGTAAGCACATTCATACTGCCGTGCTCTATCGTAAATTTCAATGATTTATCGAAGTAGATCGGATCAGCAATGTTAAAGCGGTAGACATGGGTTTTACCAAGAAAGCCGATATCGTTATTCACCTTAGCATAGCCGAAATACGGTGTAGCGTAAGGAGTCCTGGGCGCCCCCCATGATGTATTAAAGTAGTCTTCAGTGCCGGTTCCGTTTAATTCAGGGAGCGCATTCCCATCAATGAATATCATGTCATCCCCCTCGCCATACCAAAATGGTGTCGGCGAATGAATATAATAATTTACCCCTACAAAGTGGCCTTTCCCTTGGATATCAGCAATTACATAATTATTCGTCCCGGCGAGGTTCGGTTTTCCGGGTCCAAACATCCAATGTTCATTTTCAACACTGTCGGCTGATGCAGTTAGTTGCCTGTTATACCAGGCGTGAAACCTTCCTGAATGAGATGGAAGTTTTTTCATTTTCACATAATCAATATAGAAATAAAGTGTCCTGATGTCTTTGTCGGATTGATTTTCTATCTCGATTTTTGCACCTTTACCGAAAGGCATGGCAAAATAGCTTACAAGACCCTGTCCATCGACAGGGGTTGCAAGCAATTGAGCCGAAGTAAAAAGGTACGACTCATTCCAGCCCTGGCCGAAAAAGGGACCGATGGGAGATTCTACCGAAGGAAAATCATTTCCATCCCAGTACATCCGGAGAATGATATCATTACGACTTAAAGTGCCGGGGTCGGGTCCCATCGTCATCCAGATATGGTTAATGATTCCGGCATCCTTCACATCAAAAATCGTCCGCTTTTCTCCGGGTTTGATCTCACGGAGATTATCGTGGTTATCGCCGTTCGTGTCATAACTGCTTACCCGTTTCGATTTTAGATGATATTTTATTTTCGACAAATCCGTCATTTCCTGACCACATACTTGTTGGGTATAAGCAAGGGAAAAAACGATTAATATTTGAAATAGTAACTTCATATTCGATTGTATTAATTTCCCCACAGGGCGGGACCATTCCCATTATTTTTTCTCCATTCATTCCTCCATCTGTGAATATCTCCGATGTTTATAAACGGATAAGGTTTTCTGCTTTCTTTGCCCGGTATTTCGGGTACCGGCGAGGCCTCACTTTGGTACCAATAAGCCACACTGGCCAAATCAAGCGTAAGCACATTGTTGTGACCGTGCTCAATGGTAAACCTAAAAGCCGAATTGAAAAACAAAGGATCCGTAATATGAAAACGGTAAAGATGGGTTCTGCCCAGCCATCCGATATCGTTATTTACCCTTGGATAGCCATAATATGGATTCAGGAAAACGGATTTGGGACAGAATGCCGTGTTGAAGTAATCTTCTGTTCCGGTGCCGCTCAGGATGGGTGCTTGTGATTCATCAATAAAGATCATATCGTCACCCTCACCATACCACATGGGAGTGGGAGAATGAACGTAATAGTTCACTCCAACAAAATGCCCTTTCCCCTTTATATCCGCAATAAGGTAGTTTTCTTCGCCGGAAAGATTATTCCCGGGCTTCCCGAAAATAGCCCATTCATTCTCTCCTTCTTCTTTTGAAGCCCCTGTCAGCTCTTTATTGTACCAGCTATGAAAACGTCCGGTGTTGGGGGGCAACTGATTCATTGAAGTGTAATCAATATAATAATAGAAACAGTCGATATTTCGACCCGACTGGTTTTCAATTTCTATCTTCGCGCCATCGCTAAACGGCATAGTAAAATAACTTACCAGCCCTTTTCCTCCATCAGGTGTGGCAGACAACGGAATAGCGTTAAAAATGTACGATTCGTCCCAGCCCTGGCCGAAAAAAGGACCTATCGGCGAGGCTACTGAAGGATATTCTTTCCCGTCCCAATACATCCTGATGATGACATCATTCCGGTTAAGTATCCCAGGGGCAGGCGCCATCGTAATCCAGATATGGTTAATGATTCCGGCTCCGGGCACATCAAATATGATCTTTTTTTCACCATCGGCAATTTTTATAAAATCATTACCGCCTCCATTCCGGTCATAGCTACTTACTCTTTTAGATGTAATACCCTGTTGTATTTGGGATAAAGCAGTAAGATCATTGTTTGGGAGTTGCGCAATTGAATGTAAGGTTGTGAAACACGTAAGGATAATTATTAATTTTCTTATCATATCTTTCTGTCTAATTTCATAATTCATTTTTTATTTTTCATTCATCATTGTTTGGATAACAGATTTTGCATCAGGGCCAATCTCCGATTTTTCGGTCACCTGCCAAAAGCTTTGTTTTTGCTGGATCTGAACCTGTGTGGCAACAATCCAGCTCTGTATCCATCCGGTAAGCGTACACCAGGCACCCCAGCCCGCATCAGAATTGGAAGCCCAGTAATCCCACTTCCCGTAATCAAATGCCCTGAACCAGGCGCCGTCTAAGTCCTTATGTTTCTCGCTCTGAACCTGTACTTTTGTTAAAAAATCAGATAGTTTATTTGTTGCTTCGGCGTATCTTTTGTTTCCTGTTGCCTGAGCTGCTTCATTGAGACTGAATACGGCGAAATTATTGGTGTATAACATACATGAGATTTCCTCACCGTTCCTATAAATCAGCGATCCTTCATCGGTACCATAATCAGTATTTGCATTCAGTTCTTTGAACCTTCCTTTTCCTTTGCCAATTTCTTCTCTGATCGCACCACAGTCGTCCTGATATTTTAGAATCTCATTTACCATTTTATCCAGCCATTGCCTGTTTTCCTTCGTATTGTCAACACGTACCAGCCACGCCAATGGAAGAATCATCCGGGCTCTCTGGGTTTGCATACTGCTGCCCCATTCCCATTTATCGGGGTAGGATTCCATCATAATCCGTATCGCTTCTTTCGTGCGGGCGAGTAAAGGTTCGTAATCGGTTTTATCATACAGCCATAAGTAACAAGCCCACATCCATGACTCGAAATGTGGTGATGCATGTAATAAATCTCTGTTATAATAAAATGGCCAGCCATTTCGAATAATATCTCCCTCTTCCAGCCGTTCGCCCCTGAATCCTAGTTTGCCAGTCGTTCTGAAATTGCCCATAATCGCTTCAGCCAGTTCTTTATCCCACTTATTGGTTCCCAGGTAGGCTGATGCGCCAATTATCCCTAATATTGCCCTGGCATTATCATCGCCGTAGAATGTGCCGGCATTGGTGGTGGCCCACCCAATTAACCCGTAAACAGCACTATTGGGATTATTTTTTTCACCGGCCCTCATGTTGGAAGTATTAAACAGACAGCCAATCAGATTCGCTGAATGCTTTTTATACTCTTCGTTCCCGAGCAGTTTCCCTGCTGAAGCCAGCGCCATGCTTACTTCACCCTGTACATCGGCGCGCAACCAGTACCTGTATTCCTGAGTCCCGTCATAAAAGATAGTAGATGTGTGTCCTTCCAATATTCCAAGGCTTCCATCCCCGTTAGATTTGTCGGGACTGACTGGTGGGCCTACAGGTTTTAAACCGTTACTGCCGTATGTAACCCAGTCTTGTTTCCAGCTTGTGTGAATAAAAAAACGGCCATTATAAAACCAGTCAACTCCCCTTTTTATACTGTTAATTTTTGCATCAGCAGGTAACATCTGATCCTTTCTGAACATTGGTTTAACATCCTGTGGCCAATGATTTATCCGAAATGATTGATCTTCTGTTATCCGGGATATAATATAGGTCCAGACTTCCTTTATAGATTCGTTAGGCCCGTATCTGCCCGTTTCAAAATTACTTAGTCCGGTCATACTGATCAAAATGCTATTCCTTTCAAAAAGTAAAGGATACGCTTCGGTTTTCTCAAGGCCAAGTTCTGCCCGGTCCACACCGACCACTTTTGCCAACACGATTAGAGGATTAACTTCCTGCACAGGCAATACATGACAATTGTGGATACCTAGTAAACTCAGACGCTCAAGTTTTTCGCCAAATAAGTCGGTGGTGACCACACCACGCTCCAAATGTGTTTCAAGTGGATTTGACGGAATGTCCAAGCCAGGGAATTCAGATGGGTACTCAATATACAACCGTAGTCTTTTTTTCTTCGCCTCATCTAATAATCCTTGACTGATTCGATTCTCAGCATCTATGGCCGGGTAATTCTTAGCAAGTATAAATACTCCGGCCTCCGATGGAGCTGCATGAATAGCTGCTTCGGGTGAGTCGTACATTTTGACGCTAAATCCTTCCTGTTCCAAAAGCCGGAACAGGTCGTTGTCAATACTGCCGTAGAAATAGGCTTTCTTTTCGGGGGAAAAAGAGTTGATGAAAAATCCTGCGAGAAGTACGCATATTGAGACCAAGCCTCCGATTCTTATATTTCTTTTCATATGTTTATCATTTCAAATTAACTGTGTATAATTCTCGTGCTACACTTCATCACTTTGTTAGTGAACATCGACGTATGGAACTCGCCAAAATAATCATCCGCCTGGGCGCAAACCGTGGTTTCCATGCTCGTTTCATATTCTATTGATTAAAGAATTAATTACGGTAGAGATTTTCCAGTATTTGTATACTGCTTTTGCAAATAATTTTCGCTGCTTCTTTCTCCAAAAAAGACCATTTACCCGTGCCGATTTCATACCCTCCTTCGTTGAATGCCTCTTCTGTCGGAATGTACCCGATGTTGTTTTCGCTATAAGCAACAACAATTGTCTTTTCGAACGGAGACGATTTTTCTATTTCCAAAGCAACCTCAGTAAACGGCTCTCCCGGCAAAAAAAGAATTGCCATCGGACCAAAGCGAATGGCGGCCAATCGCGCCAAAGCATCCAATTGATTTGACATCCCCGAACCGGGCCTTATGGTTAATTGAATTTCAGTTCTACAGAACGAGAATACGGGAGTATCCAGGCTTAGTATATTATCCGGATTCTTTTCAGACAACTCGGCCAAGGCAACTCCATGTTGATGTGCATATTCAGGCCCCATGCTGACTGTCGGCGGGTTGGTATTACCGGCAGCGCCATTTAGAAACATGGCCATTCCTTTCTTAGAGGCTTCCAGCGCGATGCACATCTCTCCCGGAAAGTCAGGAGAAACATGTGGCATACACATTTCATGCACCGGATGACATACCGCATGAACAATTGTGGCAATCCCATCACCTTTATCATCATGAAGCCGGATCGAGTTGACCCGGCGGTCTATCGGCTTTTTTTTCATTAATTCCGATGATATAGGCTGAACAGAATCAGACATGATGATCCCCGATCGGGTTTTTATGCGTCGTTGCAGAGAAAAACCATCTAATACCGAGGTCGCGAAAGAGATCGTGCAAGGCTTCGTTCCTCGGATTGCTTCGTTGATGGATTGTTTAATTTTTTTCTGAACTCCCGATAACCAGGTTTTATACGAGTCTGTTAAATATAAATCAGAAAGAGCTGCCGATTCAGGTGCGGTGTGGGTATGAATATAACAGAGAATAATGTTGTCGGCTGGTATAATATCGGCCATGCCTTGTTTGAAGTGTTCCCAGCCTCCCACTGATGTATCGTTTAATGACAAGAGATCCAGTGAAACAATGGCGACTTGTTTTGTTTGTGATTTTAATACTAAAATCCGGGCTTTTAATGGCAATCTGACTGAGACAAATGGCTCATAGAGGCCTTTGACGGCTGAAGTCAGTAGTCCCACTTCGAGTGGAGGCGTGATATCTGCGACCGACGTTCCGGCTGTAAGTTGGGGTTGTTTCATCCTATTTGTTTCTTTTTTTGACCCAATTCAATGATTGCTGCCAGAATGCATCATAGTCTTCCCACAGCTCAAAGTTAATCCCCCAATGCGGTGCAGGGTCAGACATGTAAGTCAAAATGCGCCCTTTGCCATACTCTCCAGTTACGATTAATGGATCCCCGGTTTCTTTTACGCGTACAAGTACTTCTCCACCTGGTTTTGCAGTAACTTCATTGTACCCAAAAATAGGAGGGAAAGATTCCCATGAAAGTCCTTTGATCGCAGGATGATCAGGAACTAATACTTCGGCTGTGAATCCCGCCGAAGATTCGACGAGGTCCTCAGTAGCCAAACATTGGACAGGTAAAGCATTGGAGAATGAACTTCTGCCCCAACCTGATTTGCCAAGCGCTCCGCTGAAGGAAAGCCATCCTCCGAGCATCATTAACCCACCGCCATTCCCGATCCAATTTTTGATTGAAGTAAGCCTGTCGGGGAAAGTCTCAACAAAGTTCTTCCTTGCAGAGCGGTTAAAGAAACTTGGAAATAAATGGAAACATTTTGCCTCGACGTCACTAATAATTAAGCTTACGGAGTTTTCCATAATTTCTTCCAATCGACCGGGTTTCATCCGATACAGATCCCAGTTTGCCATGCTGGTAACGTCAACAACAGGGTCAATAGCCTCAACGAGCCTTTTCCCATAAAAATGCAAATCAGCATCTTTCGTTTCTGTTCCAAAAGGCGTTTCTATGTATAATGGCCCTACACTAAATACCCAGTCGCCAAGATAAAGCACGTGTTCACGTGTGGATTGAATTGATTTTTTCATGTCTTTCATTTTTGTTAAATTATTTTTTAAATTATGGTATTTTCGGCCGCTGGTCATCAACAATGATATTGTCGCTGGCACGGTTGTCTAAAAAACCTAAATATCGTTTTGCCATTTTCCAAAAAATGATAAACGTAATGGTTGATAGCGTTACGGTAAATATGCTGAGTACATATTTTGCAAACCAGGCATGGGTCAGCCCCAGGATGAAAAATGAAATTGATGCAGCACCCAGAAATGCGATGGAAACCCCCTTTAAAATCGGAATGAAAAAATTGTTCGAGTTATGATCAGCCAAATTCCTAAAGGGCTTCCAGCATCCCAGAGGATGTACACGCAGATAGAAACTACGTAATAGCTGTTCCGGATCCGGCTTTGTCAACAGGGCTACAATCAACCATAATACTGTTGTCAATCCCATCACTAAAAGCGTTTGCCAATACCACGGGATAACTAAACTCTCGGCCCATGCGACATCAAAAAAGGCAAGTAACTTAGGACCAACAACAACCAGGCAGAAGATTCCGGCGCCGCCGAAAGAAGCCGCTACCCGGGCTGGTCCGTTAAACCGCCACCACCACCATTGCGCCCAGTTTGCAGGTAATTCGGCCGCGCTTAGTGAGAGCATAAAGATTGCAACATCAGTGATGATAAGTACATTGAAAACCACGGCAACGGATAAGGCCAGGATGATAACCATCCCGATTTTACCCATTAGCAGATAATGACTTTCTCTTGCTTTTGGAACAAACCAGCGACGATAAATGTCGCTGACCAACACCTGGCTGCCAAAGTTCAAATTGTCGCCAACAGTTGACATTGCTGCAGCCAACATCGAAGCAACCATTAACCCCATTGCCCCACTTGGTAGTAGCTCCTTCATCAAAAGCCCATAAACCAATTCCCGATCTGCACCTTCCGTTCTTAACTCCGGCCACATCACGGAGGCACTTATACTGGGAAGCGTTACAAGTAACAGAAGTACGAACATGCTAACTGCAGTTACAACATACATGGTTAATGCCTCGGCAGGAGAACGGGACGAAAGAATGCGCTGTCCTTCCATTGCTCCGCCCATAGGAGCAGCATCTCCCCCGTAGCCGATGCTTTGACCTAAGAGCCAGCCAAACGCCGCAGCCAAAGGAAAAACAGCTTGACTTTTAGGAGGAACGGAACCTAATATTTCAGAGCTTAACGGTCCAAATTTGTTAGTAATGGCTTCTACCATTGCCGTTGCTCCTCCAAAATGTTTAAGCGTGAGGTATCCAAGCATCAAAGTGCCTATAAGAAAGACAGTCATTTGTACAAAATTGGAGACTACAACCCCCTTATAACCGGAAGAGAAAACGAAGATGAAAGAGACAGGAACGACCAAACACAGGGTTTGAATTTTAGTAAAGTCAAAAGCAGGTCCCATGATCTTGTATGCTGCCAAAAGGGTAATACCTGTCCAAGCGGGCATTGCAATCAGTGAAGTACGAATGGCAATCCACAATCTCATAATTGAAGCAGGACCCTTCGTAAATCGCAAATCATAGAATTCGAGTGAAGTAAACAAATTAAGACGCCTCCAGAAAGCTGCAAAGAGAACGCCTCCCAGGAAAAGAGCGAATCCAAACCGGCTAAGGTACCACCAGCAAATAAAGCCTCCTGTGGCTACTGCAAGGCCGCCATATCCGGTTGCTGCGTCAGGACTCACCAATGCCGAGGTGTATGATATCCCATTTAGCCATCCGGGAATTTTGCGTCCTCCCAGAAAGAAATTGTCCATATTCTTATTGGCAAAGCGGCGATACCAGAGGCCAATTCCTAACATGAGCAGGATATACAAAACCAAAATCCACATATCAATCTGATCCCAATGCATAAAATTTCTTTAACTAATTAATATTTGCACAGGCTTTTATCAGTTTATTCCGGGCGGATTCCATCTTACGAATGTCTTTTGTATAATTATGCGAAGCATCGATAATGACCGACTCAATAATCTCTTTAGCAAGTGCAGGATTATTTTTCCCCAAAATGTTCAGCAATTCATATTCTTCACTCATATCCCGAATTGCTTCCGAGCGGATAGATGCTTTTATTTTATTGTTTTCTGTGTCCGGATAGACACTGTAATTATCTCCTTTAAAGGCAGCATCGTCAACCGAATAAAAAGAGGATTGGAACCAGTCGACCCAAAAATTCCAGCCCCAGTGTAACCATCCCGAAACCCCCCATTTGTAGCAAAGCCATCCAAGAAGGCGTTGATTCCAAACCGGTTTATCAATTAATCGGTTGAGCCAATTATTACCCGGTCCGCAACAATTATAAACGAAGACTGTGGTTCCCTTTGACTGTAAACTATCAAAGGCAGGCTTATAAACTTGATAAAGCTCTTCAATCGGAGTTACGATATCTGCGCCCTCCTTTACTGCGTTAAATGCTGATTCCAGAGTAAACGTGGGATCACCGCATTTTAATCCGGGGGCAAATTGATTTAGTTTATCCATGTAATATCCGTACTGTTGGTGTTGCAAATCGGAAACAGCCTCATCGCCGATATGCTGAATCCAAATCTCAAACCAATTCTTTTCTTTGAGGTGCTTGTTCAATGCAGGAAGGAATTGATTGAAAAAGTTATTACAATCACGTTCCATCGGAACAACATTCATGGAAGATAATTGTCCTTCATCGTTATTTTTCAGCACATATGATTTATAGGTTTTGCCAACTGCGCCAATCGTCGATCCGAAATGAATACCTTCCAGATTTTTTACGACTCCTTTGTCAATAAAGAATTGAATGTATTCATCAAATCTCGACCAGTTGAAAATGTATCTGTCGCCGTCCATTTTTGTCCCGCCGTCAAGCAACAGTTGCTGAGTATTTATGAATAGCACGTTGATCCGTGACCGTTTCAAATTTTCGGCCATATTGCCCACCAAAGTCCACCACTGAGGTGTCCATCGTTCCCAGCCATAAATCTGGGTTATTACATCCTGCGGGTGATGCTGTGCGGTAGCGTCATAAAACCAGGTTCCGGCTATTTGCTGGTGATGCATAAAATGAAAGTTACCCTTGTTTGGGTCAGGAATTATTACATCACAGACCTCGACAGAAACAGGCACTGAATATTTTCCAAGGGATGTTTGAATTACGATGGCACCATGATACAAACCCGTCTTGCTGTCTTCCGGGATTGTAATGGTAATCCACACCGGCTGTGTTTCGGTCGCATTTACTTTTGCCGCAGGATTATTAGACAGCGGATCAGGATAATATCCTTTTCCGCTTTTTATCAGAAATTCAGGTGATTGATTCCATGAATTCTCTTCCATATAAACATATTCCACATAATTGTATCTCAAATTTTTGTATGAGATGCAAGCTCTTTTTGATGCTAAATCGGAGAAACAAACAGACTCAATTTCGAATGATTCGCTACTTCGCAAGAGTATCTGGAATGACTCTGATTCGTTTTTAGCCATTACCAAATCATAACTGGCACTATCTGAAGCTGATTTTGTTTCATCCCGGAAGATATTTTCGTATGAGCTTGCAGTCCATACATCCATCTTGCCATCGCTTTCTTCACCATCTTCTAACCTCAGCAGATCGTTTTCTGAAAATGACAGGAACAATGAACTAATCATGATCAGCCCTGAAAAACTTATTCTTCTCATAATGTTTTAATAATATGCATGAAGGTACTGTCCAGTAAACCAGACTAACATTTCAACGTGATATCACCATAGAAGCCAAACCGAACAGAACGGGCTGATCGAAAGACATCAACAACGATTCATCGAACTATTTTAGCATTCGTACCCTGAGATCATTGTACTCCTTTTAACCGCTGGGAAACCGGAGCAAGTGCCGGTAAATTATTTTCAGGTTTATCCAAATAGAAGTAGGCAGTTGCAGAATAATAATCCAGCCTGTAAAAATTTACCCATTCATCTGACGGAAAATTATCATCATTTATGTCCGGGAAAGAAGATTCTTCCAGTAGTTTGACCAGGCCTTTTGAGGTCATAACAGTTACCGGTTTTACCTCACCGCCAGCTTTTGCTATTGCTCTAATCAGGTCACGACCACCCCCGCCCATTTGTTGAATCGTCACCCGGCAATCGGAGTCGAAATAGACAGGATCGGGAATATGGTACCTATAAAAGGCAAATTGCCTGTTAACCTTATCGACTATTGGCGCACCTTGGTACATTTGCGAAAAAGGGCCGAGATTCCAGGCAGAACCTACATAATCCTCTGTCCCTGTACCAGCTAAGGTGGGATGTGGATTATCGCCATCCAGATAGATTTTTACCTCTCCCTCTCCAAACCAGAGGTCACCATAAATTGTGTCTGCAACAATGCTTAAGTTTGTTCCCAGGAATCGCCCTTTCCCTTGCACCTTTGGTAGTATTTCAAAATCCTCTCCCAGCTTACACTGACTACTGTTTCCCCAATAAGCATGAAAATAAGCTATTTTTTTTGGGTGCTTATTCAGCTTGGTCAGGTTGACATCATAGAATAACAGCTGATCTTGTTTTGACTCATTTATAAAAACAATTTTGGCATGTTTTTTAAAGGGCATAGGTATGTAACAATTGAATGATTTTCCTTCAGGATCAGAGAAAAATACGCTTTGAAACGGTGTCCTGCGACCCAATCCGATACCGAAGAAATCACCGAGGGGTACAGATACTGCAGGTTTTTTAGCGTTATCCCAATACATTTCAATGTAAATAGAACGCAATGCTGCCGGATTTCGGGCAATGATGGTCATCCAGATGCGGTTGATTACTCCAGCCCCTTCGTAATCCATCATAATCTTGCTCTCGCCTGCTTTTATCCACTCAGACGCATGTCCTTTGGCACCTTTATTTTCGATGCCTGCTTTACCTTTATCACCTGATAGATTTTCCAGGCTAATCCATCTGGTTTCTTTGCTCCTGGGTATATCATAAAGCTCCTGAGCTTTTATATTACCAAAGAGGCAAAAGATAAAAAATAAGGAGAATATTACTTGAAAGATTTTCTTAACCATACGATGTCTACCGTTTGATAAGTTATACCGGTTCGTAAAGAACCGATATAACTTCAAATTTTTAAGATTAATTACCACCCGGGATTTTGTCCTAATCCCGGACTTTTTTCATATTCGGCTTGAGGAATCGGCCACAAATAATGCTTGTCTTCAAAAACCCGCGATTCGACTTTTTTCCTTTTATAAAAATCAAGGCTGTTCATGGAATAGCCGCTTGTATTGACGTCTAACCCGAATACATCTCCGCCAAAAGCGTCTTTTGCTGTTTTCCACCGGAGGCAGTCAAAATACCGGTGTGTCTCAAACGCTAATTCAATTTGTCGTTCGTGACGTATCCTTGTTCTCATTTCATCTTTGGTTAATCCGGATGGCAGAGGCGGCATCCCTGACCGTTCACGAATGAGCCGGACGTATTCATAAACATCGGCAATGGGTCCCTGCGCTTCATTTAGCGCCTCGGCATAGTTTAGATATTGTTCTCCCAGCCTGAACGCCACCCAAGTCCTAATTGGTACCGTTTTAGGTTGCATTACAAAAGCCGGATGTGTTAACTTTTTCATCATATATCCCGTTTCGCTGTAGGTGTCGCCTCCATTATTGGTTCTGCCGTCAAGTCCACCTTTCCAAAACTCCAAAGGAGTTCTTCTGTTTTGAGGGGGCGTTTGTTTGTATTTGGCCCCGGTGAAATTGATGCTCGCGTAAAAACGCGGATCCCGGTTCACGTACATATTATTGGTTCCCGCAACGTATTTGTCTGTCTCCACCGATGCAAAGCCGTTTTCGCTATATCCTGATAAGGGGTTGATAATTGGGGTCAGGTCAGCATTGTAGCCCGTGATCGGCTGTTGTCCATTTGCCATTTCATAGGCATCAACCAAATTTTGGGTAGCAGCCTGATGCATCCAAAAAGCTCCGGGCATGCCTCTCGGTTCGCTGTACGAGTCTAAGTCAGGGTACCCGGGATCGTTAATGGTGAATAGCACTTCCTCGTTGAAATTAATGTAGAATATTTCATGATAATTTTTCACAGGATCCCCTGTCGTCGATTTGTGCAACGCATAACCCGCGGCTTTGGCTTGATCAATACAGGCTTTGGCAGCCGTTGCAGCCGTTTGCCACCTAGACGCGTCAAAATCGGGAAATAACCTGACTCCTTCGGGATCTTTTACATTGGAATAACTGGAATTTCCGTTCCATAAAGGGCTCGCCATATATAACAGCACCCTGGCTTTTAAGGCTAAAGCGGATGCTTTCGACGGTCTTCCATAATCGGTTTCGGATGTTACCCGTGCCTCTAATAATTCGGCGGCTTTATCGCATTGGCTGACGATGTATTCCACGCATTTGTCTATTGGATCACGTCTTCTCGACAAGTAATCAAAATCCAGCGGGACGGTATTTTCCATAACAGGAACCGGACCATATACCCGAATAAGATAAAAATGATATAGCGCTTTCAAAAATGTCGCTTCGCCTTTCCACCTAGAAATGGTAGAAGCAGGAGCAATATCGCCTGGGGGGAGAAGATCAATGTTCTCGAGGAAAACATTAGCTTTTCTTATTGCGGTGTAACAAGCGGACCATATCGGTTGAACATTGGATGTGGGGTTCCAGTTCCCCGCGTTCATATTATTAGAGAAGTTAATATCATATAATATTTCCATTTCATCTGAAGCGCCACCGTATGGATTAGAAAACGCTCCTCCCGGAGGATTATCCACCCATCTGGATTCAAAGGGTAAGTGCGAATAAACGTTAGTCAGGTATTGTTCTGCAAAAGTTGGGTTGGTGAAAATATCATCGATTGTTAAATCCCCATCAGGAGTTTTGTTTAGGAAGTCTTCGTTGCAGGAAGACAAGATCAAGGCGAATAATAAAAAAATGAGATATGATTTCATAATTCTGACAATTTTTTAAAATGATTAAAATGTGACTTCTAATCCCACATTAATGTTTTGGGGAATGGGGTAACCTCCGGTTCCAAAATTAGATTCAGGGTCAATCGCTTTTATATGGTCCCAAGTAGCGAGATTGGTACCCTGAATAAACACCCGTGCGTTGCTAATCATGATTTTTTCAGCAACCTTGACAGGTAAAGTATAGCCAATTTCGGCATTTTTTAAACGCAGATAATCACCCTTCCGGTAATAAAGTGTATTCCCAATGTAGTTATTCTGGCTATTTTCTCTTACTGCAGGAAATTTCGCATGTGTATTGTCTGCACCAGGTATCCACCTATTGTCATAAACCATTTGCATTACATTGTATCTTTCTCCGCCCATAAATGGCCATGCGGTCCATTGTTGGGTGAAGAAGAAATCCCTCCGGGCCGCCCCAGTAAAGAAGACGCTGAGATCAAATCCTTTCCAGGCTACGGTACTACCAAACCCGAACATGATTTGAGGTTCGGAACCATATTTACCGATAATAGTCCTGTCAGCAACGTCAATTTTCCCATCTTTATTTAAATCTTTGTACTTGATATCCCCGGGACGGATGACTGTCTGCAAAGAAGTTTGACTGGGGCTGTTGGCTATATCTTCTTCATCCTTAAACATACCAAGGGCCACGTAACCTAGGTTAGCCCCAATAGCGTGACCTTTAAACGATTGCCATGGGTACAATGGTTCCGGCTGGTCATTTTCGATAACCGTGTTCTTAGCTAATGTGAAATTCCCGTTAAATGAATAGTAAAATCCATTTTTCGTCGTGTTTCTGATTTGGATATTCGCTTCAAAACCTTTGTTCTTTGTAATTCCCACGTTGCTATAAGGGATCGTTCCGCTTGGATAACCAGTAAAATTTGGAATAATGCCCCTCACTAATAATTGTCGGTCACGCTTTTCATGGAAAGCTTCCACCGTAAGCGTAATCCGACTGTCAAACAATTCCAGATCGAATCCGGCATTCGATTTAAAAGCCCTTTCCCAGGTCACATTCATATTCCCAATTCTGGCTTCGCTTTTACCCCCGGGATTAATGTTTTGGTTTAATCCAAACGTATATCCGGCTGCCGATTTATTGAACGTAGATTGAAACAGGAACCGATCGCCCCCGATCCGGTCATTTCCAACCAAACCGTAAGAGCCGTAAAACTTAAGCAGATTAACCGTGCGTTTGTTCCAAAAACTTTCATTTGAAATGATCCAGCCCAAACCTGCAGAAGGGAAAAAACCGTACTGGTTTCCCTTAGGAAAGTTCTCCGAGCCGTTATAGGCACCGTTAAGCTCAATCAAATACCTGGAGTCAAAATAGTATGTGATGCGACCGACTAAACCTTGTCTTCTTTCAGGAAGGTTAGCGATTGAGCTTCCAGCATTCACATTAGCAAATTCCCTTTTATTGGCCAGCAGTAAACCGGTAAAGGCATGTTTACCAAATGTTCTCGTATAATTGGCGGCAATCTCACCGTATATCGTTCTGTAATTCTCATTTAAATTGCGAAAACCCAAGCCCGTTTCTGTTGAAACCTGAACATATGATTCCACACCGGTATTCGGGTCTTTTATATATTGATAGGTATCCGGTGCTTTTTCCCTGATGTTTTGCGTAATATCAACGACATCGAAAGCCGCAAGTCCTCTTACCGAAAGGCCCGGAGTTATGGAGGACAAGTCCCAATTGGCCCCAAGATTACTAACGAGAGTAGTGTAATATTGTTTAGTATACCCAGTTTGCGTAACGAGTGTATAGGGATTAACTCTTGAGTCGCCAAAAGCACCCGGAGCCGAGCCGTCGGGGTTTTTTAGCGGGTAAGTGAGCGGCGAGGTAAGCTTTAGTACATCCAGTATTCGCGCACCACTTGTTCCCGGGAAGTTAGTAGAAGAAATAATGCCTGACAAACCCAAATCAATTGAAAAATTTTTGGATAACTGAAAGTCAGCATTTGATCTGAAATTGTACCGTTTTAGAGCAGCATTTGTATCATAGCTGTTTTCAGGATCCTCATTGTAAATCCCTTCCTGTGTGGTGAATCCTATATTGACATAATACTTTGCAAATTGAGATCCTCCTGTTACACCCAGATTACTCATCGATTGACGGGTGTGATTTCTATAAACGACATCGTACCAATCTACATCTGGATAGACATATGGATCTGACTGATCTTTAAATTTTTGTATTTCTGCATCGGTATATTTGGGAAGCTGACCAGTATTTAGTCTTGCTTCATTAATTAAAGAGGCAAACTCATAAGCATTGATGTTATCTTCAATACGAAGAGGTGTTACTAAGGCTGCTTCGGTTCTGAACGTAATTTGAGGAGTGCCGATAATTCCCTTTTTTGTTGTGATCATGATTACCCCGTTGGCTCCTCTGCTTCCGTATACCGCTGTCGCTGAGGCATCTTTCAGAACTGAAAAACTTTCTATTTCCTGAATATTCATGGTCGTCCAGTAATCCTGCAATTCTCGTTCTGCACCGTCTACAATGATCAGCGGTTTATTTGAACCACTTTGAGAAACCAATCCCCGGATAAATATTTTTGCAGCGTCATACCCCGGTTCACCAGACGTTTGTCTGGTAATAACGCCGGTTAGTTTCCCTCCAAGCGCATTTGTTAATGAAGGAGTCGAGACTTTCCGGATTTCTTTGATGGCTATCGTTGAAACACTGCCAACCATGGTCGCCTTCTTTTGCGTACCGTACCCGACCACCTGGATTTCATCGACTCCGACTGCCTCTTCTTGAAGGGATACATTAATCGGTGAACTTCCAGTTACCTTAATTTCCTGAGGTCTCATTCCTACAAAAGAGATAATTAAAATGGATCCGTCGGAAACGTTTGAAAGGCTGAAAAGTCCATCTGTATCACTGATCGTTCCGATAACCGTTCCTTTAACCATCACAGTGGCACCTGGTAGCGGTTGCCCGGATTCATCTGTAATTTTTCCGGTAATTTTTCCACGTTCCTGAACAACTTGGCCCGTCTTATCTTCGGGTTTTGGTGAAAGGATAATTGTTCTATCCATCACCTCGTAATGAATTCCATTTTTCTGCAAAACCACGTCCAGAAGTTCAAAAATGGTTCCTTTATCGATATTGTAACTGATACGCTTATTTAAATCAATAAGCTCATTGTTAAAGAAAAAACGGAACTCGCTTTTATCTTCAACATTTGACAGAACATCTCTAATACTTACATTTTTACCAGAGAGTGTCAATTTTGTTTGCTGTGAATAGGTACTGGAAAATGCCATACAAACATTCGTCAGAAAAAGCAAGACAGTTAGTTTCATAATACATGCTACTTTTCTCAATTTCCCTTTAAAGTATGGGAATTGACTTCGTTTCAATTTTTTTTTCATAAATTTAGCTTGTTATTAGTAAATAATAATTTCCGGCATGAACCGGGATCTTTGGCTGAAAGGAAGGCCTAATTCCTTTCAGCTTTTTTTATTGTGTTATTTCAACTATCCTCTCTTCTTTAACGAACTGAATCTTCGTCCCCGTTTTTCTAAAAATCTCGAACACGACGCTGATGTCATCATACCGCAGGAACTGTCCCGAAAATTTCATATTTTGAATATTTTCATTCTGAAAGACAAACTGTACATTGTACCATCTTTCAAGTATCCTGGAGATTTCAGATAAGGTTTGGTTTTCGAATACAAAAAAACCATCCTTCCATGCTGTATATTTTGCAACATCAACCGTTTTAATATGAATTGTATTCTCTTTTTTATTAAATGAAGCCTGGTCTCCCGGGTATAGATTTTGTTGCCCGGCAACCCCCCGGTTTTTGTAACTAATGGCAACCAAACCATTAATCAGAGTTGTTTTCACGAAAGGATCATCGGAGTATGCCGAGACATTAAATTCAGTTCCCAAGACCTTAATATCCATATCATTCGATCTGATAATGAATGGGCGAAGTTCATCCTTTTTCACCTTAAAATAAGCTTCGCCAATCAATTCAACCTGACGGACACCGGAATCAAACTTAAGTGGAAATTTCAATTTTGAGTCTGCATTCAACCAGACTTCGGTGCTATCTTCCAATACCAGTTTATATTCTCCTCCTTTTGGCGTGGCCAATATATTATATGAGGCCTGCACCTTTTCTTCTTTTTTTACAGATGTTTCACTTTTTCCGGCAATAACAGTATTGCCAATTACATCAAAGCCTGTATTTTTTTTAAGATCACTTTTTTGAGCATTACTGAGCTCTGTCAGATTGACCACAGAACCATTTGTCAGCTCCAGATATGCTTTGGGTTCTCCCGGCTTTATTTCACGGAGGCCGGCCATAGTTTCTGCTTGCTCCTTTGTTGAAAACTGATATATAAGAATCGAAGATAATCCTATAGCAAAAAGAAAAACAGCGGCAATTTTAAGCCATTGTATATATTTTTTCTGTGATGAATATGTTCTCGTTGAATTGAATTGAGACCAGGCTTTTTCTTCATTGAAAAGGCCAAGTTCATCCAACGCATCGGCTAGTTTTTCTTCATTCTGAAGCTCTTTATAGATTTCATTATTCCGGCTATCCTCATCAAGCCACTTTTTGACTTTTGGCCATGAGTTGTCACCTGATCTTGTTCCCGATAAGTATTTCCCGATCAATGTGCCATCTGTAATAATCTTATGAAGTTTCTTCATAGGAAGAACATTTTATCCGTGCTTTTGGTAATAAAACACCGAGATTCTTCGCAGGTACTACATGAGTACGAAAAAAATCTTCCTTCTATAATGAAACTGTGTTTCTGTGGAAAAGAAAAAAATAATATAAATCCTGAAGGTTTTTGCGAAGGATCTTAAACGTTCGGTTTTTGTGTACTTTTACGGTGTTGAGCGCGATTCCCAATTGATCTGCAATTTCCTGATTGCTTTTTCCCCTCAAAGTAAGCCGTAATACCTTTTGTGCCATTTCAGGAAGCTTTCTTACTTCCAGATATATTTCCCGGTAAACTTCTCTCTTAAAAACCTCATCCAGGAAAAAATCAGAGCTCTCTCCCGTAATTTGGTTATAATCCAGATACTTCAGTTCCACCTTGTCATGTTTGATTTTATTCAAACATGAATTCCGGATTGAAGTATAAAAAAATGCCTTTGCAGATACTTTGCTTGTAAATGAATCTCTTTTTTCCCAGAATGATAAAAACACTTCCTGTACAATATCTTCGCAGATATCCGGATTCGGAATATAACGATATGCAAATGAGGAAAAAATTACAAAGTTCTCTTTGAAAAAATCCTTGAAATCAATCGAATCGCCGTTTTGAAACCATATTTTGTCCCGGATATTTAGCATTAGTAAAATAAGATCAAAATTAACAGGTAGTGTGCAAATCTAATTTAAATTTTCAGAATTTTATTAAAATGATATAGAACCCGGCATCTTCATAAATTTTCAATTATTTAAATCCCATATGCCTATGACAGATTGAAATAGAATCACAAACTGGTAGAATCAATATTTCTTTTTGCCAGTGCCTTTCTCAAACTGTCCATATCATGGCTCAATTTCACCTCGACAACCTTCGCATAAATTTGTGTAGTTGTCAATTTTGAATGTCCCAGCATTTTACTGACTGATTCAATTGGCACTCCGTTGTTTAAGGTCACCGTGGTAGCAAAAGTGTGGCGCGCCAAATGGAATGTCAAATTCTTTGTGATTCCACAAAGATCAGCGATCTCTTTCAGATAGGCGTTCAGGTTTTGGTTGGAGATCAAAGGGAATAACGTTCCCCTGGATACCGACTTCGGATGCTGTTTGTAAATTTCAATGACCTCCTGTGCTTTTGGCAATAGCGGAACGGGAACCGGATTGTCGGTTTTTTCCCGCCTGGTAAAAATCCAGGTTTCACCGTCAATTCCTGTTTGTAAATTCGACGGCGCCAGTCGCATCACATCACAATATGCTATACCTGTGTAGCAACTGAAAACAAACAAGTCCCGGACATATTTTAGCCGTTCGATGGATATCTCTTTAACTTCAATTGCTTTTAGCTCTTTATCCGTCAAGCAATCGCGATTAACTTTTTTATATTTCAACTGGTATGCGGAGAATGGATTTTTGGTAATCCAGTCCATTTTAATAGCTAAGTTGATCAATTTTCGTAGCCGAACCAGGTGTTTCATAACGGTATTATTGCCCATGGGTAAGTAAGGTTCTCCTGAATTGTAAGTTCGCAGGAAATTCTCAAACTCACAAATAAACCTGTAATTTAGCCGGTTAAGAGGAATGTCCTTTCGTTTTAAATGTAATTCCAGAAATAGAGCTGTATATTTTCTCGTGGTGAAATAGTTTTTTAACGTGCCCCATTTTAAGATCTTATTTGTTTGTCCGTTGTGGTATTCAAACAACTCAAGCAAAGAATGTTTCGAATCATCCAATCCCAGGAAGCGGTTTTTGATCGCGGTTGGGCTTACCTCCCCGTTTTCCACGATTAAATCCTGATAATGTTCCACCAACATTGTACGGACCTGTTCAAGAAATGAATTCAGGTTTTTGTATTCGTCCGACAAGGATTTGATCTTTCCTTTTCTACCGTCCCAGTCTCTGACCGGAATCCATTTTTTGATGGATACCTCGCAACGCTGATTATTTATTGTAACCCTTGCAAATACAGGGGCTTTTCCATTTTTTGCCTTTTCTTTCCGAATGACAAAATGAACCCCAAATGTGGCAGTAAGTGTTTTCCTTTTCATATCAAATTAGATTAAACCAAATTAAAGGTCACCCAATAGGTCACCTGAAAAGTTCCGTTTGATGCCAAAAGATGCCAAATGGAACTGTACCATAATCTTCTGTAATCCCTGTATTCATAAGGCATACAGAGGAAAAGGTGACCTAAAGCTAACAAAATATTTAGGTCACCTTTTAGTTCACGTGGGAACTGGTTTTTGATGGTCTGAATTGATATGTTAAAAAATCAAAAAAGCCAGCAAACACTGGTGTTTGCGGGCTTTTGATGTCTTTTGATTTCCCATTTTGTCGGTCTGCAGGGATTCGAACCCTGGGCCCGCTGATTAAGAGTCAGCTGCTCTA
>OBJA01000497.1_pt1 | contig 34015 bp, 17 predicted proteins | sample 1519751 | NCBI WGS metagenome assembly OBJA01 (sample SAMEA3881238, study PRJEB22517) | soil metagenome | biome: lake sediment; feature: soda lake sediment; material: sediment, water from around vicinity | place: India | collected 2013-12-23 | depth 3 m
GATTCACTTCGGCGATAGAGTCATAATCCAGCTGTAAGCTTCAACTCGTTACGATCGCGTGGGGACTTTACACAAAAAATTACGCACTACCCGGGCCGTCGGGCTAGCTAATTCTTAGTGATAGCTATTTATCGTTCCCAATGCTTGATATGCTTTAAAATGACCTTTCATCAAATACTCTTTTCCATTCTTATCGTACAAAACTGCTTCAATGTCTCCTTCAATTAAGCCTCTTGGTTCTTTAGACCATTTCGTCAAATTAATCCTGATTTTTGTTCGTTCATCAACTGAATCAATAACTCGATCTGATGTACCACTCCGACTATCTAAAAACATAATTACTGCTTCATTTTCAGTAAACACCTTTGGTGTAACTGGTTCACTTAACCAAATAAAAAGATAATCTGCAATATAGTCTGATGCTTTAGAGTAAAACTTTATGCTTCTCCTATTTCTAACTGCTTCAAATCCTCCTGAATGCCACACTCCTTTATAGTCGTTTATAGTAAATTCTAATCTTGATTTTTGAGGTGGAACAAAATAACAGCCGGACATAAATATGACTAATATACTTCCAATAATAATTACAATTTTTTGTTTTATTCTCATTTAAACCACCTTATTCTATGTAATCTTTCACATATTCAACAACCTTGTCAAGATACATGGTCCAATAACTTATAGATTTTTCTCCTTCATAAAGTGGGTGTGTTGCACCATTGATACGATATACTTTATCATGGCCCATTGAACCAGTCCAATTAGGACATCCATATTTTTTACTCCCACCCACTAACCAATCCTCGCCGCCATAGATTAATATATTTCTTTTTGCATTTCGGTTTGCTGTTTGAAATCTACCATTACCTATATTAACAAAATTCTTTATCTTTCCTTTGTACTTTGGGTCTTTGGATAAATGGTTGATGATATGGTATGAAATAATTGCACCTCCGCTATATCCTACAAAGTTAATTGTCTCCTTGCTTCCAGATATTCTCATGTCTATTTTAGGGTCATTGAGTTTTCTTTTTATCATCTTGTATGCCTTACGTATTTCTTCTGATCCTGTAGGATAACCAATATATGCAGGTACTTCTGGAGGTATAAATGAGTCCCGAGAATGTACTAAAAGTTCTATTGGATTAGGTATCTTATATTTAAATTCGAATGGATCAATATTAGCTAACTGTAGAGAAACCATTGCTACACATTTTGCACTATCACCAACTGTATCAGCTCCATTTTCAAAAGTTGGAATAAGAACTAAACGTCTATTATTGAGTGCGATTTCTAAATCAATTGCATAGTCAGGAAATCCTTTATCATTCCCAACTCCATTTAGGAAGAAAGTAATCCTTCCATCCGGATCAACCGCATTTATTGGATTCCCACCGCAATAAGCGTACCAGTTTCCTCCATCCCCAACCGGATCCACCGTGACAAACCTGCCAAACTCCGGGTCATACCATCGTCTGCCGAAGTAGACCAACCCTGTGCTCTCCTCCAGCGTCTTCCCGGTAAACAAGGAGTACTTCGCTGGGTTAATCTCCAACTGATACCCATCCAACATCGTACCGGAGTCTACCTGCAGTAACCCCTTCACCCACAACCGTTTCCCCGGGTTCTTCAGGCTGGCGGTCTTGCCGTTCTCCACCGTCTCCCAGGTCTTGTTGTCCGTGGAGACTTGGAATCCGACGCCGATGCCGGCCCATGTTAGCCTTACCGATCGCACTTCCTCTTGAAAATCCACCGGAAGCATGATGACGTCGCCCAGGGTCGAGCCGGTATTGCCCCAGCTGATCTCAAAGATGCTATTCTTCGCGGGCTTGGTCAGATCGGAGCAGGCCAGTTCCAACACGACCATATAGAGCTGGTTGGGGGCGTTGGTTAAATCCGCAGTGACGGATTGGGTCTTTTCGGTACTTGCTGTATACTCTTTCGACAGATACTCAATGCCATCCTGCCCCACCAGGCGGATACGGGCTTTGCCGAGCAGGACAAACTTTATACTTATTTTGCGCGACTTATCCTGTTCTGTCAGACCGAACTGAATGGATTTGGCGGACTTGTAATCCAATGACAACATAGAGACCACGGAGTTGACCGCCAACATGTTGCCCTGGGTGCGACCTTTGGCCGGAGCTTTGATGACGCCGGTCTCCGCGTCGTGCAGCATCTTGGAGCCGGAGACGTTGACTTTATCCAGGGTGTCGAAGGTCTCTCGCAAGACCGCGTCGCAGACCCTTGGCCCGAAGGGTTTGGTTACGTCCATCGAGAGGACGTTGCCGTTCTCGTCGGTCTGGAGCTTGCTGCTGCCGAGGTGGTCATGGGTGAAGTAGGTCGTTCCAGTCTGTTCCACCTTGGCGATCATCTTGCCCTCGGCCCAGACGTAGTTGATGGCCTTGCCGCCGGTGGTCTCGTAGAGGAGCGTATTGCCCCAGTAGACGTAGTCTGTCTTTATAGAACCGACATTACGAGCCACCCGATAGCCGGTGGCGTCGTAGGTGTAATCCTCGGTGTAGTTGTCGTTCTTCCAGATGCGGATCAGTTGGTTCTCTTCGTCGTAGATCAGCGAGAAATTGTTGCCGTAAGCGTCGGTCTTGGTGATCATGTTGCCGTTGGCGTCATAACTCGCCTTGATCCCATTGGAGCCTTCCGTCGGAGCGTAGGGGTGATCCGGATCGTTGTAGGCGAAGCTTACCCCTTCCTTGAACTGGATGTTACCGACGGCATCATACTGATAGCTCATGGTACCGTAGGGGCCATTGGCGGCGATAAGGCGGTTGATGGCGTCGTAGGTGTAGCTCTCTGAATTCGGCGCGGAATGATAGGTAGTCAGCGGCGCCATGTCCTGCACATTTTGGACATTTCCGACGGCATCATGGGTAAAAGCGAGATTAAGCAGGTAGCCTCCTCCCGCTTGGATATTCTTCAACAAACCGTTTTCCGGATTGTAATCCATCACAGTCCGAAGTCCATTGCCATACTCCAAGTACCGGGCAGCGCCAAAAGCGGTTCGATCGTTATAGCTCGCCAAGATCTTGCTTCCCGCCCTGACTTGGGAGAGGCCTAAGGCATCGTAGGAATAGCCAACCCTGTATTGATTTGGGTAGGTGATGCTTCGAACCCTTCCTAGCAGATCGTGGGAAAACTCCAATTTCTTACCAGCATGATCTTTAGTCGCCAAATTACCGGCCACGTCATAACCTAAAAGCGTCGTTCCCGATCTGTCTTGATAGCCGGAAAGCCTCCCAATGCCGTAGGTATGAATCGGATCGTCCGCTGTCGTCCGGTCATATTGCCACGTTATCCGCCGTCCGCCGGGGAATGCCTTAGAAGTCAAGCGATTGAGGATATCGTATTCATAGGAGATGATCTGCCCTTTGGCATCCGTGCGATTTTTTAGTTGTCCGTTGCTGCCATAGACATATCGCGCCTCCCCTTTATAAGGATCTTTAGACTTGTAAATTCGACCCAAGGAGTCGTTCCAGTAGATCTTTGCCTTACCGTTGGCGTCGACGATCTGTAAGAGGTTGCCATCTAAATCATAATAGGCGCGGGTAACATTGGACAAGGCATCCGTGGCTTCCACGATTCGACAAGCGACGGCTCCATGACCTTCAATGTTGGCGTATCCATAGGTCTCCTGAGTAACGTTTCGGCCGCCCTTTGAGTCGATGATCGTTACCCGGCGATTCAAATCGTCGTATTCGTAACGGATCGTCGTACGGTCGGCCTGGGTTACCTGAAGCAGTCTCCGTTTGTAAGAGGTTTCATATTGATAATGGACATATCTCGGCAGCTCTCCTTCAAAATAGGGCAAGGACTCGGAAACCACCTGACCCCGGCTGTTATAGGTTTTTCGGGTGTGAACGGAACGTCCAACGGTCGTATATGGCCCAGTCCCATCGGAACGTGCCGCTCGAACCTGTTTGTCAACTGTAGCAATTAAGTTTCCACGATGATCGTAATTCTCTTCATGCCATAATAGGAGGTCAGAGTCTTTATCCTCCTTCGTACGGGTAATATTGGTCGTCCCATCTATACCCTTTATGTATTCATAAACGACATACCCACCGTTCGCTTGGGTAACACGCTTTAAGCGCTTATCATCGTAATACGTATAAGTAGTTTTCGCCCCATTGGCATCGACACTTTCTACAGTCAAACCCGTCTTGCGATCGATCAATTCATAGCTCTCATGACCAAGAGCATTGCGGGTTACACGTCTCCTAAAACGTTCGTTCATCAGCAGAAGCTCAGTGGTTGTGGAGTTGCCTTGCTCATCAATGATAGCGTTGGCCACACCCCGTCCGTCGTAGCCTATTCGGACCGTCAAATCCTCAGATCCGGTCTCCTTGGGCCAAACCACGGTATCTATCCGGGTCAGGTTCCCCTTATCCACCTGTCCTGAGCCCAACTCATCGTAATAATAACACGTTTCTCTCAGTGTCTGATCTCCAGCAGCGTCCCGCGAACTCTCAAGCGTATTCATGACATTTGTCTTTGGATTCTTACTGTAAGTAAAATGTGATGTTCGCGTATCATCGATTCCTGCATATTGGAGATTTCGATTTTGTCGGATAAGATTGCCATGGTCATCGTAACTATTGGTAACTGTCGATGCTATCCCCTCTGTAGAAACTGAGGTCGTCGTAAGCTGCTCGAGACGCCAAGACTGTTTGTTACCAGAGAACGAATAGTTATAGGAGACCTTGCCGTCAACACCCTCAACGGAAACGACTTTTCCCGCCATTCGATGATCCGCCGGATTATACTCGAATACTGCTGTTCCATCTTCATCTGTGATTGTAATACGGTTAAACCCCAGAAATTTACCGCGGACGAAATCATAGATACCGCCATCGTAGGAAAAATCTGTCTTCCCGTCCTCCGTCTCGATAGCCGCAACGGCCCAGCGATAAACTCTAGGCCCATTTCGATGGTTCTCGTCCCCATACTGTGAATCAACACCGATCCGCGACGGAGTATACACCACTCGAATGGTTTCATCACCGGTAACAGCCACCATCCTGTCGGACTTGGTCCGGTTAAGATAAATTCCATTCAGCGTAATAAGGTCTTTAAAACCGTCGTTATTAATATCGATGAACTGTTCGTAGACATAACCGCTCATCTCATAGAAACCTTTGGAATACTCCCTACCATCTCCGCTTACCCCACTGCTTAATGTAATGTTGTAACGCGGATCCGAACATGTGATCGCTCCGATTTTCTTGTCATAGCTTAATGCCTCGGGAACGCCATCGCCATTTAAGTCAACTCTGCGTCGATCAAAGAAGTTCTTTAGTTCATGGCCTCCGACTATCTCCTGGTATGTCCCATCCCCTTGGTTTAAATAATATTTCCCTCCTGAGAAATAGTCCGGTAGATTATCACCATTGATATCTGTCATTACCGGAGGAATTGAAGCCGATTTGAACGGACCCACTGGAGTGAATCCAGATACGGTCCGTTGAAAAATATCCGACGGCGGCGGACCGAACCACTTCCATCCGAATTCGTAGCCACCCTCCCCGTTATTCAAAAAGATTACTGTTTCCGACAGATCCCAGCGAATTACCGGGACCATATCGATTAACTCCCCATAATTATTCATAGGATCCGTTCCGATACGAATGATCTCAAAGGCCGAATACTTATAGCGGGCCGTTATAGCTATATCGATGTCGCCATCGTTATCGGCATCATATATCCTAGGAACCAACTCTTGAAGAATATTTGTCCGCACATAGACATCGGATGATAGATCAAATAAGTCTTCATCGATGTGTTTATATCTGATTTCATCAAAATGTGTCCGATTCGATAAGAAATCATGCTTTATACACCAGCCTCCCTTCCCATCATTGAGCCAGATTTGCGGTAGGTAATCTAAGTCCAAGATTAAGTTGGATGCGTCAAAATAATCGAGATGTTTTTGTATGTACAAATCAGGAAGGCCATCGTTATTAAAGTCTCTCACTAGAAGGTCATAGTCTCTCAGTTGATGATTCATTGGCCCATAAACATAGTTCTGCAATCCAGGCAAGGCAACCTGTGGATTCATAGGCTCCCATAACTTTTCGGAATCCGATGCGTCAGAGTCATAGCGGAAAGAGACTGGTTCACCTTCGGAAGGCAAAATCTCTTTTAGAAGCCACCGGCCAGACGCCTTACTTTTAGCATAATTCAGCTTATACGTCACATCTCCCGCTTTGATCTGAGAGAGCCGTTTCCGGTAGTATACTTTAAATCCCGCCCAGTAAGAAACTGCCGGTTCATACGTCTTTTCATCTACATCGTTGGTAAATTCATACGTCAACTCAATTGTTATCGATTCATTATAATTATCCATATAGGTAATTGCGCTTAAGTAAGCAACGCCATCGGAAGCTAGCAGTGAATCATCATAACTGTATGTAACCTTATTGCCGTTGGTGTCTTTTTGCTCTCTTAAGGTCCATGAATAAGTTCCCTTGGGTGAAGTAACTGACGGAGCAAATCGCAACTCTGTCCCGTCTGCTTCATATACCACCCAGTAGTCGCCGGAACGTTTACATGTAAGCGAACCTTGCTCCTCAAAAGTTCCGTCATGATAAACAATATACTCCTTGCCGTTCAGTGTCAGAATATATGTGTCTCTTTCATCATACCACGGCGTCGACCTCCGATCATTCCGACGCATCGTGTTATAGCCCACCAGTTCCCAGCCAACCCCCATGTATCTTGACTCTTCCAATTCGCTGTTATAAACCAAAGCTATGAAGGGTTCCATGCCATTAATTCCTGAAGGCGTATCAATGGGATACCGATAACCAAAGTTACCTTGATAGAAAGGATTCTCCAAATCAATGGCCCGATTATCCGTATGGCAGGGAGGCTTGTCCAAAGACGGAAGACCCACGGAATGTGCAAATTGGACACCAACGACTACAGCAGCCAAAACTATGAGAAATTTCACCCTTGCACTAATCATCTTATTCAATCGTCACGCCTCCTTACACTATGGGCGTCTCGCCAACGGCAAGAACCGAACCGTTCTCTGCTCCCTCCAATACTTCAGTCTTAATGTAGAGCAGATTTGCCGAGAGCTTGAAGATAAACTCCTCTGTATTGGTCTTTAACTCCTGGCCGGTACTTGCAAAGAATTCTCTACCTAAAACAGCTACGGTCTTATTTTGAACATCAATGAGACTAATTCGTACCCAAAGCTTCACATCAGTTCCTGTATTAGTAAAATGGAAGCCAACACCAATCTGTCCAGTTATGGGATCAACATTTGGCAGGACTTGTTGGATGACAACCGTTGAAGCGTCCGCTTCAGGTTCGAGATAAACATCAACAATCTTAGGCCCTAATACTTCCATCTGCTGCCGGTATGTCTTATACCCCGGTGCAGTAATTACCACCTCATGTAAGCCCTCCGGTAGTAAAACTGAATAACTCTCGTTAATAGGGCGTTGAGCTCTTTGATTCACACGGATGGTTGCATTGGAGACCTTCGTTTTCCAACGAGCATTACTTAGGTTAAATATTATCTGATATTCTGGGATTATCCGTATAAACTCTGGCATAGAAAATACTGTGCTAATTCGACAGCTAGCCGATGTGCTTGACATGATGCCTGCTTTTACCGGGTTCGAATCAACGACTTGACTCCCCGCAGTTTGCCACAATTCGTTTGAGTTATGGCGATGTTCAAGATAATATACGTTCCCAACCTTCCGTATCTGAAGTTGCATAGTTTTCTCTGCAACCAACAGTTTTGTGAAAGTCTTACCATTCCACACGCCTCGAAGATTTAATCCGTTGTAAAATCCCCATTGAAGTATTTTATTGGAACCAAAGTCCACCATGATTCCACTGGTGAATTTTGTTCCGCTAGCATACTCCTCCAAAGTGACCTCGCTCGTCATCGTCCAGTCTCCGTTCATCCCTCTGAGTGCAAGATCTGTATGCACTTGCGGCGCCTTGTCCAAAGTCGCGGAGTTGGGGTAAGATTTGTCGTTAGGAACCTTTATTCGGATGGTATTATCGGCTTGAACTTCATAATTAGGTCCTGTCTGTGGAGCATACCACTCCCAAAGCCCCGGCAGAACGCGTTCGAAGCGCAGGCCCTCAAATTGAACCTCCATATCCGTTGGAGCATATGTCTTAACAGCCACAGCCGCTTGCCGCGGATTGATACTGATGTTCAGCTTGGCAGCCTCAATCCATGGGTCAATGCCATTCTGGCGATAATCGAAGGAATATTGATTGCCTATTCGTCGAATTCTTAGATAAACCGGACCATAAATTCCAGTAAATGTTTGGATAAGTTCGCCACTGCGTTCTAATTCTAATGCACCCGAGGAGTTTATGCCCCAGGTAACGATATCCTTTTCCATAAAGCTTACCTGCAATCCAGCTAAACTCCGGCCGTCACCACCATTCTTGGGCATCATAAAGGCTTCGAGATGCCAATCGGAACGTCCAGCCTCTCTTTGTAGGCGGGATACCCTATGGTTAACATCAGAATCATCGAAATAATTACTGGAGCTAACATGGATAGCCACCCCATCGCTTCCCAATACTCGGTAATTGACACCGGAAGAACCTTGTAGCCATGACCATTCCTGGCTAAGCTTAGGTAGCATCTTCTCCAAACTCATCCGACTGAAAGTAGTAACAATTCGCTGCGGTTGGTTCCAGGTGCGTTCCCCTAAACCGAGACCCTTTGCCTGGAGGGTAATGTCGACACTGCCCACTTTGATCCAAGATGGTTCTCCCAGACGTCGGTACAAGAAGGTATAGCAATCCCCCGTACGTTGAATCTGGAGTTCGAAAAGGCCCGTAGGTGCTTCGGGCAGGCTGAAGAGAGTTTTACCTGTTGTTCGTCCCGCGGTTAAGCCATTCCCCTCTCGCCCCCAATAAAGCCAATCGTTATCTCCAAAATGAACAAAGAGCCCAGTAAAGAAGGTCGACAAATCCGTTCGTTCGTCCAAAGATATCGCCGCGCTGAACCGCCAATCCTCATTGCCAATATCTTGCCGATATAGTTTTGGCGCATAATCACTGCTCTTTCCTTGGTTGTATGTTCGTGTATTGGGAACCGTTATTGTAACCGCTTGACCGGAAACGATTTGATAATTCGGACCACTCACAGGACATCGCCATAACCAAACGGGCTCCAAACTCGGTATTAGATTGACAGAAAAACGGACAAACTTCCCAACAAGCTGGTTTGGTTTCGACCATGTCCGAGCATAAACGCCCACTTTGATACTGCCCGAAAGATTCCTTGTTTCAGCTAGTTGCCAAGGCTCATTATTATTGACACGATACTCGAAGAAGATTTGCTCATCAACTTTCCGAAGACGAAGGTAAATATGGGTTGAGCCATTTGAGATGATGCGTCCGGATGTTCCTTCCGGCGAAGAAATCATTAAATTAGTGCCTTTATAAAATCCCCATGCTAAACTATCCACATCATTAGTCAAAAGCAATCCAATGGAGAATCCGGTTCCATCCTTAAAGCATTCCAATGCAACCAAACTTTCAACAATCCAATTACCTGTCGGCATCGTTCGGAGATAGCTAGGCGGTAGGTATGCCGCACCCCAATCGTATGTAGTCGAGTCATTCAAATTGAGCTGGTATTCGTTGCCTGTGTTTGTATGAATAGCTTGATTGTCACCGACCTTCTCCCAGGCGCCGTTGACAAAATCACCGCTAATTGTGTTTTCAATGTAATAACAATACTCGAAGATTCGTGAAATCGAATCTCCAGTCGCAGCCATCGCTTTAATGACAGTAGAGCGATTTACAGCAATAGATCCGTTATACTCCTCCGAACATCCGATAATGGGATCGGAACCATCGGTTGTATAATAGATAATGCTGTTAGGATTCCCTGCATCCAATATGACCGTTATAGGTTCGGAGTAAAACCCTTCAGGAAGATTAGTCGTAATTTTTCCTGGCATAGCGGAAACAACCTTGGAAAATTCACTCTCTTCGCCATCCAAGTCGATTGCGGATATAACATACTCGTAAAGAACGAAGTTTTCTACCTGGGTATCAATATAAAAGTTGTCATAACACTCACTACAAATGACCTTAAATTCTTGCTCTCCGGCTTTCCGCCGCCTTACCGCAAAATAAGTCAAACTGCCGGGATTCGCTAGCCATTCCAATAATACTTTTCCATCATCCGTCTCAATTTGTGTAAAGAGTCTGGGACAATCGGGTAAAATCTTCATGTTAAACCGAGCATTTCCACCAATTTGCTCCAATTCCAAGGCACTCAATATACCCGTAAAGGAAGGTAAAAAATTAATAGCTAAAGTGATTTTTTCTCCCGGCATCAGGCAATCCTTTCGAACAAATAGTTCGTTAAGGTTGGAAAGAAGTCTGGCATACTTGACTTTTATGGAATCAACTTGCAGGTATGCATCATAAAAAGGTTTACTGGACTGATTTTTCAGTTCAAGAGTCACTGTAAAAGGCTCATTGGCATAAACAATATCCGGAAAAGCAGCTCGAAGCTGAAGTAGGCTAGGATCGCTGACTTGAATCGGAGATTCGAGTCTTGCTGAGTCTTTTATCTTAATCGCAAATGGATTAAGAGTCCCGGAATAATCTATAGTCGGCGCGTATGTCCCAGGTTCATCGCCTCTCAGCACCCAAGAGATTTTTTTCTGAGACTGCCCTACTATATCACCGGCCTGTACAAAAAGACTCTGTTTTAATATGCTATCTCCGCTAAACGTTTGATTCGCTTCGGGAATCGGTGCTAAACTAAGACCCTGCGGCAGATTGAGATAAAGTTCCGTATTATCTAAAGATACCGATTCATCTGCCCCATTGATGAGAATAATTGACAGCTCATGAAACTCCTTGAGAACACTCGCAGTGCCTTTGATTAAGATCGACATAATCCGGGGTTCTGGGAATGATGCCTCCCCTTCAATGGTCCCTTTATAATCTTTGCCGTCTTCATAATCTATCTTTATATTTTTAGCCGCGTTTGAAAGAAATTCAATCGGCGCTTCCATATATTCTAGATAAAGCTGAAACTTGAAGATAAAACGGTTTTCAGGCAACGATGTATCGATTCCCAGCGCCCGAATTTCATTTAGATCAAGCTGACGGCTTTCCACTGTAGTGATTATGTCTGAACCCTTTACTAGAGATATAGTCTCAGTTATTTGCTCACTTTGATCAATTGATATCTCTCGAATAGCCGACTTATAACCATGGTAATAGGCAAAAATATTGTACGAACCTGCTTCCATCAATTCCTTAATCTCACCAAAAGAATCCGTTGTCGTTTTCGTCTGAACACCTTTTGTATTCTCGAAAACCACAATGGTATTGGGCAGGATACGATTTTGTTCATCCATTATTTTAACTGTAACTGTAGCCAACATTCCCGGATCAAGGACAGACACAAAAACTTGGCTTGGTTGTAGTGACCAATTACCAAAACTATCCTTAACCCACAGGGAAACTTGAATATCTCCTGATTCCGAGAATGTTCGCTCGACATCGCGACCCGTTAATATCTGCCCATCCGAAAATTCCCACCGATACTCGCCGATACCACTATTGTCATGAGAAAAACCTCCCGAAAACCGTATTGGTTGATTAATAAATGCTCTGCGGTTTCCGCCGGCATCTGGAATCGGAGGTGTCTTATCGATCATGATAGTCCATCGTTTCGTTAAAGTATATCCCTGTTCATTTACTGCCTTAACTTCAATTCTGTGCAAACCATCTGATGTAAGCATGACATCCGTAGCATAATAGATATTCTTGTTGACGGTTATGCTCTGCAACGTTCCTTCTATGACATCCACATGAAAATCAACGTCTCTATTATAATTGCCTTTGTCTTCTAGACCGGTCATGATAATTCGTGTATTACCTTTGTCCATCACGCTAATAATACGAATATCTGGAGAAGAGGCATTACCCGCCATGTCCGTTACAATTAGAGACACAGTATATACTCCAGGTTCATGGAATCCTTTGTGAACCACCGGTCCAGATAGTTTTTCCCCATCAGAGAATGTCCACTCAAATTTGGCTAAGCTTATTGAATCAATTGATGTTCGACCATCAAAGGTCAATGGTTCACCATCGTCGAAACAATGCCGATCGCCACCTGCCACCGCTAGCGGAGCGGTTTTATCAATGGTAAATATAACTTGCTGCCTCATTGTATCTTGAGCTTGATTGGCAGCAATAACCTCTAAGACGTAACGACCTTCCTCTGATACAGTATTGCCTGATTGAAACGCTTTCCCATTGAGTTGGAGAGACTGAATTGTCCCATGATCAGCTGTCACGTGAATCGTCACTGGCCTATTCGTATGCTCATATTGCTTGACGCCTGTAACCCGAACTTGGGCAGGGCGACAAACTATTCGAATTATAGCGGTATCAGGCTGGGACGACCAATTTCCAAAAGCATCCTTCACCCAGAGACTAATTTGATAGTCCCCAGGCAACAAGCTATCTAAGGTAAGAGTCTTTCCGTAGTACTCTTGTTGCTCATTGGAAAACATCCATCTATAATTAATAATTTCGTTAATATCCCTTCCGCTACCGACTAAGACAACTTTTTCACCTTCAATGAAGATTCGATCCGGTCCGGCATCTGCGATCGGAGGTGTTTTATCAATAACAAACCGAATTGATTCAACGAGCCTATAGTCTTGATCATTTACCGTCTCTGCCATTAAAAGATAAGTGCCATCGGTATCAATATCGATTCTATTCCCTTGAATCTCCGTTCCATTACACACGAACCGCCTTAAAGTACCGCCCATAACATCAACCTCGACTGCTACCTCCGTATTATATCGTCCGTTATTGACTGCTCCACGGAATTCGATTTGAATATTGCCCTTTTCTTTAACGATAAACTCCATTGTATCAGGATTTGATCGATTGCCATAACCGTCAACGGCAACAAGTGTCACAGTATAGTTGCCGATCTGGGTAAATCCTCTGACAACGCTAATCCCCGAATAAATTTCCGTTGAATCCGAAAACCTCCACTCATAGCAAACAATACCTGTATTATCAAAGCATTGTCCGCTATAAAACGTAATGAGCTTATTATCGTCGAAGGCAGAGATGGGGATAGATCGATCGATTGATACTTCAGGCGGCGTTTGGTCAATTGAGAATTGAACGGAAAAAGTCTTTTCCTCTTCGTTCTCATTACTAGCAATTACTTCAACTATATAAGAGCCGTCTCCATTTACAATTGATCCGTTGGCAAAATTGTTGCCGTTAAGTTTAAACGATTTAATTGTGCCATGGTTTATACTTGCATTAACAGCAACGGGTTGATTGAATTTTTGTCCGTTTGTAATGCCTTGAAACACCACTTCTACTGGCCGATGGACAACGTTTAGCACCATTGTTGCCGTCAAATCCGACCACAAACCATGGGTATCGCAAACTCGGAGGGATATTTGATACTCCCCTAGCGTTGCAAATGTCTTTCGAAGATACATCCCTTGGTAATGAGAAGAATCTCCCGACACAAGCCACTTGTACTCGGCCACACCGAGGTTATCATAGGAAAGACCGCCGGATATAACCACTTCTTCATTGATGTAGACAGTACGATCCGAACCTAAGCGAGCGACGGGTGGTGTTTTATCTAAAGAAAACCGGATGGTCTTCATTGAAATTGCCCCTGTGGAGCTTTCCGCAGAGACTGTCAACGTATGGTTCCCTTCGTTGCTAACAATAAAGCTTGTTTCGGATATTATACTCTGATTCAATTTGATCTCGTTAAGTTCTCCTCCTTCAATCCGGATGTTAACTTGAAGATCCGCCGTTGCCTTTTGTCCGTCTTGAACACCTTCAATAGTAATAAGAACGGCATCTTCAATAATAATTAGCGCCTCTATAGGCTCGGAGATATTTCCGTGATCATCCATAACCGTTAAAACGACAGTATACTCCCCTGCTTCAGTAAATTTCCTTGTTATGCTTGGGCCAATATAGTTTAAACCGTCAGAGAAACTCCAGCTATACTTAGCAATCACCGAGTTGTCAGTGGAGCCAAGGGCGGTAAGGTTGATTGCTCCTCCCGCAACGGATCCTCGAATAATGTCGCCATTATCGATCACAGCGATAGGTGGAGTTCTATCCAAGGAGAAGTGAATAACCATCTCCCGTTCTTCTTGTTTGAAGTTCTCCGCCACCACGCGGAAAATGTGAGTTCCATCGGATAAGGCTTGTCCATTAACCCAAGGCTCCGCATCCATAGAGACGGATTTTAAAGTGCCGTCTAGGACCGAAACGTTGATTGTTGGATCCTGATTTATCTTCTGCCCTTCCGTAATACCAGTTACCAATATTCGAACAGGTTGGATTTCTCCACTTCGTTCTGTCGTAAACCACGGATTATAAAGAATGCTTCCATCAATGCGATCGCCTAGATTGGTCCATGTCTTGGTAGTAGCCTGATATGTGCTGGGACCCTCTGTATGTCCCCAATAGTTCCATGTGCAATTGATTGATGTTTGAGAGCTATTTTTAACTGCAATTTGATTACCGATGAAGTTGTTATTTCGAATGTAAGGCAAAATGGAGGAAGAAGAGTACAAGATCCCATATGAATTTGTTCTAAAAGTCGAGCTGATAATTTCCACCTGTCCTCCGGAAACATTAACCCCCGTTTGACATTGTTCAAACCGACAACCAGCAATGCGCATTTGAAGATTGCCATTTTGAATCCCACTATTTAATCCAACAAACAAGGAGTCCTTAACAATTGCATTACCCGTGTTGTATACCCCAAGAGTTGCTCCCCTAAAATCGACCCGTTCAGCGATTAATTCCCCTTCGTTACGGATGTTATAGAGACGGGATTGGATATTTGTATCTTTGATTGAAGCTTTTCCGTCCTTATAAATCCTTACAATGCCTTGACCCCCATACACATTGTTTTCTCCATGTCGAATATATGCATAGTTACAGATAAACTCCCCATTGGCATTTACAATGATACTCCCCCAGTCGGCCCCAGGCGTCCCGGGAATTCCGTCGGTATCCCCTCCCACACTGTCATCTTTGATCGATGTGAAGTAGACAGGTTTTGAAGCAGTCCCATTGACAATAAGTTTGCCTTGAACGGAAATATTCCCTCTAATCTTGAAGATTGTCCCTGCAGCGACCTCCAGCTCTTGTCCGTGAGGAACAATTAAGCTTATTATGACATAAGGCTTCTCCATCGGGGAAAGCACTGTACTGGAAATATTTCCGCTGATACCAAATCCATCATACGTATTCGTTGAGTAGATATTACCTGTAATATCTGTCAACATTGTCTTCCCCATATCGGTAAAGACGATGGGATAACAATTGCCGTTGATTCGATTGTTCTTTATCGTCAGCTTTCCATACCCGGATATTCCAACACCATTTGTTACATTGCTGGATATCTCATTATCGATAATACTTACCGTTCCTCCCGGGCATCGTACTCCGTATTCTCGGCCCTGGATACTGCATCCTTCAATTGCTCCCTCGCCAGTAAGATAAATATAATTGTTGTCAAATCGGCTATCTTTAATCGATGCTTTTCCACTGCTATATACTCCATAATACCCCTCGTTAAAATTACTCCGCTCAACGAATATATCACCTTCATTGTAAATATTAGCAGAACGTGAATGTATAACGGTGTCTTTGATTAAAGCTTTTCCGCCCTTGTAAATTATTACAATACCTTGACCCCCATACGCAGAGTTTTCTCCATGTCGAATATATGCATAGTTACAGACAAACTCTCCATTGGCATTTACATTGATGGCTCGCCAATCATTCCCAGGCGTCTCAGGAACCCCGTCGGTATCCCCTCCCACACTGTCATCTTTGATCGATGTGAAGTAGACAGGGTTTGAGGCAGTCCCATTGACAACCAATTTCCCTTGAACGTTAATACTCCACCCTTGTTGAATCTTGAAGATAGTCCCTGCATCAACCTCCAACTCTTGCCCGTGAGGAACAACTAAGCCTAATATGACATAAGGCTTCTCCATCGGGGAAAGCACTGTACTGGAAATATTTCCGCTGATACCAAATCCATCATACGTATTCGTTGAGTAGATATTACCTGTAATATCTGTCAACATTGTCTTCCCCATATCGGTAAAGACGATGGGATAACAATTGCCGTTGATTCGATTGTTCTTTATCGTCAGCTTTCCATACCCGGATATTCCAACACCATTTGTTACATTGCTGGATATCTCATTATCGATAATACTTACCGTTCCTCCCGGGCATCGTACTCCGTATTCTCGGCCCTGGATACTGCATCCTTCAATTGCTCCCTCGCCAGTAAGATAAATATAATTGTTGTCAAATCGGCTATCTTTAATCGATGCTTTTCCACTGCTATATACTCCATAATACCCCTCGTTAAAATTACTCCGCTCAACGAATATATCACCTTCATTGTAAATATTAGCAGAACGTGAATGTATAACGGTGTCTTTGATTAAAGCTTTTCCGCCCTTGTAAATTATTACAATACCTTGACCCCCATACGCAGAGTTTTCTCCATGTCGAATATATGCATAGTTACAGATAAACTCCCCATTGGCATTTACACTGATGGCCTGCCAATCATTCCCAGCCGCCTCAGGAACCCCGTCGGTATCCCCTCCCACACTGTCATCTTTGATTGATGTGAAGTAGACAGGGTTTGAGGCAGTCCCATTGACAATCAATTTCCCCTGAACGTTAATGTGACCACCTTGTCGAAACTTTATAACTACCCCAGCATCAATTGTCAGTGTGACACCTGCATTAATTACAATATAACTAGCAACATACGGACTCCCCTCACTGGTCCAAGTAGTATCGGAGGTGATTGTCCGACCACCAATATCCGTCATCGCATAAGTCGGTGAAAAAAATACCGATAAAATGAACATTAAGAAAACAACGATGACCGCAGTAATAACTTTTTGTGTAAAAAACGGCCTACTCATATTAAATCACCTCATAAAACACATATCATTTCTATTTTTTGTTAATTTACATAATAAGGTACATTTTGACTAGTTCGTTATTATTTGTAAATATCCTGTCAAATGTTTATTATTTATTTCTTTTCCGAAATTACTTGTTATCATATATAGGGTGAATATTTACATTTACTTATCTTCAATGAAGCAGGAAATTGCCTCCAAATAAAGAATTTATTGATATTCATCATTGCATCTCACTCCTGAAAGGAGTTTTTTCATGAATCGTCGATCCGCCAAGGCATGGCTATCCATCATCCTCCTATGCGCCCTCTCCTTCACCTCCCTCGCCGCTGCACCAACCCGGACCGATCTGGACTTCATCGGCACGGATCTCCGTGACGTTTTTCGGGCTTTGGCCTCCCAGTTCCAAGTCGATATCGTCGTCTCTGAAGAGGTCAGCGAAAGAGTGACGCTGCATTTGTCCCGCGTGACCCTCGGCGAAGCGCTGGATATTCTCTCCCGAACCTATGGTTTGAACGTGCAAAAAAATAATGGAATTTATCACGTGGGCAAAGCCTATAACGAGCGGTGCGAGGTCCATTTCGCCGACGGCAAGCTCACCCTCGAGGTACAGGATACTCCTTTCAGCGCCTTGCTCAGCCACATCCAATCCGAAGCGCGGCTCAACCTGGTCTTTCCTCAAGATAACCGACGGGTGACTCTGACGCTGTACGCCATTCCTTGGCGGAATGCCCTAACCACCATCGCCGGAATGACGGGTTATACCGTTGATATCGACGACGGCATCGCCGTCTTCCGAACCGATGCCTCCGACTCCCGGCCCAACTTTACTGTCCGTTTCCGGGATGGACTGCTCTCCATCGAAGCTCAGAACAGCCCATTGACCGCATTGGCCAAAGAGATCACCCGGCAAACCGGGGTCTCCATTATTCCCGACACCAATCTCCAAGCCAACATCACCATCTACTTCCGGGATCTCCCGGTCGATGAGGGTCTGAGATCCCTAGCCTCCGCCAACGGGCTCCGCCTGTTGCAGCAGAACGATCAGCTCTACCGTTTGACCCGCAGCAGCGGAGGCGGCGGGTTAAGGGTGCAATACCAGAATAATTTGTTGTCCGTCGACGCCGCGGGCATCGATGTCACTCAGGCCTTGGACGAGATCTCCCGGGCCGCAAAGGTGAGCATCATCAGCGACCAGGATGTCCGCGGGCCCATTACCGCCCGATTTGACAATCTTCCGCTGGCTACCGGACTAGGAACCCTATTGGAGGCCAATGGGTTTAGTCTCGAACCCCGAGAGAACATCTTCTTGGTCCATAAAAAAAATCTCCAACAGGGCGTTCGTATCGCTTATGACCCGGGTACCCAGCGTTTTACATTGGAGATCAGCAACTTCGTCACCCTAGCCAGCGTCCTGACGCAGATTGCCCAGAAGGCCGGGATCAACCTGGTGGTCTACCCCAATATCAACGCCTCCATCAACAACATCTTCCTGCGCGACGTCACGCTGGAACAAGCTTTGAGTCTGCTTATGAAGGGCACTACCTTCGTTTATAAATACGAGGGGGATACCCTTTTAATCGGCGACAGCGCAAACCTTCGGCCGGATAATGACCTCTTGGAAACCCGGCTTTTCTATATGAAGTATATCCAAGCCGAGAATGTGCTGAACGCCTTGCCGCCCACCTTTCCCCGGCAGTATTTCATCGTCCTCAAGGACCAAAACGCACTGCTCGTTTCCGGCTCCCCGGAGTTCATCCGCTTGGTCGATAATTACCTAAAGGATCTGGATAGTTCCCAAAACCAAATCCGCACCGACGTGGTGAGGATCAAAAACATCAAAGCCGAAGAGATCCTAAAGCTCATCCCAGGCAGCATACCCAAGAACGACCTCATGGTCATCAAAGAGGGCAACGCCATCGCCATTACGGGCACCTCGACTTATATCCAACGCGTAAAGAGTTACATTGAACAGATCGACATGCCCAATCCCATGATCCTCTTTGACGTTATGGTCATTCAGATTAACAAGGACGACCAAAAGGAGTGGGGTATCCAGTCCGTCATCCGATCCATCGCTGGGGATAAAAACACCATCAAATACGATGCCAATGAACTCATTGGCGACGTCCTGATCCCCGGTTCCGAATCGTCAAGGGCATTCAAAGTAGCACTCAAAGCAGCCGTTGAAGAGAACAAGGCAAAACTTTGGGCCAATCCCCAGATCACTACCTTAAACGGGTCACCGGCCAACTTTAAAGTCTCCACCAAAGATCAGATCGCACTGCCCTACGAATCCGGAACCGGCGACGACAAACGAACGCTTTATAACATCGTTACCATCGAAACCGGTATTCAACTGCAGATAACCCCGTGGGTTTCGGCCAATGACGATATCACCCTGGAGATCAAACCCCGTATCAGCCAAGCGTTGCCCAAGACCACCGCCAGCTCCAGCACGGGGTCGGACTCCACCACCGCCATCTCCGTCACCGATGAGCGTTCCGTGGAGACCACCGTCCGAGTGCGGGACAACGCCACCATCATCATCGGCGGTTTAAGACAGAAGCTCACCAGCAGCGATATCAAGAAGATCCCCATCCTCGGGGAGATTCCTTACCTCGGCAAGCTCTTTCAATACACCTTTAAAAAGGATAAAGAGACAGAGTTTGTCATCGTCATCACCCCCAAACTCTTAAACAGCGCCGAAGCCGTGCAACAAGCCGGAGAAGACTCGGTCTCCAATTATTCCAAGGCGATGCAGAAGGAGAACCCCTTGGGGAAGGAGGAGAATTGAGGGCGGGAGAATAAATTTTACGAGAAATACAAAAGCCCACGGACTTGCTTTTCAGCAAAACCGTGGGCTTAACCTAACCCCCGACCAATGCATCAGTTAATAGTCATAAAAAATGGTTAAAGTTGAATTCTTTAAATGCAATGAATTGGAGTCCGAACTCATCCTCGTTCTCCTTCTCTTTGCGAAAGAGAAGGAGACAGGGAATATGCTTCGACGTCTTTGCTTGCCAGGGTTTATATTCCCATAACTCATCTTGATTAGGCCTTTTTCTCTCTCTTTGGTAAAGAGAGAGAAACAAAAAGAGTGAGTTTGGACCCACAGAATTTGCTTGGATTCTGGAATTAGAAGGGGCCGGGGGTTAGGTCTTCGCCTCAAGCCGAATCGTCCTTCCTTCCTTCGAAACCATCACATAACCCCTGCCGATGGCGACGATCTTTTCTCCAAAAGCCGTCTCCCCCAATCTGACGATCTTCGTTACAGCAGGGTTGGTCTTCTCGGCGACGATGGCTCGGGGGTTATCTCCCTTTAATGTCCCGAGCAGTATCAGCCCCGACTCCACTGCGGGTTCAGGGATCGATGGTTCTGATATGGTAGCAGAAAAAGGGTTTCCTATGGGTCGCTCATTCATCTTCGTCCACGGCTGGGGGCGAGGGTATTGGTAGTTGCCACCGATGGACTTGGGCGTTATAACCGGCGGGTGTTTGGGCTGGATCATGCGGAAAAAACCGGTGGCGGCAAAGACGATGGAGACGCCGAGGCATATCTGGAAAACAATGCGTAGCGATGGCTTCACTTTTGCGTCCCTCCCCCGGACTGCAGCAACGGAGCCTCCAACCTCAGCTCATACCGGAGCCCATTCTCCGAAGCATCGGTCTTTAAACGAATCGCTGCAATGGACACGGCGATAGACGCCGTTTCTACCCGCTGCAAAAAGCGCAGGATCGTCGGGTAATCGGCGGACCCCTGAATCACCAGACCGACGCGGCTGCCGCTCTTCTCCCCCGCTCCCGACTGCATCTGCGTAGAGTCGTAGGTCAGTCCGGTCTCTCGGGCCCAACCCTCCACATGCTTCAATAGGGCCAAACCCGCTTCCCGGGGTTCACCCTGAAGAAAATGTCCATCCCAAACTTTAACCGTTTCCCGGAGTTGATCATGGCGTTGGCGAACTCCCATCTCCCGCGTCAATAGCGTCTGTACCGCCTCTGCCGATGGAGCCTGTCCCTCTGAGGAAACAGGGACCTGTCGACCCTGGTATAGTCTATACCCCAGGAGAATAACGATGATGAGCATAACGATATAGAGAAAGGCCTTATTCTTGGGTGCCCAGTTCATCCCTGGGGGACACCTCCTCCACCAGCGTTCCAGCCAGCCGAAATTCATCCCATCCCTTTGGGTTGTGATAGACGGTCCCTTTGAGCGCCAGATCTTTGAAGACCGGATCCGTGCCCAAAACCTCGATCAACCGCGAGATCGACGGGGTTCGACCGCTGATCTCCAGCACCCGCATCCCATCCATCATCCATTGATTCAAGACGGTTCCCGGAGGAACCATGCGCTGCCAACGGTTGAGCATCCGACTGGTGAACCTCCGGTCGTTCCAGAGCCTTTGCCGTTGGGACAGGGTCGCGATCATCTCCTCGTCCTGCGCTTCGATCCGCTCCAGCTCCCGGTAGAGCGTGAGATGGCTCCGGACCCAACGGGACTGTTCCCCCATGGTTTGGACTCTGGCCCGGTGGAAGCAGAATCCCCCCAGAACAAACAGGGCGATGGACGCCACTGCCAGCAATAGCAGCTGTACCCGCTGGCGTTGCTCCACGGAAGGGAGGTTTGGATGCCAGACCCCTTCCTCCGTATTGATCCCGGCGGCTCCATACGCCGCAATCAAAGACAAATGGCCATCAAGGCATCCATGGGTTTTGGGGGTTTTGGGGGTTATGAGGATTTCATCAGCCCAAGCGACATCCGATGGATCGGAGAGCACTTCTGGCGGAAGCGCCAGTAGACCATGGGGTGGGGGCCCCCCCTGCCTTGCCCACGCATGGCGGGTAAATCCAAGCTCTTGCTTTATATCTTCAATACTCCCAGTATCCCACGCAATCGTACGGTGGAGAACCGGAACGCCTTGGGAGGCGATACCCAGTTCGACTCGGTCATTGTCCGCCAAGATATAGAGCGAGGGTTCCTGGGAACAAAGAAGAACTCGGGAGACCGCCTGGGCCTGAAGAACGATGCCTGCCGGGTCAATTCCTGCATTCTCCAGCAGGTCGATCCAGACATTCAGTTCACTCCGGCGTATCGCTCCCGCTCTCAGCTTCAACCCACCGAAACGGCTTAGAACCTGGTAGGCGACGGCGGGATCATCAATGGTCCTCAGATCGTCCCAAGACCCACGGATCGCTGCTTCGATATCCTTCTCTGGAACCAACGGCAGGTCCAGGGTCGTCCATAGAACCGCCTCCATGGTCAGCGAGACGGTCACCGGGGAGGAGATCCGAGATTCCAAACCAACTTGACGCAGTTCGATCCCACGGGCCACCGGATCGTCCGAGCGCCATTCCCCCCGCTGTACCCGTTCGAGCCTCTCCTCTTCGCCCAAGCGCCGGATCTCAACCAATCCCCATCCCGACGCGTTAAGGCTCAGTCCAGTCTTCCGCTTCATCGCTCTCCTCCTTTGAGGTTACCTGCCATCGCTCGTTCCAACGGAGAATCGACGCTTTCCAACGCTGACCCGCGCCTTCCCTCTCCCGGCGGACGACGGCGTCGATGACAAATTGCCGGAAACCTTGGTTCACCGTTACGCGAATCCGCCACAGCTTAGTCTGTAGGGTAAAATACTTCCAGATGGTTTCCGAAGAGACTTCGGGGTTCATTGAGCGGATAAACTGCTCAAAAGCCTCTCTGCTCTCAAAGACCCGTTCGGAGGTTCTTTGCTCCTCCGGGATAACGATCTGCCATGTTTTGAGCAACGCACGAAAGCGTTCCTCCGATAGAAAATTTGGGTTGAAGGTTCCTTCCTCGGTGATATATTCCCGAAGCTTATCCACCCTATCCATCGTGATCATGGGGTGAATCTTGATGAAATCGTCCAGCGTTTTGAGTTGCTTATCCTTATTTAATTGCTCAAAACGTTTGATCAGCTCAAAGGCGGTCAACTCGTCAAACTCCATTCCGGATTGGCGCAGGAGATTAACAAAGACCTCCGAATCCAACAAGGCAAAAAGAGCGGGTCCCCATACCGTAACCTCATCCCGGATCTTCTCCCAAGCTTCCTCCCCGCCCTTGATCCGACGCAACTCTTGGGGAACGGGGATCGAACCATTCCGCACTTTAACCGATGGCGATAAAGCCGCATACTCCGCTTCCTCAGCCCCATCGGGCCGCGGAAGATTGTCCGGATCGCGCCAGTCCAACAGCGGAGCCACGAATTCTCTGCACCCCAGCGCCTCAAAGAGATTCTTCATCAAGGTTTCCGGAGCTGTGTTGACATTGACCCGGCTGCCTTCGTCGATGAATCTCACGTCTCCCGCGATCGGTCCCAGATCGTGCTGCCACACGGACCCGTCCACCTGAAATTTACCCGGCGTATCTCGATCATCCATATCGTTCTGGAGACGAAGCATGGCCCACCAAAATAACGATTCGGCGTTTGCTCTCGCTTGCCGCTCGTCCCGGAATTCCTGGGACAAGACAGTCTCCAGCTCCAGCTGATAACCAATGGCCAGAACGATGATGCCGGCCAGCAAAACGACCCAGATCACAATCAAAAGCGCCGCGCCCTGTTCTCTCATCATCATCACCTCAAGGCGCCGGGATATGTCGCCCGCCCGGAACAGACAGCAGGATCGATGGCATCTTCTTCTTCATATAGCTCCACTGCCAGCGGATGGCTTTTGGCATGGGCTGCTGCGTCTCCCAAGCAGAGACCCAGGATTGATCCTTGTTTAAATAGCTTATTTCAAAAGCGTCGACCTCCTTGACCAACTCCACCTCGGTCCGCACGCCTCCTTTTTCCTCCCAGTAGACCCAGGACATTTCGACAGCGTTCCATAGAAAACCAGCCCTACCCAGCCCATCCTCCTGTTCGACCCATCCGCTAACCGATGTCTCCTGGCCGTCAAATCCCACTTTCTCTCCATGGGGAACGGGCCCGACATGGAGACGGCCGATGAAATCTTCCACCCGACGGGTTGCCACACGTACCCGACGTTCCTCCGCCCCCCACACCGCGCTGTTTTCCCATAGACGGAAGGACTGACCCAGAAAGCTCAGCGCCGCCAGGGTCACCAGACCCATCATGGCCAGAGCGCAGACCACTTCAAGTAAGGTATACCCGTGGTCAATCACCCATCTTTTCCGGCCGCGCCGTCGACAGCTGGTAAAGGGTGCGTTCACCATCATCCCTCCGAGTTAAACGCATTCTCCAAACAATGAGCCCTTCCGAAGAGGAGTCCCGGTATAACCGCCAGTGGATATCCTGCCATGGACTGGGGAAATCCCCTTCTTCAGCGCGTTCAGCTCCTGACAGGACCGCCTCCAACTTCTCCCGGGCCAAGACCGAAAAGACGGTCATATCCTCCCCGCGGACCTTTAACCCCAAGACGGAATCAAAGGCCACCGTCAATGCAATAACCGCGATCCCCAACAAAAACAGGGCCGCCAAAACCTCCACCAGGCTAAAGCCGGTCTGATCGTTACCGATTCTCAACAGTTCTCCCCCCGGGACGCATTGTTACGCGGTGAGTCATCCCGTTCCTATCCACAATAGTAACTCCGACATCTCCGCAGATCTCGCCGTTTGCCAAGACCTCCACGGAAATAGGCTCTTCGCCGGCGCAGACAAAACCCATCAAGGGTCGTTCCATCGTTCTTTCTCCAATGATCATCCGATATTCAGCAACGCCCGGCGTAAAGATCAATCGCCCATCCACGCCGATTCCCTTGGCTTCATCTTGAAGCTGTCGAAGATCGGTCTGGATCTGCCGTACCACCACGTTCTGCTCGGCATTTTGACGGCTCCGAAACACCTCCGGCAACACAATCCCGCAGACCACCGCCACCAACAAAAGCGCCGCCAAAACCTCCAGCATCGTAAAGCCAAGCGCATCAAAGCGCAGTCTCTTTCTCTCCCGCAAAGGCTCAGGGTTACTCTCCCCTTTAGGGGAGAGTAAGAGAGAGGTCTTCTTATTTCCAATTCCCAACATCCGCAGCAAACCCTTCTCCCCCTTCTTTGCCATCGCTGCCGAGGGAGTAGAGATCGTAACTGTCCGGGTTTCTGACACCAGGAGACCGATAAACATACGCCCGTTTCCATGGATCGTTCGGAATCTCCTCTTCAGCGTAGGGCCCATTCCAGTTGGTGGGTTCGGGCGGAGAATCCGGCTTCCTAAAAAGAGCTTCCAATCCCTGTTCGGTGGTGGGATACACACCGTTATCGATCTTATATTGCTTCAACAGGTTCTTGAAGATGCCCAGCTGTACTTCGACTGTAGAGACCCGTCCCCGCTCGATCTGATTACCTACATTGGTGCCGACCACGGCGTATAAAGCGGCAAGCAATAATAGAACGGCGATGATCTCGAGGATCGTAAACCCCGCTTCGTTACGATTGCCTCGTCGTTGGTTTTCCATGAAACCTTCCCCCTTTATCCAAAAGAAACTCCTTAACGACATCGATACTCTTAAAACCGAATCTGAAAGATTGGAAGTAATATGGCCAGCGCAATCAGGAAGATAACGCCGGTTAGGACCAGAATAAGAATGGGCCCGACCAGCGAGGATAGACGTTTGAAGGCTTGACGTGTCTCCCGCGCATAGATCCGCGCCACCTGCTCCATCATGGGGCCTAGGTTGCCCCCCTCCTCGCCAACGCCGATCATGGCCGTGGCTAAGGAAGGAAAGAAGGAGCGTCCGGCTAGAAACCGCGAAAGCCCATTGCCACCCCGCACGGCCTCGGCCGCCTCCGTCATAATCTCAGCCAAGACCGGATTGCGCAGCGCGCGGGAGACCACGGTCAACCCATGAAGCAAGTTAACGCCGCTGGCCATCAGCAGGCCCACAAGACGAGTTAACCGCTCCATCTCGACTTTGAGCAATAGCTCGCCAAGAACCGGCAGTTTGAATAGGAGCCGATTCCCGGCTAAACGTCCCGCCGCGGTTTGCAGGTGAGCGAGACCAACTCCGATCACAACGGCAAAAGCGCCCAAGGTCATCCAACCATACCGGGTCACCGCGTGACTCAAGGAGACCACCAACCGCGTAATCCAGGGCAGATCCTGTCCTTGACGGCGAAAGAGTTCCTCAAATTGGGGGATGATCAAGGTCATCAGGAGAATCAACGAGATGACGCTGACGGCCGTGACCAGACCAGGATAGATCAGGCTGGTTAAGATCTCCCCGGTAAACTCCTGCTCCGCTTCGATGGACTCCGCCATCCGCGCCAGCACTTGGGGAAGCTGCCCGGAAGCCTCTCCGGCCCGGACCATTGTGACAAAGACGGGATCGAAGACTTTCGGGTGTTTCTCCAGCGCGACGGAGAAGGCCCGTCCCTCTTGAATATCCCGGCGAATCCCTTGGACAACGGCTTTCATCGAACCGCGGGACAGTTCGGCTACGATCTCCAGGGAACGGCTGAGCCGGATCCCCGCCTGGAGAAGCCCAGCCAATTGTTGGGTGAAGGTCAGACGCTCCTTCGGCGAAATCCCGCTGAAGATGTGCAATTCCATAGGGCGGCTGCTCTCGCGGACCTCCAGCGGAATCAACCCTTCATCCCTGAGAATCGCCGAGAGTTGATCCACGCCGGTGGCGCTTCGCATGCCGGCTTGGATAACGCCGGCCTTATCCACGGCCCGATAACGATATTCCATCCGCACCGGTCACCTCAATCAAAAGTAACTCTCAGGATCTCAGAGAAGGCAGTGATCCCTGCCCGAGCCTTCGCCCATCCATCCTGGCGCAAGGTCCGCATGCCTTTTGCCATGGCCGCCTCGCGAATCGTCGAGGACGGCGCCTGCTCCATAACCAACCCGGCAATGGCCTCATCGGTCAAAAGCAGCTCGAAGAGGCCGATCTGCCCCTTATACCCAATTTCGTTGCATTGATCGCATCCCAGCCCAGCGAAGATCGGAAAGACCTCGCCGGTCTCTTTCTGGAGAAGACTGCGCTCTCCCGGAGTAAGGCGGATCTCCTCCCGACAGGATGGACAGATCCGACGCACCAGACGCTGCGCCAAAACGCCACGAACCGTCGAGGCGATGAGATACTCCTCCACGCCCATATCATTGAGGCGGGTGAAGGCGCTGGCGGAGTCGTTGGTATGCAGGGTGGAAAAGACCAAGTGCCCCGTGAGGGCCGACTGGATCGCCATCTCGGCGGTTTCCTTATCCCGGATCTCGCCCACCAGGACGATGTCGGGGTCATGGCGGACGATGGTTCGGAGCCCTTGAGCGAACCCCCAATCCAACTTCGTATTGATCTGCATCTGGTTAACCCCCGGCAGCTCGTACTCGACGGGATCTTCCAGGGTAATGATCTTGCGTTGAGCCTGATTGAGCTTGGATAGAGCGGCATACAGCGTGGTGGTCTTGCCGCTGCCCGTCGGACCAGTCACCAGCACCATCCCGTAGGGAATCCGGATCAACTGCTCAAAAGCTTCCAAAGCGTCCGGGGCAAACCCCATCTCCTCCAGATCCAAGAGCAAGCTCTGACGGTTCAATATGCGCATGGTGGCGGCTTCGCCGTGCAAAGTCGGGGCGACGGCCACCCGCAGATCCAGGTCGCGGTCGGTTATCCGCAACCGAATCCGTCCATCCTGAGGCAGGCGTTTCTCCGTAATATCCATCCCGGCCATGAGCTTAATCCGGGAGATAACCGCATGGTAGAGGTTGATGGGCGGCGCATCCCGTTCATAGAGGACGCCGTCGATCCGGTAACGGAGATGGATCGTTTTCTCGAAGGGCTCCAGGTGAATATCGCTGGCCCCCAACCGGACGCCCTCGGCGATGATGAGGTTGGCCATGCGGATGATCGGCGCTTCGTTGGCTAAATTTTCGATGGCGGAGAGATCGGTGATCTCCACCGCCGACGAGATCTCCAGACGGGAGACCTCTTGGGAGCTTAAGTCCTGGAGGATCGTATCGACGCTGTTTAAACGCCCTCGATAATATCGTTCCAAGGCCTTTTCGATCTCGGCGGGCGTCGTAACGGCCCACCGGATCGCCGCCTCCAGCTCGCGCCGGAGCCGATCCATCTGATCCACCCGATGCGGCGTGGCCGTGGCCAATCGGATCCAGTCGGGTCCAGCATCGAGGGGAATAACGCGATAGTTCTGGGCTTGCCTGGGGCTAAGCAACCGAAGCGTCGCTTCGTCGATCTTAGCCTCGCTCGGCGTACAATAAGCCAGTCCCAATTGGGAGGCGATGGCCGAGGCCAGTTCCTCCTCGGTGACATATCCCAGCCGAAGCAGGATATCTCCCAAGAGTCCGCCCTCGGAGATCTGCATCTGGAGCGCTTCATCCAGTTGATACGAGGTTAATACTCCGTTGGAGACAAGGATCTCCCCCAGGCGAAGGCTGGCGGCCACGTTTCTTCACCCCTAGTAAGGTTTTGTTAACAAGATGGGTAAAACAGGGAAGTTTTTAGATAATTTCGTTATCTTTTGGGATAAACCTCCTTTGAGTTGGGAAAAAGAGGGGATGTTTTTTTACCACGAAGACACGAAGAGCGCGAAGGATAGGAGAAGAAGACCCATACCCAAAATGCATTCCACAATCGCAGAGGCGACTCCACGAGTCGCCCCTGACTTACATTTTAATCCCATATAAAACAGGGAATTAACCAGAACCTTGACTGCCTATTCCTCCTCCACCAGCCTACCCACCAACCTTACCCGGGCTATGGGTTGCTTCGGGTCATTGGAATGGATAACGATAAAACGTTTAAAGGCGCCTACATATTTCGTCTTGTTGGCATCGAAGATCAACTTGAATTCGAACTGCTCTCCAGGAGTCAGTACGACCCGTGTCTCCGGCTCCAAGAGTTGATAGGTATCGTTGACCCGATGTTGAAGGATACTGCAGGGGCAATCGCAGGAGATGGATTGGATCGTAAGATCGGCTTTGCCGGTGTTTTCCAGGACGATGAAGCGCTCGAGAACCTGGGTTTGCTTGACGTCTTCGAGATCCATTGTATCGGGGAATGTAAGACACGGTTCCCCAGCGGCTGCCTGGATGAGGGTTGGAATTATTAATACGAAAAGCAAGATCATTGACATGGATAATAACATCTTCTTTTCATTAAATATTTTCATAAGTCTTCCTCCTTCGGCATTTTTCCACGCAATTATTTTAAAAGTCTCAATTTATAATTAGACAAATTCCACTTTTTCCCTGCAATTACACTGATAAAATTTGATAAACTGTGTTTCCCATAGCGCAGCATGAAGTGGAAAATGTCCACTACGCCGCTGCACGACTGCTAATTTGCACAGGGTTTATCTCTATGTTTCAAGGGTATAAACGAATGGTTTTTATAAAAATCATGAAGACACGAAGAGCATGATAGATACTCATATTCGTTTCAAAGATGCAACTCCAATTATCTTTCCTTTTTAATAAAGAAAAATCCCGACAATAGTGCCGGGACCACAACAAGCCTGGGACTCCCCAACTGACAATCCGATAGGTCGTGCAATTCTTGATCATGTAATTCGGCACATTCCCTCTCGTCCCATACACAAACCTCGTTACAATACTTCCCGAATCATCCAGCTCAGCCACAGGATTAAATGCATCCTGATACAAGGAGCTTTACGATAGATAGAAACGGAGATTGGAGGAATGCCGTTGGTGGAGCCCCCAATCTATCTTTCCCCCAAAGGGGGAAACGAACTGTTCAATCTGTAAGATCAAACTCCAACGGCTTAAGACCTTCGTTCCTCCCTCTGGGAGGAAGCAAGATGGAGGGCTTCCACCGAAGCCTGGCCTTTCAACACCCACTACCTTTTCCTCAACACATCCTTCAAACTCTCGCCCATCTCATCATCCACAATATGAGTATAGATCATCGTTGTCGATAAATCCGAATGACCCAAAGCCTTCTGGACAAGCCGAATATTCTTGGTTTCTCGATAGATGTCCGTTGCAAAGGTATGGCGAAATGTGTGGGGATGGATATCATTGTATAACTCCAGCCTAATCCAGTGACAGATTTTTCTGTTAGAAATGTTCGATCCAACTAAAGAAATTAATGAAAATGTTTCAGTTTGTGGTATAATAATATTGTGAATATATTTAATTTTCATTGTAGCTTAATTTCTGTCAACAACTCCCCTTCATCCTGCGATTGCTGTAAAAGTCCCGCTCATCACCACATCACACCCAAATACCGTTGTCTAAACAGAACATTACATCGGTTTATTTGTGTTACCCTATTTCAACCCTAGGTTTTCGTATCAAAAGCCAATCGAAGAGAATCAATCATACATACCCCATGGACAAGCTTTGGTCATCTACGGAAGTGAGCTCCTTTGGCAGCATGATATCCAGATCCGAGCTCTCGTAAGTCAAGGAAAGGGGGAATGGCATGGACGAACGGTACACATCACGAAGGGTGAATCCAAATCGTTTAAAGGAGGGCGAAGTAATGAAGAGACTGAGTTTATGTTTGCTTTTGTTGGTCATCGTGTTGGGATCGTTTCACCCCATGAAAGCCAACGCTGCAGCCTTCAGCCGTGCGGATTACGAGACGGTTCTGAAGAAGTCCATCCTCTTCTTCGATGCCAATCGATGCGGACCCCACGTGGCCACAGACAATGTCTTCTCTTGGCGCGGAGCGTGCCATACCACGGATAATGCCAGCGGCATCGATGTCACCGGGGGGTTCCATGATGCCGGAGATCACGTCAAGTTCGGCCTTCCCGCCGCATTCAGCGCCTCGTATATGGGCTGGATGTTCTATGAGTACAAGGAGGTCTTTAAGGGTTACGGCATCGCCGACAAAACCTTGGCGACGCTGAAACAATTCACCGACTATTTTCTCAAGTGCCACCCCAACGCCACCACCTTCATTTACGAAGTGGGCGAAGGCGGCTCGGACCATGGTTACTGGGGTCCGCCGGAGAACCAAACCACAGCCAGGCCTGTGCTTTTGACCAACGGGGGCACTCCCGCTTCCGATGTCTTAGGCAATACCGCCGGCGCTCTGGCTCTGATGTACCTGAACTATCGGGATATCGACGCCGTCTATGCCAACCGTTGCCTGCAGGCTGCCAAAGAGCTTTATGCCATGGGCAAAGCCAACAAGGGAACCTATCCCGGAGGCGGCGATTTCTACAAATCCGGCACGTTCTATGATGATCTCTCCTGGGCAGCCCTTTGGTTATACATTGCGGAAGGGCAAACCAATCCACAGTACATCGCCGAGATCGAAGAATATCTGACCTATCCAAAGCCGAAGAATGAAAGCCACTGGGAGCATATTTGGACCTTAGCATGGGACGATATGTATCTGGCGGTTCATTTCAAACGGGCACAGATGGGACATGCCCAGAGTCTAACGGCAGCTCGCTGGTCGATGAACTACTGGATGAACACCCTGCGCAAAACTCCGGGCGGTTTGGCCTGGCTCGATTCCTGGGGTCCAACCCGCTACAGCATGGCTGAGATGGGACTCTTCTTGTTCTATTACAACAAGATCGAGAAAGACGCCAGCGTCCTGGCCTTTGCCGAACGGCAGATCGACTATGTCATGGGAAGCAACCCCTTAAATCTTTCCTATGTTATTGGCTTTGGCCCCAAACAAGTTCGTCAACCCCACCATCGCGCAGCTAACGGCTGGACCTACGCCGATCCCGGCGGAATCAATCAACCCGCCAAATACGAACTGACCGGCGCGCTCGTAGGCGGACCCGGTCAGGATGACCAATTCAACGACCAAACCACCAACTACACCCAGACCGAGGTAGCGCTGGATTACAACACTTGCCTCGTCGCCGCCATGGCCGGATTCATGAAAGCCAAATACACCGTGGGCCAACCTCCCACCGTAAGCATCACCACTCCCTTGGACGGAACGGTTATCATCGCACCCACCAATATCGTCATTCAAGCCAGCGCCTCAGATCCCGACGGCACCATTGCCAAGGTGGACTTTTTTAATGGAAATGAACTGCTGTACTCCGATACCTCTGCTCCCTATCAGTACACCTGGAGCAATGTACCCATTGGCGACTACACCATTCGCGCTGTGGCCACCGACAATGACTGGAATGAAAAAGCGGCCTCGGTGAGTGTCCGAGTGGTTCCAGACGGTCCATCGGTCAAGATCACAAAGCCCGCCAGCGGATCGTATTTCTTTACCCCCGCCAGTATAGCGCTGGAGGCTGATGCCTTCGATTTCACCGGCGCCATTACTCGGGTCGACTTCTATCAGGGGACCACCCTCTTAGGAACCGACTCCACTGCGCCATATACTTATCTCTGGACCGGAGCGGCAGCCGGGAGTTATAACGTCACCGCCCGTGTCACCAGCAACAACGGAAAGACGGCTACCTCTGCGCCGATTACAGTCAATGTCATCCAGAGCGGCACCGGCGACGGTCTTAAGGGTGAATACTACGACAATCAAGATTTCACCAATCTCGTTCTGACCCGCATCGACCAAACCGTCAACATGAACTGGGGGGGCGGCTCGCCGGATCCCACCATCGCAGCGGACAGCTTCTCCGTGCGTTGGACCGGTCAAGTCGAACCCCTCTATTCAGAGACCTATACCTTCTATCTCAACTCCGACGACGGCAGCCGGCTCTGGATCAACAACCAATTGGTCGTTGATAACTGGGGCGACCATGCCGCCACAGAGAAGAGCGGCGCCATCGCCTTAGTGGGTGGTCAAAAATATGCTATCCGCTTGGAATACTATGAAAACTGGGGCGATGCGGTGGTCCAGCTATCCTGGTCCAGCGCCAATCAGGCCAAACAGATTATCCCCCGTTCCCAGCTGTACTCCAACACCGGAGGACCGGTTCCTCCAACAGTTAGCATTACTGCCCCTGTGGACGGAGCGCAATTTACAGCACCGGCGAATATCACCATCCAAGCGACAGCCGCCGATAGCGACGGCACCATCACCAAGGTAGACTTCTACAATGGCACAACCCTCCTCTACTCGGACGCATCAGCTCCTTACAGCTACGCGTGGAATAACGTGCCAACGGGAAGTTACACTTTACGAGCTGTCGCCACCGATAGCCAAGGCCTGACCGCGACATCGTCGGTCACTGTCTCGGTGGAGCCCGCAGGTCAGAACCCGCCGACGGTCAGCATCACCAGCCCCACCAACGGGCAGACCTTCACGGCGCCCGCCAGCATCGCCATCCAGGCCAACGCCTCGGATAGCGATGGCAGCGTCGCAAAGGTGGAGTTCTATAACGGCACGACGCTGCTAGCCACGGACACTACTGCTCCGTACAGCTATACCTGGAATAACGTGCCCGCCGGATCCTACACCATCCGCGCTGTGGCTACCGACGATCAAGGACTGACCGCCACCAGCTCCGTCTCGGTGACGGTTAACAGCGGCGGCGGCAACCAACTGGCCCTGCGATTCTTCAACGCCAACACCGCATCCAGCAGCAATATGGTCTACGCCCGATTCCTATTGGTGAACAACGGAACGACTGCCGTCAACCTCTCCGCTCTCAAACTGCGCTATTACTACACTATCGACGGTGAGAGACCCCAGAACTTCTGGTGCGATTGGTCGCCGGTGGGCAGCGGCAATATCACCGGACAATTCGTGAAGATGAGCACGCCGAAGACCGGCGCGGACACCTATCTGGAAGTCGGCTTCAGCAGCGCCGCTGGTTCCATCGCCCCGGGCCAGTCCATCGAGATCCAGGTCCGCTTCGCCAAGAACGATTGGTCCAATTACAATCAATCCAACGACTACTCCTTCAACGCAACTGCTTCGAGCTGGGTGGACTGGACCAAGGTCACGATCTTCCAGAGTGGCAGCTTGATCTGGGGTTTGGAGCCGTAGCGAAGGATATTTGTTTTTAAACATTCATATCAGCAAGCCGGGGGTTGATCCCCCGGCTTTGAGTTGTAGGCGAGAATGTTGGGTTATGATTAAAACGAAGACACGAAGAGTTATAGATTAGAGCACGAAGCTTTTGTTATTGCTTCTTTCAACTTATGTCCATTTGAGT